>ERZ1106931.1233-NODE-1233-length-11317-cov-30.528681_pt1 | contig 11317 bp, 5 predicted proteins | sample MGYA00403664_ERZ1106931 | MGnify/ENA primary metagenome ERZ1106931 (study PRJEB35170, sample SAMEA104062435) | human gut metagenome | biome: human gut; feature: human-associated habitat; material: faeces | place: Denmark | collected 2012-06-29 ... | reverse complement strand
ATTTTTGATCAAATGGGAGCCTAATCTGACCGTTTACGGTGTGAGGTTTGCCAAAACCTAATTTTAAGCCCCATGAATACTGGCCTTCTGAGGCACGCTGTTGCAACAGTGCTTACCGTTTACGGTATTGAAACCTTCTGTAGAAAACGATGCACAAATCTTTCCATTACGTTGCAACAGTGCTTACCGTTTACGGTATTGAAACGCCATTGTCTTACTATTACGACAAGAACGGACTTCAAAAGTTGCAACAGTGCTTACCGTTTACGGTATTGAAACAAGTGATGCTAAATAAACTCCAGTCATCAACTCAGAGTTGCAACAGTGCTTACCGTTTACGGTATTGAAACCCACCAATACCTCTGATAAATCCACCACCAACAAAGTTGCAACAGTGCTTACCGTTTACGGTATTGAAACGTATGGTGCAAATCCCCATTCGTCACCCCATAGTTGCAACAGTGCTTACCGTTTACGGTATTGAAACCACAGAACCACTCATGATGGTGATACGCCATACCAGTTGCAACAGTGCTTACCGTTTACGGTATTGAAACTTTTTATATTTCTTAACAAGCATCGATGCCTTACGAGTTGCAACAGTGCTTACCGTTTACGGTATTGAAACTAACTTATCTTTTGGAACAACTAGACGTTTTCCGTTTCGTTGCAACAGTGCTTACCGTTTACGGTATTGAAACACCATGGTAATTTCCACGAAAATGATTTTCAATTTTAGTAGGTTGCAACAGTGCTTACCGTTTACGGTATTGAAACTTTCTTTCATAAATTGTTTTGCAGCTTCAAAACCATAAAGTTGCAACAGTGCTTACCGTTTACGGTATTGAAACGTGCACTAGCTGATAAAGATATTGGCATATATCGTTTAGTTGCAACAGTGCTTACCGTTTACGGTATTGAAACTCTTCGACCATGAATCGTTTACCTTGTCTTAATGCAGTTGCAACAGTGCTTACCGTTTACGGTATTGAAACTACTCATGAGTCTTAGCTTCACCTAAAGAATACCAAGAGTTGCAACAGTGCTTACCGTTTACGGTATTGAAACTTAACTTGATTTTCTACAGCTTCTTTTTCAACTTTTTGTTGAGTTGCAACAGTGCTTACCGTTTACGGTATTGAAACCACCCTGAGGCCTTTACTACATATATATGTAACGTTGCAACAGTACCTATTATCGTTTATGGTATTGAAATCCAGTATATGCAATTACACACATATTTTATTTACCCTCGTTGCAATAGTACTTACTGTTTACAGTATTGAAACGGCATTTCGTTCAAGGTAACTTCTTGCTTCATTAAAAAGTATTTAAATGTTATGATATGTGCCGTAGACTGTGAGATAGAAGTGGTATGACGCAACGATGAAATCCACCATATTGCAGGTATTTATACAGATTGAAGGTAAATAAAGATGATAAGAGGTTGTACTATATTTTATATCTAATAGAAAACGAGTGAATTTTTTGATTCACTCGTTTTTTTAGTCTTAGTTTTTTTGAATTTGGTTATATTAGATTTCATCCTATACTAAAGATGTAGCCGATAAGCGGTAATAATTTTAATATGCTTAGGGTATCTTAGTTTTGTATTAAATCATTGGTAGCTTGTTGGGGATTGTAGAAAATATGTATAGTGTTAGGTATAGGAGGTAGTATATGAACGTTAATAGGAATGGATTATTCTAATAATAGTATATTTAGTTGTAATGATAGGAGGGATGTTATGTCGCCTTTAGCAGTGGATTCTGCAGTAGCAGTGTTAGTAGCGGTGCTTGATGCACTTGAAGAGTAATTTTATTTATATATGTTGAGTGGTTAAAGTGTGTAAGGTGGTGATATTTTGAGTAAGTATAGAATTGGATTAGAAAAGTAATTATTTTGTTAAATTGTATAGACAGTTAATCATATGTCAGGCTTCATACTATCTCGAACAGAGCGTAGTAAGTGACCTCGGGTTTTTGGATTCGTTAAGTTTTAGTACATAGTATTATTGTATAATTGGTGTAGATTTTGATTTGGATACAAGAAAGTTAAAGGACCTAGTGTATAGAGATATGTGACTAGGTCCTTTAGTTTATTAAAAGGATACCTCTATTGTATATAAAGGCATCCTTTTAATCGTATAATTTTATAAATATTAGATACTAGGTGCATGAATGAGTGCTGTTTTATAAATTGTTTCTAGTTGCTTTTTTAACGGACCATCATCTGTAATTCGGACTGCACAGCCTAGTTTTAATAAATGTCGTAAGATATCTATTTCCTGGAAGGGAAGATAGCTAACTTCAATGGTAAACTCTTCATCGTTGATATCTTTAGCTTGAATTGTATAGTTGCTAAAATAGTTAAAGCAACGATCAACTGCATTGTTTGCATCGTGCAAGGTAAATGTTACGGTTCGCTTTGATTCATCTCTATAGTTAGCATATATAGTTTCTATATCTTCTAGTCGTGGTGCAGCCGTTTTTATGATATTAGATTCATCGCGTAGTGGATAGTCTAAAAAGGTATCCGTTGCATGGTCATAGGCAATAAGCGTATAGCCATTGCTTCCTACAGAGTATTCTATCCGACAAGGAGATAGCTCCTTATCTTGAATTATGATACGTTCGTTATTTTGGATAGCTTGTAAGCACTGGGTGATTACTTGCATTGTTAACGGAGTATCATCTGTCATGGTTGGAACACGTGTCCATGATCCTTTTGGAAAGGTAGTATCTACAGTTTCTAATTCAGTAGATAATATTTGACATAGCTCTGGTGAAAGCAGCCAGTTAGCTCGAGTATCAGAAATGAGGTCCTTTAAGAACATTCTTTCAGCATCAGAGATAATAACAAGAGGTAAATCTGGAAGAATAGACTCAACCTCTTCACCATTTTCATTTGGCTCTACTAATGCATCGGCTAGAAATTGCTCATAATCATCATTCCGCAATACTTTTTTGTATGGGGCTGGCGTGAGAAGCCTACGATGATTAATTAATCCTTCTATATCTTGTTTTGTATGGACAACACCATTAATTAAGTCTAATTGCAATTGGTATTGTGTCGTAAAGGTAATAGCGTTGATATCGTTTAAAACGGATGATACATAGGTACCATCTAAGTCTTTGTCTTTTTTAGTTTTGTTATTATCAGATTCTTTTCTTTGGAGTGGATGAAGAAATCGATTGATTTTCTTTCGCTTTTTATATCCTTCTGGTTCTACAAAATCTATATTTAAAGAGGCGTATAAATTATTGTAGAATTTATCCTTAATACTGGATTTGTTTGTGTATGTAATATATACATAAGGTAAATAGCTACGTAATTGCGGTAATAATTGTAATGCATCTGGTACTTCTAGTTGTAATTCTATATATTCATCTGTGCTTGAGAGCACTGTTAGTGACTCTTTGAAATGACGAATAAATTTATCGTAGACCAACTCATAATCTTTTAAGGTCAAGAAGTGAATGATACAAGTATCAAATGTTTTATTTCTTGTTTGTATTTTTGGTACAGCATTAGTACTGTTATATTTTGTAACCTCAAGAGACTTGATGCGATCGATACGATTCCATTGGATACGTCCATTATTAATACTACATAGCAAATTTTTATTTTCCCCATAATAGGTTTGTAACGCTAATGGACTAACGATTTCCCTAGGTTTCCCAGATTCATAAAAGGATAGACGCACCTTTTTTTGTCGATGTAAGGCATCGGCTAAAGGGTAGAAAATATCTCCATCAATTACATTATTTGGATTATTATCCTTGAAAGAAAAATATGTATTATTAAAGTCATAGTACATAGACTTTTGTTGGTCTTTTAAAGAAAAGTCATTAATTAAATACATAATTTTCTTGAGTAAGATATGACCTGCTGCTGAAGTAATAGAAACATTAGTATAAAAGAATACTGCCATTGCTAGCTCTTGCAACTGCTGTTTTGATAGTTCCTCTATAATAGTTGGTTTTATTGAATATGTATAGCCTTTTGTGAGCTCTGTTTTGGTGATAGCACCTAAAATTTCTAAAGTCTTTACTTGGCGTTGAATATATTGTTGGTCAATAATGCAAGGTGGCTCTTGTTTTTTATTTCGTTGTTCATATAGGTTTTCTACTAAATCAATATAGTGATCCAAGTATGGTTCTTGGTTTAAATTAGTATATAAATCTGTAATAGTTACATCATCATTTGCTCCAATATATGATAAGATGCAGAGCTGTACATAAATTTGTTCTGGAACGGCAGCATATAATTCATATAAATTGTTAAGATAATTATAGCCATCTATAAAATCATCTTTTGCTAAATGATGAATGGATGTTTTCCCAATTCTTTGCGTGTAAATGTGACGTATGATATCAAAATAATCAAGGCGACGAATCACATCGTCGTGCTGACTTTCTTTGATACCACGAACTGTTGCTTTACCTCTATTATGGTTCCCGAAGGTTAAGCTGCGGATAAATTGGCGCATACTAGCTAAATCATTTAGATAATTAGTTGTTGTTGCCATTATTGACTCCCTTTTAAATATGTACATTCCCGACTGTACAAAACGATTCTTAATTATGAATATAACATGATACAATATAAAATGTAAGGATAAAATTCGAGGTTAGGTTCTGATAATACACGGATGACCAAGTGTAGTTAATCAATTAATGTAAGTTTGGTGAAAGCTATGGCAATTCATAATATATTTTTATCTTTTTTGAGTAAGGTGTCTAATACGAGTATAAAGACGATTGTAAATGCAGATATGGAAGATGCTATTCGTAGTAGCATTGCCACGAATGAGTCGTCTTTGAAATATATTTTATACCATACATGGAAGGATGAAAAAACAAGAGATATATCCTTTGATAAGATATATTTATTATGTACTGATGGTGTAATGGCACATCAAAGTAATAGCCCATCATCTTATGATATCTTTGTTAATCAAATGTGTAAGTTTTATAACGTGATGGGCCACAATGAGCAGGCCTTTTTAGATGCGCTTGATCATGTCCCATGTGGTACAGACTTAGATGATATTAGTCGTATTAAGTCTAGCATCATTGAGATGTCAAAGAAGATTCTTGATTTTAAAGATACTTTTACCAATGATAAAGATGAGGTCCGCCTCTATATGGATATCACTGGTGGCCCACGCAATGCAGCTATGATTCTCCTTGTTATTAGTAGACTGCTCGCCTATCATGGTATCATTGTTGATGATGTATATTACTCTGGTTATAAGGAGATTGAGAACGGCCCAGGAGAAATTACAGTTCATAAAGTGCTAGATATTTATGAGCTTTTTGATATTATTGCAGGATTTGAAGAGTTTAAACTATTTGGTAGTGCCAAAAAATTAAATACTTACTTTAAGCCTCCTGAAAATATTGGAACAGGTAATATTGAATCGACTGCTACCGCTACAAAAAAATTGCTAAAAGCCATGGACAGCTTTTCAGAAGCTATTAATATTTCAAGTCGTGGTGCATTTGAAAAATCTATAGCTCGTCTTGATGATAGCTTATCTTTAGTACGTAGTATGGCAAATAATACAGATAACAATAAGACCTTTGACCAAGAATTAATTGAATTATTGCATAAGCCTATTGAGCAGTCGTATACTACCCTTTTACAACATCATCGTAATCATGCCTCTGATGAACTAGCCTATATTGACTGGTGTTTAGATCATGATTATTTGCAACAAGCACTTACCTTATTTTGTGAATATGTACCGGAATACGCAGTAGATAAAGGTATTATAGAGTGTGATTCACTTGTGTTTAATGTATATTATGAAGATACGCAACAGAATAAAGAAAAGAGATTGCTCCAAGCTGCTATAAAAGCATGGAATAGAGCGGGGAATAATATTCATTTTAGTACATTTTATAATGTAGTCATGCCCGATCATGATAAGAAAACTTCTGAAAAAGATGTACGGTCTATGCCTATGCGCTTATTCAATTCTATTAATAACGCTCGTATGCAATGCTTGGCAGCTATGATAAATGCAAAAAAAGATGAAGTAGCTCCTAATATCGATAAAGTAATTACTTATTATATTAAATTCGTAAGAAACGAAAAAAAGAAAATACAAATTGTTGAAAGAGACCTCCAAAAGCAGAAAGAACGTATTCATTTGATGGTGGATGAAGAAACTACTAAACTTAGAGAAAAATGTGAGGTTCTTTTAAATCAATATGGGTTTACACTTTATTTACAAGACGATAGATATGCTGAAAATTATACATTATTAGAATATATCTCGTTTTTGCAAGATATTCTTGAAAGTGCAGAGAATATAGAAGCCTTTAATAATATCTTAGAGTCATTACGTAAAAATATAATATCTGAAGTTTTAAGTAAAGAGGAATATAGAGAGTATATTATTTGTGATGCAGATAACTCTTCGTTTAGATTGGAAAAAACAAGTATGTTAGCTCGTAATGTGGTATGTAATGTTATATTAAATCATTTAATTGAAGAAAAAAAATATAAGGCTTATAAAAGTTTGATTATGCATCAGTTACCAGATACTAAAGATAGTGCAGTGACTACGGCTGAGCTTTTGTTATCACAACGAAAACCGTATGATAAAGGGGTTCCTTTATTTGAGGTTTCGGGTGTATATATTCCGCATGTAGCATTAGAGGATGTAACTAAGACAATGAAGTTTATTGAGCAATACTTTGAGATAAAAAAGGCACGTAATGATAGTAATCATGCGAATAAAGAAGCATTATGTAAATATACTACTTCACAAGAATTGCTATATGAGATGCACAAATGTGTGGCAATGGCAAGAGAATTGAGCAGAAAATAGGATATTTAATATAAGAGGCTATAGATAGTAATAATCTATAGCCTTTTGGTTTTTATGAAATTATTGTTGATTATACGTACAGATATACTCACGAACCTCACGAATATCATTAAGACATTGTTTTAACTCCCTTTTTATGTCTTCACTTTCAATAAACTGGCCCCGTTTTTCTTCACGTGCATGTGCCGTATCATTTCGACTACCTTTTAATGTTCTATAAAGGTTTAATATGCGAGCCACTTGTGTTATTTTTTCTGGATTGCTTTTTAATACTGAATTAAGTGTGAGTCCATCTATACCATAAAGTTGATGGGGAAATAAATCTATTGGATATTGATATGACACACAATTAGCAAATAGAAAACGATATATATCATCATTGTTTGAGTTTGTAAAAATTGAAATAAATGCATCTCTTACCTTGAAGAGTTTATTAGTGTCGTTAAGTATAATTTCATATTGATCATTAACTGTTACAATATCGCTTGGTAAGTCTTTAATTCCTTTTAATTGATGTACAAGTGCAGCAGTAAAATATCTTCTAATATTTTTGTTAAACTCATTTATACCTACAATAGATTTGGTATTTATACCAATATTACTGATAAGTCGAAGTAGCTTACTAGGCACATTAACATTATTATTGGGAAACGTTTTGTATTTCAAATAATTATGTGGCTCTTTTTCTTCTTCTTTTAAGATTATTTGATTAATATCGTTTATTAGTTGCTCCTCAAATTTAGGATATTGTGTATCTTCTCTAGTAATGTTAGTGCTAGTGTTATTTTTCTTGTCTTTTAATGCTTCTTTGATAATTCGCTTAGACTCTTTTGAAAAATCACCACTAAAGTATTTCAGTAATACGCTTTTTATTTTATTATTAATCTTAGTCGCTCTATTGTTTACGATTTCCATTGTTTTGGCGGTATACTCATTAATCGTATTAAAGTTCTCCATAGAGACACTCAATTCATTGTCTGAGTCTGTAGGGAAGATTGTGTCATCTAAAATAATCATTTTAGATTCTAAAATAGCACGAGGTACAAATTCAGCGAATAGTGCTAAGGCTTGCTGTAAATAACCATTAGCTAGGCACCAATCAATGTATGCTAAATCGTCTTCTTTATTAGCTAGCACTGTTTTATAGTTATTTTGAATTTTGTCACTCATTAATTTGAGTGCCTCAATTTCAAAGTCTTTGTGATTTTCCCTATTATTTGCAGGTATTTCTTGCTTAGAGGATTCGATATCTGTTAAAAGTTTATGAATGTCCTCCATGGATCTTTGGAACATACCGCGACTAGATAGACGAACGGCTTCTGAAAAATCTCCCATGCTAGAGATTAGTTCTTTGATTTGGACATCGGGGTTATCTAAAGTATTTACATAGTTTTTTAAGGTATCAACACTACCAAATTGGTTGAATTCAGCAAATCCTGTAATCATATCGTAAATATTATAGATGGAGTTCCCTTCATATACTCGAACTATGCTATTGTTATTTGCATTTACATTGGCATATAAAATAGATCCAATTTCAATACCTTGAAAAGCTACTAGTCTAATGATGGCAATCATCAGCATAATAGCTGTTCGTGGGCCACCAGATAAGTCTACATGTAAGATAACCCTGTCATCAGATGACTTGCTTTTGTAATATTCCATTATAGCTTGAGACATATCTATAATGCTGTCCTTTAGATTGTCTATATAGTCGATGTCACCACAATCTATATAATTAATTGTTTCTGGGTCCCACGTAATAGGTATACTGGTTTTATTGATATAATCACACATTTGCTCTTCAAATACGTTTAGGCTTGATATGGTAGATTCTTTAAACGTATTCTCCATTTCTGGTGATTTAAAAAAGAATAGCTTATCTAATTTGAAAGTAGAGTTCTCTTTTCTTTTATTATGTAAAAGATACTTTAAAGCGGATTCATTGGTTTGACGGATGACATCAAAGGGAGCTATCTCAGTAAGATTAATAACTGTTTTTTCTAGCTTTTGCGGATTATATGGATTATTTTTCGTATGTAAGGTGCTTAAAAATGTTAGGTAAATATGATGTTCCATAATATGGCTCCTAGAGAATCGAGAATAAAAAATGAAGCTTTTATGAATACTATACCAAATTTTATATAAATTACATAGAGCCTAGCCCACAGTAAAATAATAGATATATAAGCGAATCTTAAAATTTATGTTTACGTCTTAGTTTTCTTGAATAGGGATATATGGGTTCACATTTTATAATAACCTTGTAACCTATATACAATACCTTTTGATTCGTAAAACTAAAGATTCGTTCTACTTTTATGAACTCATAGGTAGACTGGATTGGTTCATACTTTAGATGGTTAATTTAAGTTTATATAATAAGGAGGTAACATGTGTAGAAAGATTGGTCGTGTAGATTTGTAATTGTGTTATTCGAAGCTTTTAATATAGGAGGAGGTGTTTGTATGGGACTATTTGTTGAGTTTGGTTTAGTTCATGTTTGTGTTGAGGAGTAATTTTGATCATTATAATTGAATCTGATGTTAATTAGACCTATTCATATGATGTCATATGAGTAGGTCTTTTATATATGTAACATTCGGTCACAATCATTTTCTACTGTAATAAATGTATTATAAAATTTGCTGAATATAAGTTTTATCTGTATTTGGCTAAGATGATCAAAAAAGAAAATGATGAGGAATATTGACGCCAAATTCAAAAAACCTTATAATAACTGTAATCTTAGAAAAATCATTTACCACCAGTATTTACCTATGTTCATGAGCATTTTTAATCTAAGGGGAGCACAAACTGACCGTTTTCGGTATGAGGTTTTCCAAAACCTATTTTTTAGCCCCATGAATACTGGCTTTCCAAGAGACACTGTTGCAACAGTACCTACCGTTTACGGTATTGAAACTACCATTACTTGCATACGCGATATAGTTCATAATAATCCGTTGCAACAGTACCTACCGTTTACGGTATTGAAACTCACTACCATCAAGACTAAGTAGAACCTTTGTAGGAAGTTGCAACAGTACCTACCGTTTACGGTATTGAAACATGGTCCAAATACGGAATGACTTGCCGTTGATGTTCAAGTTGCAACAGTACCTACCGTTTACGGTATTGAAACGGTCAGAATAATTCTTCTTCTAATGAAAATGGTTCACAGTTGCAACAGTACCTACCGTTTACGGTATTGAAACGTCATCATGTGTTTAGTTGAATTAAGACAATATGAGTTCTGTTGCAACAGTACCTACCGTTTACGGTATTGAAACTCTGTACAACTTCCTCATGTGTGATTTCGCGCTTCCAGTTGCAACAGTACCTACCGTTTACGGTATTGAAACAACAGAATTAGAATTACATTGAAGCAATTCTAGTTGCAACAGTACCTACCGTTTACGGTATTGAAACCGACTCAAATCATTCTATAAGCCACGCCTATATGAGATGCGTTGCAACAGTACCTACCGTTTACGGTATTGAAACGTTGACCTATTTGATTCCACGGATTTCTTGGATAATCTGCAGGTTGCAACAGTACCTACCGTTTACGGTATTGAAACCCTCAAAATGAAGAGAGATCGACAGCCTATCTATTTGTTGCAACAGTACCTACCGTTTACGGTATTGAAACGTCAATATTTCTGCAGCAGGAGCGACATCGGATTTTTCAATGTTGCAACAGTACCTACCGTTTACGGTATTGAAACGGCGTATCAAAACAATTAGATTATTTAGAAGATAAAGTAAGTTGCAACAGTACCTACCGTTTACGGTATTGAAACCATCAATTACTTGCTGACAAGTATAAACCATCTTTTGAAGGTTGCAACAGTACCTACCGTTTACGGTATTGAAACAAGTTCATCCCCTTTCCTTTAACAATGACTGAGGTTGCAACAGTACCTACCGTTTACGGTATTGAAACGTAAAGTTAATAGCGTAGGTCTTCATTTGATTCAGTTGCAACAGTACCTACCGTTTACGGTATTGAAACTCCATAAGCATTGCATTCTGTGCTTGCATTGCGGCAAGGTTGCAACAGTACTTACCGTTTACGGTATTGAAACGTATAACCAGTAACGTAGATAATTATTGAGTCGTTTGTGTTGCAACAGTACTTACCGTTTACGGTATTGAAACTTCTAATGTCAAAGTCATAGACTTTTCATTTCGGTTGCAACAGTACTTACCGTTTACGGTATTGAAACGTTTCAAGTTTAGTTGTTGGTACTGCTACTCCATTATTGAGTTGCAACAGTACTTACCGTTTACAGTATTGAAACCTGACCGCTTGCGGTATTGTGTGGATTGGCTAACCAGTTGCAACAGTACCTACCGTTTACGGTATGCGCCGAAGGGTGCGAGACCGCAGAGGCGCAAAGCGACGATAAGGTCCGCACATCTCAAGTACCTGAACGAAGTGAAGGTAAAACGAAGGTGATAAGGGAT
>ERZ1106931.1223-NODE-1223-length-11423-cov-3.432442_pt1 | contig 11423 bp, 9 predicted proteins | sample MGYA00403664_ERZ1106931 | MGnify/ENA primary metagenome ERZ1106931 (study PRJEB35170, sample SAMEA104062435) | human gut metagenome | biome: human gut; feature: human-associated habitat; material: faeces | place: Denmark | collected 2012-06-29 ... | reverse complement strand
CAGGTTTGATGCAAAAATTGGCTCAGATCATTAAGAATAAAATGAAGCGGCGTATTATGTTTTCAAGGATTAAATGAAAGGGATTTAAACATGTTTAGAATATTCATCGCGTTTATATTTATTTTCAATTTATCAGGTTGCGGTTATAACGATATTCAAACCTATGATGAACAGGTTAATGCCTCCTGGTCAGAAGTATTAAATCAATATCAACGTCGCACCGATCTTATTCCTAATCTTGTCGCTAGTATTAAAGGTTACTCCAGCCATGAACAAGAGGTACTAGAAGCCGTAACATTGGCACGTAGTCAGGCTAATCGCGCCAGTAGCGATCTTCAGAAAACTCCGGGAGATGAACAAAAATTACAAGCCTGGCAACAGGCGCAGGCGCAGGTGACTCGCACTCTCGGGCAGTTAACGATTATTAGTGAGCGTTACCCTCAGTTAAAGGCTCAAGAGCTCTATCAAAACTTAATGGTACAGCTCGAAGGAAGTGAAAATAGAATTGCCGTTGCGCGAGGAAGATATATTAAAGCCATTGAACAATATAATGTCACTATCCGCAAATTCCCCGCTGTATTAACCGCAAAGGTCATGGATTACATCCGCGCCGAGGGCAAGTACCCGGTGGTCATCAAGGCGGACGGTCTGGCGCTGGGCAAGGGCGTGCTCATCTGCGAGGACGAGCAGCAAGCCGCCGACGGCGTCAAGGAGATCATGCTGGACAAAAAGTTCGGCGCATCCGGCAACCATGTGGTGGTGGAAGAGTTCCTCACCGGGCCGGAGGTCAGCGTGCTGAGCTTTACGGACGGCAAGGTGGTCAAGCCCATGGTGTCGTCCATGGATCACAAGCGGGCCAACGACCACGACACCGGCCTGAACACCGGCGGCATGGGCACCGTGCTGTTCACCGTGTTCGGCGTGGCCATCGTGGCCCTCGGCGCGACCTGGTACGTCAAGTCCAACCGCAAGTCCCGCCACGCGGCCTGAGACCGCCACTGACCCCCGGTTCCCCTGACCCGCGTCAAGGGGACCGGGGCGCCGGCCTTCCCTGACCGGGGAAGCCCCACCAAGGAGATCCATGGTTAAGAAGCTGCGCGGCCTCGCGCCGTTGCTGGTCATCGTGATCGGACTGCTCGTCCTGTTCTACCCGACGATCAGCAACTTCCTCGTCATGAAGAACGCCTCGCGCGTCGTCAGCAACTACGACGCGGCCGTCGAGGCACTCTCCGACGAGGAATACCGCAGCATGATCGACGCCGCGCACGCCTACAACACCAGACTCGCCGAGGAAAGCTCCGGCACCACCAGCGCCCTCACCGGAGCGGTGAACACCGAAGCCACCGACGCCGAGTACATGAAGCTCCTCAACCTCGCCGGCGACGGCATGATGGGATACGTCACTGTGCCTAAGCTCAAGGAGACCCTGCCTATTTATCACGGCACTTCCGAGAAAGTACTGCAATCCGGCATCGGTCACTTGGAACAGACCTCACTACCAGTTGGTGGCGCGTCCACTCATGCGGCGCTGTCTGGCCACCGAGGGTTGCCCACGGCAAAACTGTTCACGGACTTGAACCTTATGAAAAAAGGCGACAAGTTCTATATCACAATACTTAAAGACACGTATGCGTATCAGGTCGATAAGATCACTACCGTTCTGCCGACTGATGCCAAACAACTGGCGATTGAGCCCGGCAAGGATTTGGTCACGCTCATTACCTGCACACCGTATGCGGTCAACACGCATCGGCTGCTGGTGCGCGGTCATCGTATTCCATACACACCACAGCAGCAGAATGACGCCAAATCCACATTCCACGTGGACATTCCGCTGCAGTATTTGTTGCCGTCTCTCGCGCTGATTGCCTTGCTTATTGCATGGCATTTGTGGCAGCGGCATGAGCGGCGACGCCGGCAGAGTGGGAGCGCCAAGGTCGCATCCGGTGATTCTAGCTCCACAGCCATCGAGCCGGACGGTGACTTGCCTCCTCAGCCAGCCAATACAAATAACCAATCACATTCATCACGGCGGAAAGGACCGGGCAGACATGTTAGACCCGCATAGCGGAAGCGAGTATGGTGCGGCGCGCATTGCTGCCATGATTGCCGCCACCATTACTATCATCCTCACTGGTCTTGTGTCTTTCGGCTTCATGGTGCCATACGCGCAAGCTGATTCCTTCGGCACTCTCACCATCAATGCCGTGTGGAACCGAGACGCGGCTTCACCCAAATCACTTGCCGGCGATACCTACGCCATCGTGCGCGTCGCTACCGTCACAACGAACAGCAACGGTAGCGTTTCCTCATATAAAACCGTCAGTGATTTTTCCGGTCTCACTGCCGATTGGGAACGCCTGACATCGAGCGAATATCACGATGCCGCCAAGAAGCTGGCTGCACACGCGGCGAAAAACAAGCTATACCAGCATTCCGGCACCACCAATGCAGCTGGCCAACTTACTTTCCAGAACCTACCGCTTGGCCTATATCTGGTCTCCCGCACGGATTCGGCGAAAGCCAACAAGGCATACGACTGTGATCCGTTCCTCATCTCGATTCCCGGCAGCGGAGATACGGCCGCCGATCTCAACATCACGGTAGAGCCGAAATTCAGCACCAGTACTCCGCCCACCCCGCCTGAACACGAACACAACCCAGGAGAGATGCCGGGCAATCCTGGCGTTATCGGCAATACCGGTGCCGCCGTGGGAGGTATCGCCGGTGTTGCGGCCGTCATACTTGTCATCGCATTTGCCGTGTTGAAACTACGCGTGCGATATCGCTCCGATGATACCGAGTCATCACACCAGTTCCGTGCCGACGGAGGAAAAGCATGACGCATAGCAAGGCCTCGTTCTCATCCGCACAGATAAAACGTCTGATCAAGCTGCGGGCGGTGGTGAAGGTATCGCCATCACGCATCAGGTATGCCGAGTGGTTCAAACGGGAATGCGTGATGCGCGCCGATGCCGGCGAATCGCCCACGTACCTGTTCCGTGAGGCGGGACTAGGGCCTGAGCTCATAGGCGAAAAACGTATTGAACGCTGCATGGACCGATGGCGGAAGAAAATGCAGCTGGAAGATCTGGAAGTGGCAAGCAGCCCGGAACGCCTGTTTTCTGTGGATATGGACACGGAGCAAGACAGAGAAGTCAGCAAGGTCGATGTGCGTGACGTGCGCGATCTGATCATCTGCAAGCAAACACGTTATATCGAGAGCCTGCAGCGGCAGATCGATGAGCTGCGTTTGCAGCTTGCACAGCAAACCAAGTCCAACGATATGCAATGAGCGGCATGGGGCGAGTTGAATCGTCCGTAAACATAACGCGCCGAAGTCGTGGCAAAGGAGCACACATCGCGAACGACACGTAAAATCGAACACATGGAGTTGAACGAATTGCCCCAGATGGATCCGCGTGCGCTGAAGGCCACGTCTGTCAAAGCCGAAGACGAACACGCCAATTCAGCCGAACCGCAAGCACTGAAAATCACCGCCGCCAGCTCGAACCCAAAGATGTTCACGCTGCCCTGGCACAAGCCCTTGGCCACCTGGCCTAAGGACCTGCTGGCCAACCTGCCGCGAGGCATCTCCCGCCACGTCGTGCGATTCGTGCACGTGGGCGACGAGGTGTACGCCATGAAGGAGATCACGCGCCAGGTGGCCGAGCGAGAGTACGAGATCCTGCGTCGACTGCAGAAGCTCGAACTGCCAACTGTGACCCCGATCGCCGTGGTCATCGGCCGTCATACCCGTGAAGGGGAGCCGCTGGAGGCGATTCTGGTCACCCGGCACTTGAAGTTCTCGCTGCCGTACCGTGCGTTGTTCGCCCGCAACCTGCGCCCGGACACCGCCGAACGACTGATTGACGCCCTCGCCGTGCTGCTGGTGCGCCTGCACCTGGCCGGCTTCTACTGGGGCGATGTGTCCCTGTCGAACGTCCTGTTCCTGCGCGACGCCGACGCTTTCTCCGCCTTCCTGGTGGACGCCGAGACCGGTGACCTGCAAGCCCAGCTCACCGACGGCCAGCGCGAATACGATATCGACTTGGCCCGCACCAACATCATCGGCGAACTTATGGATTTGGCGTCCGGCAAGCTACTGCCCGGCGACGTGGATGAGATCGAGGTGGGCAACCGCCTAGTCGACCGCTACCACTCGCTGTGGAGCGCCCTGACCGACACCGACAAGTTCAACCCGGACGAAATGTGGAAGATCGAGCAGCGCGTCAACAAGCTCAACGAGCTGGGCTTCGACGTGGACGAGCTGGAAATGAAGACCGCCGAGGACGGCAAGCGTGTGCTGGTCCGCCCGCGCGTGGTGGACGCCGGCTACGCCAACCGCAAGCTGCTGCGCCTCACCGGCCTTGACGTGCAGGAGAACCAGGCCCGTCGTCTGCTCAACGACCTTGACGCCTACCGTGCCTCCACGTGGCGTGAGGGCGAGGATCTGGAAATCGTGGCCACCGACTGGATGCGTGAGGTGTTCGAGCCGACCGTGCGTATGATTCCGCGCGAATATCGCTCCCAGATCGAGCCTGCTCAGTTCTTCCATGAGGTGCTTGACCATCGCTGGTTCCTGGCGGAGAAGGCCGGCCACGACGTGCCGATGGGCGAGGCCGTGACCAGCTACATCGACAACGCTCTGCCGAGCTACAGCCTTGACTCCAAGGCACTCGCCGAACTTAACGAAGAGGCCGATTCCGGCGTCATTGACGACGAATCCACCTACAGCGACCCGGACGACGACGGCTACAACCCCGATGACGATCCGGATGCGGCAGTGTGGAGTCATTAAGCGGACAATCCGGTGGACTGTCTGTAGGTGAGCCCATCACACAAAGAAGCCCCTCAAATAGAGGGGCTTCCGTGTATGTACAACCTATTACGGCCTCAAGCGACAATCACTCCGCCGCAGCCTTGCGCCGTGCGTTGGACACCGCGTACAGGCTGATACCCGCCGCCACTGAAGCGTTCAGCGACTCAACAGACGAGCTGATCGGGATGCCGGCAATCGCGTCGCAGGTTTCGCGCACCAGTCGGCCCAAACCGCTGCCTTCCGAACCGAGCACTACAACGAGCGGATCGGATTCAAAGCCAGTCTCGCCGACGAGCTTATCGCCGCCACCGTCAAGGCCGACAACGTAGTATCCACGCTCCTTCAAGCCCTCAAGTGCCTTAGTCAGGTTCACCACGCGCGCCACCGGCATATGCGCGGCCGCACCGGCAGACACCTTCCAAGCGGCGGCGTTCACTGAAGCGGAACGGCGTTCCGGCAGAATCACACCATTGGCACCGAATGCGGCCGCCGAACGAATCACGGCACCCAGGTTCTGCGGATCGGTCACGCCGTCCAATGCGATAAACAGCGGTCGCGCAGCAATACGGGCGGCCGCCGAATTCGCGGCCTCCATTGCCTTGGCCTTCTTCTCAGCACGATCGGCCAGCTCGTTCAGCGAGGAGTACTGGAACGGATCGACCTTCAGAATCACGCCCTGATGGTTGCCAGAGCGGGCGATACGATCCATCTCCAGACGATCGGCCTCCAGCATGTGCAGGCCGTTCATACCAGCGATTTTCACGATTTCGCGAGTACGATCGTCATGTTCAATACGAGACATGATGTACAGCGTGGAAGAAGGTACGCCTACGCGCAGTGCTTCCAGCACGGAATTACGGCCGTACACCAGATCCGAAGTATCCGCCGAAGCGAACTTGTCCACTCGACGGCGGGCTGCCAGACGCGGGTCGGCCATCTGCCGACGTTCGGCCGCTTTCTTGGCCTTGTACGCCTTGTGATAGACGCGGTCCTCGGCCTTGGGAGTGGGGCCGTAGCCCTTCAGTTTGTTGCGATGCTTGCCACCCGACCCCTTGGTCGGTCCTTTTTTGATAGCCATAGGTGCTATTGTCCCAGCACCCCGCGCCAAAACGCGGCTATTCCGCCGTCGGTAGCCGGTAAGGTATTGAGAGTGAAGAAGCAGCGTATGATATTCGGACTGTCCCTGCTGTATTGGGGATTATGGTTGGCGATTCTGATTCTGTGGATGGGTCGCTTCGTGACCTCATTCTTGTCGATATATTTGGTTTCCGCGCTGCGCCTCGATGAGGGTGTGGTGGGCACAGTCGTGGCCATGTACGGCTTCGGCGCAATCATCGGCTGCCTGTTCGGCGGTACCTTGTCCGACAGATTCGGCCGCCAATCCATGATTATCATCGGCGAAATCGGCGCAGCGGCTGCCCTGCTGGTCGTTTCCGTACTCACTGATCCTGTGTCTTTAGGCGCGGCTCTGTTCGTCTATGGTGCGTTCGCCTCGCTGCCCAGCCCGGCCATCGCCGCGTATATCGCGGATGTGGTGCCTGCCGAACGTCAGCAACGTGCATACGTACTGCAATCGTGGGCGATTAATTTTGGGTACGCGATTGGACCGATTGTGGCCAACCAGCTGGTCAAGATCTCGTATTCGCTGATGTTCTACGTTGAAGCGGCGGTGATGATAGCCGTCACGATATTGCTGATTGCGTTCTTCCGCGAGGTGCGGCATTTGGGGATTACTGTATCGGTGCCAAGTGCGGTGCGCCATGAAGACGAATGCAGTGTTACCCATGCGGAATTCGCCGGCATTGAGAGGCCGAATCACTCGGATGCCGCACCGGCTGCCAGTGTCAAGGGCGCCATGTCTCGCAATTGGCGGCGCGTGCTCACCGATACTCCATTCCTCGGCTTCTCCCTGCTGATGTTCGGCTACTTCCTTGTGTACTTCCAAAGCACCTCCGGCCTGCCCATTGCCATGACGGACCTTGGTCTAGGGCTGGGCGAGTATTCGGTGCTGCTCACCATCAATGGCGGTATGTTGTGCCTGCTGCAGATTCCCGCGATGAAACTGTTCGCGCGCATGGGCAATTCACGCGTGCTGGTGATGGGCCTCGCCGTAACCGTCATCGGCTATGCGGTGCAGGCCGCGGCCCATTCTTGGGGCGGATTCGCGCTTGCCGTAGTGCTGTGGACGCTGGGTGAGCTGGGCACATTCCCTATCGCCACCACTACGGTTGCCGCCATGGCACCCGCGTCGGCGCGCGGCACGTATCAGGGCGTCTACAACGTAGTGTGGTCGGCGTCGATTGCGCTGGCGCCGATGATTGGTGGCTGGACTATCAGCAACTTCGGCGGTCGAACGCTGTGGATCGCCTGCACTGTTGTGTTGATTGCCGTGACCCTCGGTCTCAAGCTCACCAAAGGCTCGCGCGACCGCGCCATGGCCCGCAGTCTTCACGATTCGCTGTAAGCGTTATTCGGTTTGGAGATACGGGCAAGACCGCATATGGCGAGTGGTTCTTATCGAGAACTATTCTCTGCGCGTATGATGTATGGCATGCAATACATTCAACAAACCATCGTTGGCATTGATGGCAGCGAGGCGCGATTCTTTGGCTATGTGGCCGACAACAGCGAGGAGATGGAACCGGACCGTATACGCCCGGCTATCCTGATTTTGCCTGGCGGCGGCTACGCCATGACTTCTGACCGCGAAGCCGAGCCAGTGGCCCTGCAATTCCTGGCCAAAGGCTTCGCCGTATTCGTGCTGCGCTATTCGGTGCAGCCCAGCCGCTATCCGGTGGCTTTGCTGGAGGCTGCCGAGGCAATGCGCCTGATTCGCGCCAATGCGGATCAGTGGCATGTAAACCCCGCGCAAGTGGCCGTACTCGGCTTTTCCGCAGGCGGGCATCTGGCCGCCAACCTCGCCACCTCGGTCGGCGACGAAGACATCCGCGAACAGGGCGGCATGGACCCGGACGCCGTGCGCCCGAACGCGCTGATGCTCTCGTACCCAGTAATCACCGCCGGCAAGTACGCCCATCGCGGCAGCTTCCAATGCCTGCTAGGGGACCAAGCTCACAATCAGGCTTTGCTGGACAAGTTCTCCATCGAAAAGCACATCGACGCCAAAACGCCACCCGTCTTCGTCTGGCATACCATGACCGACGACGCCGTGCCCGTGGAGAACACGCTAATGCTCATCCAGGCCTGCCGGGCCGCCGGCGTGAGCATTGAGGCGCACCTGTTCCCTGAAGGCAGCCACGGCCTGTCCTTGGCCAATGCGGAAACTGCCGGTAACGGCTTCTATGCGCACATCGTCGAATGCGTGCAGTGTTGGCCTGATTTGGCTGAGGCCTGGTTGCGTCGCCTGTTCTAGGCAAAACGCTATTACGCTGTGCGCCAAGTGCGCCACGCGGTTATGGAATAATGGCAATCGTATGCATCGGCAGCAGTTGCGCCGGTGTCCATAACCGCGCAGTCCTGTGCGTCCAGCCGGGAGAGAAAACCCGGCAGCGGCCGCAAGGCTGACTACTCCGCGGCAATACCAAGGAGAACATTATGGATGATCTCAAAGATCAATCCGCAGTGTCCACGACCGCAACGAACGGGGTCGTGGAATCGGAAGAGGTGCGCGCACAGGAAGCGCTATTGGGGGATACCGATCCAAGTCTGACCAGCGCCGACGACGTGGCCAAAGCCCTGAACGTCGACCCATCCCACGGCCTGAGCGAGGAAGAAGCCAAGCGCCGACTGGCCAAATTCGGCCCGAACGAGCTCGCCAGCGCCCCGCCCGTACCGAAATGGAAGAAATTCCTGGCCCAATTCCAAGATCCGCTGGTCTACCTGCTGATCGCGGCCACTATTATCTCGGTGATCGCTTGGTTCATCGAAAAAGCCAATGCGCAGCCCGGCGCGGAAGGCGGCGAAGTGCTGCCGTTCGACGCCATCGTGATCATCTTGATCCTGATTGTCAATGCTGTGCTCGGCTATATGCAAGAAGCCAAGGCCGAGGCGGCCGTCGAAGCGCTCGCACAAATGACGGCCCCGCAGACCTCGGTGCTGCGCGATGACAAGGTCATGCGCATCAACACCGCCGACGTGGTCCCCGGCGACATCATCGTCCTTGCGGAAGGCGATTCGGTCTCCGCTGATGGCCGACTGGTCAACGCGGCCAGCCTGCGCATCGCCGAGGCTTCACTGACCGGCGAATCCGTGCCGGTTGGCAAGAAGCCGGACACACTCACCGAAGCCAAGGCGCTGGGCGACCGCGCCAACATGATCTTCAACGGCACTTCCGTGACGCAAGGCACCGGCCGCGCAATCGTGACCGGCACCGGTATGAATACGCAGGTCGGCAAGATCGCCGACATGCTCTCCGCCACCGAAGATGAGAAAACTCCGCTGCAGAAGGAGATGGATTACGTCTCCAAGATCCTCGGCATTGCGGTGTGCGTCATCGCTGTCGTGGTGCTGGTGGCGCTCGCCGTGCTGGAAGGCTTCAACGACGTCCATGACGTGATTGATTCCTTGCTGTTGGCTGTCTCGCTGGCTGTGGCCGCCGTGCCGGAAGGCTTGGCCGCCATCCTGACCGTGGTGCTGGCGCTTGGTGTGCAGCGTATGGCCGCGCACAACGCCATCGTCAAGAAACTGCATTCGGTGGAGACCTTGGGCTCCGCTTCCGTGATCTGCTCGGATAAGACCGGTACGCTGACCCGCAACGAGATGACCGTGGAACGTGTGGTCACCCCGTCCGGCGAAGTGCAGATCACTGGCACCGGTTACGCGCCGGAAGGCCGCATGGTTATGACCGGCGGCGTCAGTCCTGAATCCGAGCAGGCCCAGATTGTGGCCGATGAAGTCGTCGCCACGCTCGTGGCCGGCACGCTCGCGAACGACGGCGAACTACGCGAGGAGAACGGCCGTTGGGAGATTGTGGGCGACCCCACCGAAGTCTCGCTGATCGTGGCCGCACGCAAGGTCAAGGCCGATCGCAAGATCAAGCGATACACGCGCGTTGGCGAGATTCCGTTCACCTCCGAACGCAAGCGCATGTCCATCATCGCCAAGGACAGCACCGATTCAGACAAGCTCACCGTGTTCGCCAAGGGCGCGCCCGACGTGCTGTTGAGCTACTGCACGCGCATCCGCGTGGGTGGTCAGGTCCGTAAGCTCACCGAAGGCGATCGCCAGTCGATTCTCGCCACCGTCGAACGTCTCTCCTCCGAGGCCTACCGTACGCTTGGCGAGGCCTGCCGTCCGCTGGAAACCGGTTCTTTGGCTGATGTGCCCGGTGTAAGCGTCAACGCTGCAGGCCAGGTGTCCGACATCGCCGATCAGGCCGAAGCCATTGAAACCGATCTCATCTGGAATGGCATGGTCGGCATTATCGATCCGCCGCGTACTGAGGTGCGCGACTCCGTGACCGAGGCCCATCGTGCCGGCATCCGCACGGTGATGATCACCGGCGACCACCCGCTGACCGCCGCCCGCATCGCCTCCGACCTTGGCATCATCGCCAAGGATGGCAAGGCCCTGACCGGCGACCAGCTCGACCAGCTGCCCGATGAGGCCGCGCTCGACAAGGCCACGTCCGAAGTGTCCGTGTACGCGCGCGTGGCCCCCGAGCACAAGCTCAAGATCGTCGAATCCTTGCAGCGCCAAGGCAACATCGTGGCCATGACCGGCGACGGTGTGAACGATGCCCCGGCAGTCAAGTCCGCGGACATCGGCGTGGCCATGGGCATCACCGGCACCGAAGTGACCAAGCAGAGCGCCAAGATGATTCTGGCGGACGACAACTTCTCCACCATCGTGGCCGCCGTACGCGAGGGTCGCGTGATCTTCGACAACATCCGCAAGTTCCTGCGCTACCTGCTGAGTTCCAATGTGGGTGAGGTGTTCACCGTGTTCCTCGGTGTGGTGTTTGCCGGCTTCCTCGGCATCCGCCAGCCGGAAACCGTGGGCGTCACCGTGCCGCTGCTCGCCACACAGTTGCTGTGGATCAACCTGCTGACCGATGCCGCGCCGGCGTTGGCTATGGGCGTGGACCCGCAGACCGACGATGTGATGGGTCGTAAACCGCGTAAGGTGACGGACCGCGTGATTGACGCCTCCATGTGGGGCGACATCATCTACATCGGCGTCATCATGGCCATCGTCACGCTGATTGGTATGGACATGCACCTGTCCGGCGGCTTGTTCACCGACCGCTCGGTGGATGCCATCGGCCATGAAGCGCAGATGACCGAGGCCCGTACGATGGGCTTCACGATTCTGGTGTTTGCCCAGCTGTTCAACGCGCTGTCCTCCCGTTCGCATCTGCAGTCCGCATTCGTGGGTCTGTTCTCCAACAAGTGGCTATGGGGTGCGATTGGTTTGTCCGTGGCGCTGCAGCTCGTGGTGATTTACGTGCCGTTCCTCAACGGTCCGTTCGGCACCGTGGCATTGAGCCCGAGGGCTTGGGTGGAATGCATCTGCCTGGCCGCAATCGTGCTGATTGCCTCCGAACTGCGCAAGATTGTGCTACGCGCGATGGCCAAGCGTTAAGCCATCGCAATAGCCCTGATTGTGGGCATATAGCAGTGGGCCGGGCTCTGAATCCCAG
>ERZ1106931.1211-NODE-1211-length-11509-cov-3.417845_pt1 | contig 11509 bp, 18 predicted proteins | sample MGYA00403664_ERZ1106931 | MGnify/ENA primary metagenome ERZ1106931 (study PRJEB35170, sample SAMEA104062435) | human gut metagenome | biome: human gut; feature: human-associated habitat; material: faeces | place: Denmark | collected 2012-06-29 ... | reverse complement strand
TAAAATTTTTATATATCGATAATGGAACTCAACGAAACGACGTAAACAAATAAACGTTTCGAATCTGGCGAAAGCCAATCAATTTAAATAAAGGAAAATAAAATGACTACTCTTAACAATCTCAAAAAATCCGACGTCCTGAATGCTGCGATCGTTGTATCAAAAGAATTGAGCGCAAGCGCGAAAGCGATGGAAATCAAATTTAACGAGCGTTTATCTGCTGGCATGGATACCAAGAAGGACAAAGCAGATCTACGTGCTGCGCAAACAAAAAGCGCTTACTTTGATAACAACATTCTGGAAGCGATGCGCGACGAAAAACAATGTGGTGTTTTTTACTTCTCCATTAAAATCGCGAAAAAAGAGCCAGAATTGTTTTTCCGTGAAACGTTAGCGAATAGCTATGCACTCGAAAAACTGGCGTATCTGATGGCGTCGATGGCTTCAGGAAAATGCGTCTTCAATAGCGCGCTTTCTACTAACTCACGCGTTTTTGCGATGATTGAGATTATCAAGAAAGATCCGACAACTTTCAGCAATGGCGACGTTTTTAAGATCATGAACAAAGCAAAACAAGAGAACGAGATGAAGCCAGATGCAACATATACGCAAGCCAACCAGCTGATAAAGTTATTCCGCGATCTGGGAATCGTGGAAGCGATCAAAGATGGCGGAAAATCTGAGTTTGGCATGGCAAAATTCAAGTTTATAAAAAATGATTTGTTTAATCATATCGCTACCAGTTTTAGCAAGTAACCAGACAAGCGCCAGAAATGGCGCTTTTTTGTTTCCGCTATAAAGCCACCAGCGCCCACTATTGGGCGCTTTTTTCGTTTCCAGTGATCCAGTCATTCCAGCCAAAAAAAGCGCCCACAGTGGGCGCTTTTTGCGTTATACGCTAACCATTATCGCCCACGACGTAAAACAGGACGCGCCAGAGCGATTCTAAGCGCTTTTTATAGCCATAGACAGCCAATCATATTGCCAACAATAAAAAGCGCTTAAAATGGCTTACAGTTCGTTTTAGCGATATTTCATGTTTTGCGAGGCGTTTTAACCGATCCCGCGTGGCTTTCTGTATTATTTTTTCCGTGGGCGCTGGCTAAAAGCTGGCTATCCAGCCATTTAGCGTTAAAGCCATTTAGCGTTAAAGATGGCTCGTCACATTCTAACCCCCACCCTTAAAAACGACGCCTTGGCGTGGCCTTCTGGGTAGTCCGTAGGGACACCTCTACACATTTCCGCCGCTGTATATGCAAACCCAGCCGTTTCCCGAAATTTTCACCTTAATAGGCTTTTTGCCCGTTTCCCTGCGGCGCCACTTAAACGGTGAAAAGGGAGAACATCGTCTCCCCTTCTCTTTCCGCTTTACTTACCTTCCAGCACGATAATGTCGGATTTGATACGCGTTTTCCCCAGCGTGTTGCCGTTTATGACGATACTGAATTGGTCGTGACCGGCTTTGTAGACGACGTTGGTGTACCGCTCACTATTTTCGACAGCTCGAACGGCTGCGCTTGTCTGGTAGGCTGAATCCTGATGCGGTCGTGTTTCGGCCAACCATCCTGCGATCTGCACAGCCATTTCGAAACGGCGGCTTTCACAGTCTCTCCCGCGCAGTGGGAAAATAAACGTTCCGAACCCGGTGGAGACGACGCGAGCGGCTTTAAAGGTTTGCGTGTAACCGAAGCCATTTGCCAGATCCTGCTGTAATGAATTCCTTTCCCATTCCTGCAGGCTGGTGGTTACATCCTCATCGCCGTGCATGACAGTTATTAAGCGCTTATGGATAGTGTTGAACAGCGCGGTGGATGTGCCAAAGCGAGTATTAACGGTCAGTAACTGGTTCATGTGCTTTCCTTTGTGTTTTTGTTTTGATGGAAAGCATTATCGCAGTGGTACTGAGGCAATAAACAAGTTGTTTAAGGCAGCGAGGAAACAATGACGGTGCAATGCCTGTAGCCTGGCTGCAGCCGAAGGGTAATTGAGTGGTGTTTTAGCCGTGCGGTAGCCTGGTGGTGTTCGAAGGGTATCAAAGAAAAAAGCCACGGCTTAGCGTGGCTTTGACAGGCGTTATAGCCGTTAGGCGGTGGTTGCACCGGTTGTCGCTGAATCGGTCCCGTCGGCTTTCAGAACGTCTACGGGCAGCAGCTCGGTCAGTGCTTCGCCGGAGTAAATCTTCATACCGTAAACACCCATCCAGGTACTGCCGGCGGCAAGATTCCCTTCGATGAAGTCCAGTACCTCGGAAATCAGCCCTTCGGTCAGTGTTGCGGTGTCTTTGCGGAAGAATGCTTCTGCGGCCACCAGCAGCGGGTCGCCGCCGTCGTTAATCATCTGCTGCCCTACGGCATAGACTTTCTGCTTATTGGAGCGCAGAACGGTGCGAGACAGTTGGGTTGATAGTTGAGTTACGCCGGCTTCGTCGCGCAGCTGAATGGTCAGCGTTGCGATGCGATCCGCGGTCATCGGGTCAGTGTTAGATGCGTAAAACAGGTCGTATACCAAATCGGTACGTTTAAGGCTCATTGCTACCTCCATGTTGTTGAGCAAGGTAAATATATACCGGTAAGTAAACACTTACAATACAAACGCAAAAAAGCCCCAAAAGGAAGAAGGGGCTGTAGACAATTCTGCGACTACCAAGCACATGATTATGCGATAGCAGCAAGGGACTCTCTTGAAATCTCTTTCTGAGCCATTTTGTTTGCGTACACAATGGCTGTCTCAAGCTGCGAAATAGGGAAAATCTTCTGCACAGCAGTCCAGCCAGACTTCAGCTTGCTGCGGCGCACACTAACGACAACGCGGCGAGACACTCCATTATCAAAACTGGCGGCGCTCTCTTTGAATACGCGGATCGCAGTTCCGTTTGCGACGATATCCAGAAGAGTGACGCTGGACAGGTTCGTCTTTCGCTTCTCTTTGAACTCGTTGCGTTGCGTAGCGTAGTAAGAAGATAACAGGCGCTCAGTGTTGTTCATGGTGTAAATCTCGTTTCGTGTTTCGTTGAGATACATATTAGCAGCGTGACAAAGGGTGAAAACAAATTGTTTAAGGCGTTAAGAAAACAAGAAGGTGTGAGAGTGGGGAAACGCGCCGCAGGGCTGGTGGACTGCAAAGATAGGGATTACTCCGCCATCCTTCTTGTCAAACTCGATCTAAATCCATGTAGAAAGTCACATCCTCACCCTCAACCAATCGAGCGTCATCCGACATCTTGTAAGCAAAATCACCAGATGCGCCATTGTCGTACTCTTTAGACATTTTGACAGCGTCTTTGGCTAAATATTCATAACTGGTGTCAAAATCAACCAGCGCGAGCTTTTCCGCATTGTGTACGTGTACGGTTCCAAAATCCCCGTCTCCATACGTGTTAACCATCGCCAGCACGTTAGACAAGTCTGGAGCCACATAGAACTCGTTTTGCCCATCTACAGGCTCAGTGATGATCGCAGTGAAAGAAGTCTTTTCCGCGTTGCGAGTGGTGAAGTAGTGAAAGCGATTTTCCATTTTGTTTATTCCGTTGTTTGTTTCGATAGAGTCATTATGACTGTTTGCATCAGGCAGAAAACAACTTGTTTAAGGCGTTAAGAAAACAAACAAGGTGAGAAATTGGATTAATACGCCGTAGGGAGCTATTGAACAAAAGCCACCGTAGCTGGTGGCCTGGCTTACTCGATTATCACGAAGTTGTGCGGCTCGATGCTCCCGCCACAGTTATCGCCGGCATAGCTCACCATCTCCGCGCCGGTCGTCAAAACCACAGTCTTCGCCTCAACGGATTTGTAGCGGCCACAGAAGCGATCGAAGAAACCAAGGCTGTTAGCCATGTCAAGGCGAATGTCAGTTCGAAAACGGCCGTTCTTCTTCAGCGCGTCCCAGCCGGCATCGCTATTCCACCAGCCGCATAGCTTTCGGGCCATCTCCGTTTTCTTATCAGCCGTGAGATTGCCGATGAACGGAAACACGAACCGCATATCGTTGCAGGCGCCCATCAACGCCTTTGTTGGTTCCAGCAGGGGTTTAATGGTCAGGCTCATTCAGGCGTCTCCGATGTCTCGTTGCCGGGGCAATCATCAGACCCACAGTCAGTAGCATCGTCATAGACGCGGCCACAATGTTCGCATTCAAATTCATTCATGTGCTTTACTCCGTTGTTTTCTTATGTGGGTTATTATCGCAACATCGCCAAGGCGAAAAAGCACTTTCAAAAGGGAACGCTATACAATGAACCGACACGAAGTAATTGACGCCCGTCTGGACAGTGAAACAATGCATCAACCCAACAGCACTTAGCCGGCGAACACTCCGCCGTACAGCTGACCGCCACATTTCCGGCGTCTGAACTAACGGCGCTACCGCGCTACCCCGGCGCCGTAACAGCCTCACTGCCGCCTCTTAACGGCAACCTCCCCGTTCCCCGCACCGTTTCGGTATACAGCCTTTTCCCTAATGGCCGGCATAGAAGGCGCCCGACCCGTTTCTGAACCGTAGGCTTGAGCGGCGCGGGCTTTTTTTTGCAGGGCTGCGAAACTACCGCTTGAATTTATGCGAAAACGGAAGCGCGACCTTTTTTCCTCCCTCTCTTACACAAACGCCTAAACGCCCAAATCTCTTCACCCCATAACGCCTTAATCCCATACCTCCAGAACCTCTAAACGCTACCTTCCCAAAACGGTAAATGACCTTCCCAAACTGTCTCTTTCTTTTTCCCAATTTCGTTCTGAGCCTTTCTATCGTTTCTATGGTGAATGTGTATCTGGGAGTGCTCTTCTCTTCGGGATTTCTTTATGTCGTTCTCTCTGGTGCTGTTGTTCTTTCCTGGTGGTTTTCTTCTGGGTTGTTCTCTTATCCGGGATTCGTTCTACCTTGGGTAATGCCATATAGGCGAAGTGATTGTTTCGTCGTTTTACTCTGGGAGATGGCAGGTATGCGGCTGGTTGTTTCCTTGTGCGTTTAAACAAGTTGTTATCTGGGTGAATGTGTCTTTAAGCCTTGTGCTGTCTGGTTTCCGCAATTCTGGGGATTTGAGGTTACGTTGTTATCGATGGATGGCAGGTATGGGGTTTCCGTTTTGTCGCTTCTCTGGTGTGCCTGATGAAAACTGAGTGGTGTTTCGGTGCCAGTGAATGGTTGGCGGGTATCCAAATGCCTGAGATAAGTCGAGCGGTGTTCTTGTGATTTTTGAGCCTCGTCTCCTTTGGTTGGTGGTATGCCGGTTACGTTCTTTCCGTTATTATGGAGGGTTTTGCCTGAATGTGTTGTTGGTGGTTCTTTTCCTCAATTTCGCGTTGAACGGCTAATCATCGCAAACGCTCTGTAATGCGTTCAAAGCGACTGTGATTTGTGGTGATGCGTTGGTATGGGTTTTCTTGTTTAAACGAAACCTGTGCGTTCTGGTGGTGTATTTGGCGGGTGTAAGAGTGGCTGTTCTCAAATGTCAAAAAATGAGGGCAAAAATGGGTTTTCGTTTGACGTTACGTTGATCTGCAAACAAATTGTTTTCTTATGTGCGTTATTGCCTTGTTTGTAGCGGTGTGGCGGGTTGGCGAGTGGTTGATAAGGTGGAAAAGTGATGATCAACCTCTTCTTATACAAACTGCGAGAGGTTGATCATTTATGTCAGTGAAAGGTCAATGGTTTGATGCTCTCTTTTTAAGGGTCTGCCATTTCTGCCATTCTGAAATGATATTACCCTCTGTAGTAACCTTGCCACTTATTGTGGTGGGAGGGTTAGCAATAATACTCTCCAAAGATTCCCCCGCATCAAGACGTGCGTGTATTTTAAAGTCCGCAGCCTTGGGGTTAGTCGGCGCTTTATCTCCGTGGCTCATACTTCCTCTCTACCATTCCCAGATTTTCAGCCCCTCTATCGTATCTGCGTCGCGGTCGAAATGCACCACTTCAAAGCCGGCGTTAAGGACTTTCTCGATGTTCTCGATAGTCGGCCAGCTAATGCCTTCCTCGCGCAAAGACTCCTTCCATGACTTAGCGTGAAGACCGGCACGGACAATCCAGCCATACTCAGTGCCATGAATCCAGTTGTAGCCGCGATCAGTGATGGGGTCAAAGCTGATTTGAGGCAGTATCTCGGAGTCCGCTTGGGTAACGTGAGCGGTGCTGATAACAGCGACTTTGTATGATTCAGTAATATTCAGGCTCATGTGTTTTCTCTTTGTTGTTTTCTAATTGGTGTTATTGTCACATATTACTAAAGGCAGAAAACAAGCTGTTTTCAGGCTTCCTTGTGGGCGAACTCTTTAAGCCAGTCGGCGTGGGCGTCGTGGATCTCACGACCTTTTGCGATGGTCAGCTCTGCCTGTGCTTCAGTGATGCCGTAGTCATTAGCGAATGCCACAACGGAAAGGTAATTGTTCATCCAGTCGCGGTAGACTGCTGCCAGGTCGTTTGGAGTGACTTCTTTAGTGCCTGTTAAACTGACGGTCAGATATGTGTTTGAAGGGGTCATCTGGGGTTCTCCTTTTCTGGTTGGCGTTATTGTCACAAACCAGAAAAGGTAGAAAACAATTTGTTTAAGGCACTTCTTTTATTGTGAAGTGGAGACCTTCAATTAGCAGGCCACCAGCTCTCATAAGTGTTCGCTTGCCCATGTACTGATCTCTGACTTTCTCCCAATCGGGCCAGTCGGTTCGCTCCGTAGACCAGACGCCCCTGTAGTCTTTTGGGATGGCGTTATATTCCTTCAGTGTTATCTCAAACATTACAACCTCATCCTATGCTCTTCTGAAAACGAAAACTGCTACTGTGATGCCGGTATCCTCAAACTCGCCAGCGAACTCACGACCTGATTTGGCGCAAACGAACTCACTACCGATCCACTCTTCCGGCTTGTACCCGGCTGGAAGCACTGCGGCCATAATTCCTTTTTCGTTAAGATGGTTCAGAGCCGCCAGCGTATGTTCTTTGGCTCTTCCTTCGGAATATGGCGGATTGATTGCAATTTTGTCGTAGCCAGGGGCTGTAATGAATTCCTTCGACCAGGCCAGAAAATCCTTGTTGTAGACGTTAAATCCCTTGGCCCCGAGGATGTCGCAAAACAGCGGTGAGATTTCCACGCTCGTTATGTTCTCTTCAGGCACATCGAGAAACGCCACCAAATCACCGCGGCCGGCGTCCGGGTCTAATATCTGATCAGTTGGCTGGCATTTCAGTATCTGCGCGACGTACTGCGCTATCGATGCCGGCGTTGGGTAAAACTGGTGCGATTTCACCTCTGGAATAACACCCAAGCTAACGATGCTGTCGAACGTAGTGGACGGTTCATACGGAAACTTCCAGCTGCCGCCCACCTTCACTCCGCCGATAAAGCTCAGAGTGCGTTCAAGGTCTTGCTTCTCTGTCTTCTGTAACGATGAGTCGGAAAAGTACCAGGTCTCATTGGCACTATTGTGTCGCCGGTCGCGGATCACCATTCGCGTTTTCGTCGACACGGTTTTTTGGATGTAACCAAACTCTTTTGGCGCCTTTGTCGTTGGCGCCTTGCGACATGGTGCCGGAATCGCTGCAGGCATACTGTAGGCCAGCACCTCGTTTAACTTCCATGCGACATCCGGGTGGATTTCAAAGTGAGCATTGCCGTTTTTGAAAATCTTCACACGCATTAAGTTGCCGTCGACATTCATCCACTGACCGGTTTCACAGTTGTGCGCTCTGTACGCCGCCGAGAGCATCTCAGAGCAACTATTAAGGGTAATGAACTCCTTATGTGCAAAGAAGTGCAGCATGACGCGCAGGTCGTCGATAACGTCAGCTTTGTGATAGTTCAGGCTAATGCTGCTATTCCAAAAATCGGTCACGCAGTAGGAGATGATTAGCTTTTCACTGAAGCCGTATGTTTTGTTGGTCTTGTGCGTTGGGCTTAATGCCTTGAACAGCCCATAGACGCGCTCGGCCAGATACTTGTGGCGATCATTAAGTAACGAGGTCATCGTTGGGATAACTGTGTCGGCCGTGAATTCAGGAACGCCGACGAACTCTTCAACCTGACGCTCGAATCCACCGCGGTCTCTCTTCGCCACCTTTTGCAAACCTAAAGTGAACTGGCTGCGCCACTGGTCGCGGCGCTCTGCTGGCATGATGAGAAGGGCGCCAGTCATATCCGTCACCTTGCGCCAGTATTCGGCCCAAATGTTTTGCTTAACGAAATCCAGGTTAACGGAGTTAAGCTGCGGAACGTTTCGGAGGTTCTCATCATTCGGGCGACGACTCAGCACCTGCAGGCGGTTAATCATCGACACGCGCTCACCTGAGTAAACGAAATCATGCACCTGATTCATCAGGGCGATCTCTCTTTCGCACTCTCCCACAATGTCATGAATGACGTTCATTTCCTTGCGGAAGTCTACGGCGTTGGCTGTGTTTTCAATGATAGAGATGGCTGTTGACATTGGGCGATCCTCAAACAAATTGTTTTCTAATGTTGGTTATTATCTCAGACCAGATGAGGCATTAAACAATTTGTTTGAGGCATGAATAAAAAAGACCGCATCGGCGGTCTTCTGTGGTGGTGTCAGGCTTCCATCGACTTCCATTTCTCCATCAGACCGGCATTAATTCGATCTGACTTGAAGAACAACTCATCGGGAAGTCGGGAAAGCGCTGTGGCGACAATCTTTTCCGCTTCAACCAAAAGAGGGTGGTCGCCGACTCTGGACTCAATCTCTTCATCAGACGCGCCAATCTCGACACCTCTGAATATCACGCTCAACATGAACGCCTTTTCAGCCAGGTATTGCGCCGCGAATTTCTGATCGTACTTCGTAATTGACTGAGTGTTGTGAATCAGGTCAGCCAGCTTGATGACGCGGCTCTGCATGTCGAGTCGCTCACGTAGCGCACGGACGTTGATAAAGAATCGCGTCTCACGATTGCCGTCTTCTGGCTTGGCCTTATTGCTCAGCGCATCGACCATTTCAGCAACGCGGTCCCCGAACATACTGAAGATGTGACCGAACGTGACCTGTGTATCCTCGATGGTGTCGTGGAGCATTGCCGCTGCGATCATTTCGTCAGTTCCGCCGTTATTGCGAACAATCTCGGCCACTGCAATCGGGCGAGTGATGTAGTCCTCACCGGTATATTTGCGCTTCTGGCCTACACCAGCGTGGGCGCCGGCCGCGAACATTTGAGCCTTGTCGATGATATTCATGCTAATTCCCCTCTGAGAGCAGCCTTAATCTGTTCGTCGGTCAGAATATTCAGGTTGCGATCGTAATATACCGCCTCACCAGTTTTCGATTCGTGCTGCGATATCAGGCCATACCCATACTTCGACAGTGAGTCCAGACCGCTCTGCGCGATACGATAAGAGTAATCACGCCCCCATGTAGCGTCGTTGCGCCCCTCGAAGCGAGAATGCTTATAGTGTTCGCGAATGAACAGATAATGTCTCTGTCTGAAAATCATTTGTCATATTCCGTTGTTTTCTGATTGCAATTATTATCACACATTGGAAAAGGCAGAAAACAAGTTGTTTAGTAATTTCATTAGGCTGTAAAATTAAGGAACTGAAACCGGGCCATTGCAAAGGACTTAGCTATGGGATTCGGGCTTCAATGCTGGGATGAGAATGGAAATCTAGTTGTCGACACCAGTGACTACAACTGCAGGTACATAGGAACCTACAATGTATCAACGGGTGGCGGTAATTCAGCCACTGTAGGCGTTTCAGGTATAAACCAAGGCAACGCCTATGCAGTAATCGTTGCTGGTTCTTACGGAAGCGCTTTTAACGAGGCGTTTTGCGCAGTAAACGACAATTCGTTCACCCTATTTACGCTGTCTGGCGCCAATACATCCCAGACATTCACAGTAGAAGTGTATCGATATGCTTAGGGATGAGACATGAGTTACGGATTTGAGGTCTATAACGACGCAGGGGCGCTACAAATAGACTCAGACAACAAGACAACGCTTTTTTCTGATATCAGAAACATCGATGGCCTGACAGATAACGGGTACTACAAAATCGATAACCCGTTCGGCGGGTCATATCCATTTGGTTTTCTAAAACCAGCAGACACACCAGTGCCAGGCTATCTATATTGGTTTCGTCTAAACGCTGGTGCATTTGCCATGCCTGGAGCCTTCAGCTTCCAGAACGGCAGCGGCCAGATCATTAGAACAACTCGAAACCTTGGCGTTGAGAGCGGATATCTTGATGTGATGAATGGTAACGGCGATCTGATATGGAGTGCAAAAAGTGCCGGCCGTGTGCCTCGTATCAGAGGATTTATCGATCTGCCAGCAAACTCACCTGTCGATAATCAGGTAATATCCTTTTCTCCAGGATTTAACCCATGGATTTTGATGAATATGGTGCCTGGCAATATTTCGGATGATGGTGAGGCCACGGGTTACTCTGGCCTTCTCATCAAATGGACTGGCTCTCAGATCCAAGTGAAATACGTGTCACGATACCAAAACACATTCTCTCAATCGTTTGGTGGAAGAGGGGGGTTAAAAATCCCCTACGCATACTTCCAAGGCTATTAAAAAAGGGGCTTTCGCCCCTTATTCATTTCTTCGAGTGATCTGGCTCGACGTAGCGAGAAAGCACGTAACTCATCGCCTCTCTCATTGAGCCGGTTCCGCAGTGTCGCTTTGCGGCCTGCGTCAACTCGGACACCAGTTCACGGTAAATGTGAGGTGGTAGTTTCGCTATAGGCTCTTTAATCATTCAGCTCACACCGTAAAAACATGGTTTGATAGTTTAATTTTCAAGGAATCCACCTTTAGCTCGAACGCGATCTCTTTCGAAAGCTACGATAAGTTTCTGGGCTTTCTTCGGATGGCCTTTCTCAAGCCGCCAATGCTTCATGTCATTGACGATCTGCTTTGTGAAAAAGCCTTCATCGTCGTCGTTGACCACGATATTTTCTATGCGGCCGTCTTTGCTGACATCGTATTGCACACGAACAGTGCCGTAGACACCGTATTGATATGCTCGATCAGGGAATTTGATTGTGTTAACAGGTCGAGCGCTGCAGCCGACCAGAGAAACGGCTAAGAGAATGAGCGGTAATTTCATAGCGTGCTCCAGAAAAGCGCAGCCTTTCTGCTGCGCCCTACTTTTACTTGTTAATGCTAAAGCGATTCTTCAGTTCGCGGATCTGGGCATTAGCCCCGTCCATTGCTCGTGCCTGAGCCAGTTCGAAGGTATTTACGATGGTTTCGACGACATGCAACGCCTCTTCGTTCGACATTTTATTACCGTCCGACGGCGCAGATTTTTCGCTCATCGCCATATAATTCAGAGTCTCGTGAAGACGCTTGTTGTCAGCCGCCAGCTCTTTGTTCTGGCTGGCAAAGTGGGCGATAAGAGTGATCAAGCTCATAGGCTCAAGAAGATCTTCACTACTCAATGCCTCAAGACGAGATGTAATTCGCAGCGCATCCGAGATTCCTTTGACTCCACCGTCAACTAAGATGGGGCTTTGTTGAATAAATCGAACTTTTGCTGAGTTGAAGGATCAGATCACGTATC
>ERZ1106931.1209-NODE-1209-length-11527-cov-3.306224_pt1 | contig 11527 bp, 9 predicted proteins | sample MGYA00403664_ERZ1106931 | MGnify/ENA primary metagenome ERZ1106931 (study PRJEB35170, sample SAMEA104062435) | human gut metagenome | biome: human gut; feature: human-associated habitat; material: faeces | place: Denmark | collected 2012-06-29 ... | reverse complement strand
TTGCATGCTTTTGCAACAAAAAAAGCCTTGCCGTCTCCCCCCTACAAAACAGCAAAGCTTTTTCTTACTCTATCTCTTTCTTCTCCTGCAATACATTTTCTCCCACATATGTATTACATCTTTTTTTCTCAGTCACTGCCTGATACAGCCAGTTTCCTCCATATTCACAGGCAAATCCTGAAAATGCCCCGATCACCAGCGATACCACTAGCACACTCCAGTTTCCATCCGCTGCGAATGTCGTAAAACATCCCATGAATGTTCCCGGACAGAAGTCAAACCACTCGTATTTTGCAATGATGCACATCACGAATGTAATGATCCCGCACCAGATTCCAAGATTCCCGAATAACGGATTGATCTTACTAAGTGTGATGATCGTCATTCCACATAGGACGCCTGTCAGATTCGTAATCATGGTCTTTTTCACCCCGCTCATGCCATGTTTTCCACAGGCAAAGTAGGTGGTGCATCCTGCAAAGCCGGCCCAGCCGATCAGTCCGGCAATTCCTGCAAGATAAGACCAGATACCACAGAGGACTGCTGTTACAATGCTTAATGCACACAAAGAACTCATATCTTAGTATCCTGCACCGTTATCTGTATTTTTCATGATCTTTACCAGACGGCTTGTTCCAAGTCTGTCTGCTCCGAGGCTCATGAATTCTTTTGCGTCGTCGAATGAGCTGATTCCGCCTGCAGCTTTTACCTTCACACCTTCTCCGACATGATCATGCATCAGTTTTACATCTTCAAATGTTGCTCCGGCTGTAGAAAATCCTGTAGATGTCTTGATAAATTCTGCTCCGGCTTTTGTTACGATTTCACACATCTTGATCTTCTCTTCTTCTGTCAGAAGGCAAGTCTCGATGATGACTTTTAAGATCTTTCCATCGCATGCTTCGTGGATCTGACGGATCTCTTCTTCTACTTCATCGTATCTTCCGTCTTTTAAGAATCCGATGTTGATTACCATGTCGATCTCAGATGCTCCGTTAGCGATCGCATCTTTTGTCTCGAATACTTTTGTTGCTGTTGTGCTGTATCCGTTCGGGAAGCCGATAACTGTACAGATTGGAAGTTTTCCCTCTACGTATTCTACTGCCTGTTTTACGTATGCAGCCGGGATACATGCAGAAGCTGTTTCGTATTTGATTCCGTCATCAAGAATTGTCTTGATGTCTTCCCATGTAGCTGTCTGTGTTAATAATGTGTGGTCAACAATTTTTAAAACTTCACTTGTATTCATAATCTCTTGCCTTTCTTTTTTCATTCATTGTGATAGGTTTACTAATTTTCAGTTTGTCTGATTCAGTTCTTTTAGTTCAGCTTGTCCAGGATCGAATGTCCGATCGTTCCTTCCGGCATCTTAACACCGAAGTTGTCTGCGATTGTTGCTCCGATAATGGCAAATGTGTCTGCTTCCTCAAGTTCTCCTGCTTCTTTCATAGACGGAGAATACGCAAGGAACGGCACCTTTTCTCTTGTGTGGTCGGTTCCGGTATGTGTCGGATCATTTCCATGATCAGCGGTGATGATCAGAAGATCGTCTTCCTTCAGTTCGCCTAATAATTCACCGAGTTTGACATCAAATTTTTCAAGTTCCTGTGCATATCCTTTGACGTCTCTTCTGTGTCCCCACAGTGCATCGAAATCTACCAGGTTGACAAAGCAGAATCCTTCGAAATCTCTCTTTGCGATTTCGATTGTCTGCTCCATTCCGTGTACGGAACTCTTGGATTTATTTGACTCTGTGATTCCTTCTCCGTCAAAGATATCGAAGATCTTACCAACGGAAATGACATCCAGACCTGCATCTTTCAATGCATTCAACGCAGTTCTTCCATATGGCTTTAATGCGTAGTCATGACGGTTACTGGTACGTTTGAACTCGCCTTTTTTCTTGCCGACGTATGGTCTTGCAATGACACGTCCGACTTTCCACTCATCTTTCATCGTAATCTCACGGGCGATCTCACAGCAACGGTACAATTCATCCAGGCCAAATGTCTCTTCATTTCCGCAGATCTGAAGAACAGAATCCGCAGATGTGTAGACGATCATATGACCGGTTGCAATCTCTTCTTCTGCCAGTTCCTCCAGGATCTCTGTTCCGCTGGCGCTCTTATTACCGATGATCGTACGTCCGGTTCTCTTTGACAGTTCATCGATCAGTTCTTTGGGGAATCCTGTCTCTGTAAATGTCTTGAACGGAGTTGTGATGTGAAGTCCCATCATCTCCCAGTGTCCGGTCATGGTGTCTTTTCCGTTGCTTGCTTCTCTTAATTTCCCATAATAAGCCAACGGTTTTTCTACAGGTGCAATACCTGCAAGATCTTTTAAGTTCGCAATTCCAAGTTTCTGCAGATTCGGAATTTTAAACGCTTCTACATTTGCCGCAATATGTCCCAGGGTATCTGTCCCCGCATCACCATAAGAAGAGGCGTCCGGCATCTCTCCGGCGCCGAGTGAATCTATGACTACGGTAAATATTCTTTTATATTTCTTTTCGTTCATATTATACACCTTCTTAATTCTCATATGTCAAATATCTGGAACAGTAATGTATTTGCATTCCTGTTCCAGAATTCTCTATCTGCTTTCATTATATATTTTCAATTATACTTAATATCAACCTTAACATTAATCTTATAATTGATCTTATATTAGAACAGTGTGATCAGTCCTACGATCATCGCACTTAAGATACTTACGAATACACCACCGAGCATTGCTCTGAATACCAGTCTTGAAAGTGTACTCTTCTTTTCCGGGCAGAGTACAGCAATACCGGATACACAGATACCAAGGCTTGAAAGATTCGCAAATCCGCAAAGGGAAATGGAGCATACGATTCCTGTTCTGTAATCTAAGGATGATAAGATTTTTCCCAGATCCTGGAATGCAACGAACTCATTTACGATCAGTTTGTTTCCAAGGAATGCACCTTCCATCAGTACCTGATTGGTATCAAGTCCCATCAGGAAACCAAACGGTGCGAATACATAAGAGAAAATCTGCTCCAGGCTGATTCCTGCAAATCCAAGAATCATATTAATTACTGCAACGATACCGATGATACCAACCAGAGATGCAGCGATAGCAATTACCATCTGCATACCTGTTCCGGCACCTTCTGCGATGGCGTCAATCACGTTGGCGTTATTGCCCTTGTTGTCCATCTTTACGTCTGTGATAGACTGTACAGGCTCTGTCTGCGGCAGTAACATTTTTGCAACGAGGATACTTCCAACCGGTACCAGTGCGCTGGCGATCAGAAGATATTCCATCGGGATACCAAGTGCATGATATCCTCCGAGGATGGATACTGACATACTTCCCATACCGGATACCAGAATAACTAATATCTCACTGTCTGTCAGGTTTCCGATATATTTACTGACCAGAATCGGGCTGTCCGTCTGACCTAAGAACATGTTGGCAACTGCAACGAAGCTTTCTACTTCTGTCGTCCCCATCAGTTTTCCAACTGCTTTACCGATCCATTTTACTACGAATCCAAGCACTCCAAGGTAATAAAGCAAGCTTACCAGTGCAGATACGAAGATAATGTTACCAAGTGTCTGTACGATAAAGATACTTCCTGTCGGAGCACTGCTGTCTGCAAGGCTTCCGAATACAAATGACAGACCATTCTGTCCGCAGTTGATAACTGCTGTTACACCGTCCGATATGGCAGACACAACCATCTTGCCAACCGGGACTTTTACAAGTAAGATCGCAATGACAAACTGTGCAATGATTGCTTTTCCTACTGCTTTCCAGCGGATATTCTTACGATCCCAGGAAATCAGAAAGATCAGTCCGATTACAACCACAATCCCCAATAAATTTAAAAAGACTTTCATCTCGTTCCTCCGTTCTGATCTTATTTCTCGCGGTCTGCTTTGATCAGTTTTCTGATTGCTTCTACAGCAACTGTGATAGCTGCTTCTGTATCATGTACGATTGGATTTTCCATTCCAAGTGCATTTCTTTCCTGATTTCCTACTACAAGGAAGTTAGATCCGCAACGTACTCTTAAATGGCTTGCAGCGATGAAAAGTGCTGCTGACTCCATCTCAGAAGCTTTGCATCCCATACGTTTCCATGCTTCCCATTTATTAAGCAGTTCATAGCTTACCGGCATTCTCTCCGGCTCATGCTGTCCGTAGAATGCATCCTTTGACTGTACCACTCCTGTATGCCAGGTGCAGCCATCTTCTTTTGCAGCCTGCACCAGTGCATTCGTTACTTCCAGATTGGCAACTGCCGGATATTCGATCGGTGCATATTCTTTACTTGTCCCTTCCATGCGGATCGAACCGGTCGCGATCACGATATCGCCGCTTTTTACTTCCGGCTGCATTCCACCGCAGGTTCCGATCCTGACAAATGTATCTGCCCCGCAGCGTACCAGTTCTTCCATTGCGATTGCTGCCGACGGTCCTCCGATTCCGGTCGACGTCACACTGACTTTTTCCCCGTCCAGCATTCCGGTATAAGTGGTGAATTCCCGGTTGCTTGCAACCAGCACCGGATCATCCAGATACGCAGCAATCTTTTCGCATCTGCCCGGATCTCCCGGCATGATCACATAACGTCCGACTTCACCTTTTGCAACCTGAATGTGATACTGTCTGCTTGCATCTTCTGAATAGTTTTTCATACCGATCCTTCCTTTCTGTACATTCTTATCTTACCATTATTTTACCACAATTCATATCAAAACGTTTTATATTCTGACTTTTTCACAAAAAGCTTTCAAATATAACCGTATCTGCAAGACCTGCCACTGGCAATTTCTTTCAAACACATGGTAATACAGAAAACTTGCCACTGGCAACTTTTCTTGCATACTATGGTATAAAAAAGCCAATGAGGACAGAAAAAATATATTTTTCACGTCCGCACTGGCTCATCTTTTTTATGTCTGCTTTTTTATTTCTTTATTCACTTTGTACTTTCTCGATATAATCTATGATCAGATCTGCCGCATCTTCCAGGTCGATCTTACCGGTATTGATCATCAGATCATAATTCAATGGATCGCCCCATGTCCTGCCGGTATAATAATTATAATATCTCTGTCTGGATACATCTTCTTTATCCATCTCTTTCAGGGAAATGCCCTCGTATGCTTCTTTACTTCTTTTTTCTCTAAATGCATCGTCTGCATAAATGAAGATATGATAACAGTCCGGTGTATCTGCAAGTACTGCATCTGCACAGCGTCCCAGGAATACTCCTCCGAATTTATCTGCAAGTCTGTGGATCAGTGCTGCCTGCTCTTTATACATCTTATTATAGTCCGGGATGACATCGCTTCCGATTCCAAGTCCGCCGAAGAAACCGCTGTGACTGCCCGGCACCTTATATGCTTCTTCCAGAATGCTTTCCACATCCAGATCGCCATTTCCGATTTTCTCTGCTGCCAGATATACGATCTGTCTGTCATAACAGCGCACCTGCATCTTCTTTGCAAGAATCTCTGCAACTTCTCTTCCGCCGCTTCCGTATTGGCGGCTGATGGTAACAATCGTATGTTCTCTCATTTTACAGTTCTCCTTTCGCTTCACGTTCGATCAGTTCTTTCATGATATCCGGATACTGTTTATCCAGATGATAGAACAGAAGTACTACAAGCACACCACCTGCAACGATCAATGGACCGCCTTTGTAAATGTTCACGATCATATGTAATGCACTGTCCGGCTGAGTGACACTTCCGGCCGCCGTACTGATGTATCCACCCATAGAAAGAAGTCCTGTCATAACTGCAGATGCCACACCGGCACCGACTTTCGTTCCGATCGAACCACCGGCAAAGATCAGACTTTCCTGACGTACATGTGTCTTCCACTGTCCGAATTCTACTACATCACCAATCATACCGAATACAACTGCATTCAGTGGAGCAAGGCCGACTGCTCTTGCAACACAACTCATCACCATCCATGGAATGCTGTATGGATTCAGGAAGTATAACAGATGACCCACCAGGGCAATGATACTTCCAGCCAGAGCAATGTTTCGCTTTCCGAACTTACGGATCAACGGTGCACATAAGAAAATACATACAACCAGTGTCAGAATTTCTGTCAGATACAGTGCACTGTAAAGCCATGTATCATTGTGGAAAATGTATTTGCAATAATATGGTAAGATCGTTCCTGATACGCTAAATGACACACTCTGGAACATCCAAAGTAATAATACAGCCCAGAAATACTGGTTGGTAAGAAGAAGTTTTAACCCTTTCTTTACCGGAACCTTTTCCGCCTTATCCTGTCCTGCGATCACAACAGTCTCTTTGCAGTTTATAAAGCAGATCAGAAGTAAGATCAGGGCGATGACTGCCCATACCGTCATCGTCTTTACCCATGCTGCCTGGTCATTACCGAATAGTTTAACCAGCGGAGTGGTACAGGTAACGGCAATAATCTTACCGAGCGGTGATAATCCCATTCGTACTACACTTAACATATCTCTTTCGGATGATACACGTGTCATCATGGCCGACAGACTTCCGTATGGAAGATTGATTGCTGTATAACATACAGTTGTACAGAAGTTATAAGTTACAAAAATATAGATCGACTGAACCACTCCCATCGTATGCGGTACAGTAAATAACAGGATCGCAGACAGCGCATATGGTACACTCATCCACAAGATCCATGGTCTTGATTTTCCCCATTTGGAATTGGTCTTTTCTACGATGATTCCCATGATCATATCGGAAAATCCATCGAAGAATCTGGATAACAGCATGATCAGACCTACGGTTGCTGCTGCCACTCCTACATAGTCTGTATAAAATAATGTCAGAAGTGTTCCGACCATACCGAATACTACATTACATGCCACGTCGCCTCCGGCATAAGATAATCTGACCGGCCATGACAGTTTTCCGTTTGCTGCATTGTTCGCCTTTTTTTCTTCCACGTCTCTTCTCTCCTTTTCCTCCATAAAATGACTTCCTTTTCCGGTTCATTTCATGTCTCTCTTGATATGCGAAAAGATCTGTAAATTCATGCTTCACAGATCTTTTCTTTTTTATGCCTTATACTACTTATATTCTAGACTGTGATCTCAGATATTTTAACCGGACGGTGTTCTTCCAGAGATTTCTTAGCTGCAAGTCCCATCAGTACCGGCTGCAGTCCGTCCATAACGCCAAGCGGTGTGTCTGTATCATTTTCGATTGCTTCAATGAAGCACTTGATCTCTTTTGCATAAGCTGCCATGTAACGCTCCAGGAAGAAATATAATGGTTTCTCACCTGTTACGCCATCTGCATTGCTGATGACTGCGGATGATGTAGAGTCATTGGATACGGCAACCATTCCTTTGGATCCGAATACTTCGGCTCTCTGGTCATATCCGTAAGCTGCTTTTCTGGAGTTATCGATCACTGCGATCGCACCATTTTCCATCTTCAGTGTGATGACTGCCGTATCTACATCTCCGGCTTCTCCGATTGCAGGGTCTACCAGTACGGCTGCCTCTACGTATACTTCTGTTGCATTGCATCCTGCAAGGAAACGTACCATATCAAAATCATGGATTGTCATGTCAAGGAAGATTCCTCCGGATACTTTTACATAGTCTGCACATGGCGGCTCCGGATCTCTGGATGTGATCTTGATGATATGTGTATCTCCGATCTTTCCGTCTGCTACTGCTTTCTGTACTGCTTCAAAGTTATGGTCAAATCTTCTGTTGAATCCAACCTGGTATTTTACATTGCTGTCTTTTAATGCATCGATGACTTCTTTGATCTTTGCTACATCATGATCGATTGGTTTCTCACAGAATACATGCTTTCCAGCTTTGATTGCCTCTACCGAAATTGGTGAATGTGTATCTGTGGATGAGCAGATCAGCACTGCATCGATCTCCGGGTCTGCAAGGATTTCTTTATAATCCTTTGTAACTGCTTCTACGCCCATGTCTTTTGCCCATTTTGCAGTCTCATCATTCATGAATGGGTCTGCAAGCATCTTGACTTTTGCATCCTTTACCTGTGTGCAGATACTTTCTACATGTACTTTTCCGATTCTTCCTGCTCCGATAATTCCTACGTTAACCATTTTTTCTTCTCCTTTTCGCGTTTATAATCTTTTTATTTCTATATTTTTGTTCAGTTCCGTTTTTATCCCTTTGGAAAATCTCCCGGTATTTTTCCTGGATTATTTTGTCTGCAGATTGTATTTTTCTTCTATAATCCTGTCTTTTCAGAAATGAACTTTCTTGCTTTCAGTGCATATTCCAGTGGATTGGCTTTTGCCGGATCCTGTTCTGCCTCTACTACCATGTATCCGGTATATCCTGATTCTTCCAGAACTTTGAAAATTGGATCAAAATCAATATCGCCGTCTCCAGGTACTGTGAACGTTCCCATTCTGACTCCGTCTAAGAAACTTAATTCTTCTTTCTTTACTTTCTCTACCATGTCTTTTCTGATGTCTTTCAGATGTACATGTTTGATTCTGTCTGCGTATTTCTTCACCATTTCCAGTGGGTCTTCTCCACAGTATGCGAAATGTCCGGTATCGAATAAGAGACTTACATATTCCGGATCCGTATTGTCCATCATGCGCTCTACTTCATCTGCATTCTGTACAACCGTTCCCATATGATGATGGAAGGTAAGTGCAATTCCGTATTCCTCTTTTGCGATCTTTCCAAGCTTGTTCATTCCGTCACAGAATATCTTCCACTCTTCATCATTCATCACATATTTGTGTCCGAAGATCGGTGTATCAAGCATGCCCTGTACGCTGTAGCTCTGCTCGGAAGCTCCGATCACTTTTGCTCCCATTTCTTTTAAGTATGCAAGCTGTGCACGGAACTCTTTTTCTACTTCTTCGAATGGCTTTGTGATCAGGAATGCTGAGAACCACTGGTTGCAGATCTCTACACCTCGAAGATCCAGTGCATGTTTCAGGACTTTCGTATCTTTTGGATATTTGTTGCCGACTTCCGATCCTGTGAATCCTGCAAGTGCCATCTCGCTTACGCACTGTTCAAATGTATTCTCACTTCCAAGGTCCGGCATGTCGTCATTGGTCCATGCGATTGGTGCGATTCCAAGTTTTACTTTCTTTTTGTCAAACATTTTTCTTACCTCTTTCTTTATGATGTTTTTTCTATGTCTTTCATGTTTTTCTTTGTAACTATATAATACTAAGGATCCGCCTGTTCCGGCATTGGGAGAATCTTTTGAAATGTGTACTTTATTTTTAGATGGTATTTTTCTGATTTTTGTGTCTTTTTTCAGGTATTGCTTTCCACACTTTTTGTGTCTTTTTTTTGGGTTTTATTTTTTGATTTTTCTTTGTGCTTTCTTTTTTGCCAGGTATTTGCACGCAAAAAAAGATACAGTTGCTTTTTCCTTTACATATAGAAAAACAACTGTATCTTTTATTTTTAAGAATGCTTCCGGTACTGCGCCGGGCTCATCCCCTCTGCTTTTTTAAATACTTTTGAAAAATAATGGTAATCATTGAATCCCGATTCTTCTGCTACCTGCCACATCTTAAGATTGGTCTCTCTTAATAACTTCTTCGCATGTTCCATCCGCAGATTCAATAGATAGTTGGCAAATCCAATCCCCATCTCCTGACTGAACAGATAACTCAGATAGGTGCTGTTCACGCCTGCCGCTTCTGCCGCATCACCAAGTCCCACTGCTTCCCGGTAATGTCTCGCCGCATAATCCGCTGCAATCTTAACTGCCTGGCTTAAATCTTCCGGGATATTCGGTTCGCCACATTCAAATGCCTGCTCTGCCAGATGTTCCAGCTCTTTTTTCACCTCTCCGATATAGCCAAAATGCTGGTCCGCCCTTGAGCCGTCTACCTGTAACTTATGTTCCAGCTTCCGGAACCACTGCCGTACCAGCTGACTGTCGCACCGCTCTTTTTTGAACGCCTGTATTACTGTCCCGGCCATGAGAAGAAATTTATCCTTTTCACTTTTCTTCTTTAACAGCTCTGCCTCCTCCAAAAGTGTTTCTGCTTCTTTCGGAAGTTCTTTTCCCATCGCTCTATCTGCTTCATAATAGGCAATTCCATCCTTTTCATAGAAACTATTCTTTATCATCATCCTTGCCTGCTGATATGCCTGGCGAAGTGCATCTGCTCCAATACAGATATTACTGACACCGATCTTGTAGGCTTCCTCTTCTTCCGCACAGATCTTATAACACGCCGATGCCGTTCCGGTCAGATGCTGATACATCACACTGCTTTTGTATTCATCTGACAGATCCAGAAAGCAACAATATGTTCCATTTCCTAGATAGATCATTTCTTTTTCCGTCTCGGATTCGCCGGGTCTTGACTGTAACTTTTCCTGCATACGCCTGTAGAATTCCAGACTATACTGCTCTTTTCTTGCTTCTTCCAGCGGATCCTCGGTATACTCTGTTTCTTCTCTTTTGATCACGATCACTGCACTGTTCTTATATTTTCCACGTATTCCTGCCCGGATTCTTTTTTCTTCCCGTTCCTCTCCGGACAGGGTTCCCGCCAGGATCTGGTTAAAAAACAGGAATTTTTCATTCATATTTCCTGTCTGATCCGACTTCTCTCCCGTTTTCCCGTCAGCATCTGCATTGTTATCTTCTTCTGGATCCTTTTTCATATCCGCATGTTCCTGCGTCTGCTGTTTCTGATCTTTCACACCTGCTTCTTCCTTGCTCTGCCGGATATGTTCTTCCGCCGCTTCAAGAACCGTATACAGACTTTCTTCATTCAGTGTATTCTTTAATACATACTCGTCTGCTCCTTCTTTCATCGCCTTTTTCACATATTCGAATTCATCATGACAGCTAAGTACGATCACATAGATGTCCGGATATTTTCTCCGGATTTCCCGGATCAGTTCGATCCCGTCCATCAGCGGCATTGCAATATCAGTAACAACCAGATCTATCTTTTCCCGGTCCAACACCTCCAGTGCTTCTTCCCCATCTCTTACATCCGCCGTAATCTCAAATCCTGCCTTTTCCCATGACGACAACATCTTCAGATAACTCCGCACAAGAAAGTCATCGTCCGCCAGTAATGCTTTTCTCATGATTCTTCATCCTCACTTCTGTTCACAGGCAGATAGATCGTTGCCTCTGTACCTTCTCCGCTGCTTTTCAGCGAAAGCTTTGCCTGTGTTCCATAATATAATTGCAGTCTTTCCTGAATATTCGGTATTCCGACTGCCGTAAGTCCCTTCGTCTTCTTTCCCTTCTTTTTCAATAATTCTTCAATCTGTTCCTGTGTCATTCCTCTTCCGTTATCCCTGACCTTCATATAAAGTCTGGAGCCGGAAGTATACGCTTCTATCGTTAAATGTTTTCTGTTATTTTTCAGATCCAGTCCATGAATCAACGCATTTTCTACAAGGGGCTGTAAGATCAGTCTTGGTATCAGACATTGCTCTGCTTCGCGCTCTATCGCGTAAGCTGCCTGATATTCTTCTCCATTGCGGAATTCCTGCAGATGAATATAATTCTTCAACACCT
>ERZ1106931.1208-NODE-1208-length-11528-cov-4.982742_pt1 | contig 11528 bp, 9 predicted proteins | sample MGYA00403664_ERZ1106931 | MGnify/ENA primary metagenome ERZ1106931 (study PRJEB35170, sample SAMEA104062435) | human gut metagenome | biome: human gut; feature: human-associated habitat; material: faeces | place: Denmark | collected 2012-06-29 ... | reverse complement strand
GCCCTGTCCCTTGTTTTTTCATAAGACATAAATAACAAAAGCCTGCGTTGCAGGCTTTGTTTTACCTCCCGGCGCTTATCTCCGGCATCTACATCACAGTGACGGTAGCTCTTCACAAGGTAAGTTTAACTTATCGGACCTGTTTTCAACCCGCAACGGCTTTTGAGCAGGATCGTAATGTCCATCACAATTTATTGGGGTTAATCTGAATGAGCGGAAAATAGGCTCGGGGAAAGAGAAATGAAGGAGGGATAAAGGAACACACTGGCGGCGGCAGGCCGCCAGTGACAGACAAACAGGATTAATCGTTGCCAAACAGATCGCGGGTATAAACCTTATCTGCGACATCCGCCAGCTCTTCCGCCATACGGTTAGAGATGATCACATCCGCCTCTTGTTTGAAGGCATCCAGGTCGCGCACGACGCGGGAGTTGAAGAACTCATCTTCCTGCATCACCGGTTCATAGATAATAACCGGAATACCTTTCGCCTTGATGCGCTTCATAATGCCCTGAATAGAAGAGGCGCGGAAGTTGTCCGAACCACTCTTCATGATCAGGCGATACACACCCACCACTTTCGGCTTACGAGCGAGAATAGAATCCGCGATAAAGTCTTTACGGGTACGGTTAGCATCGACGATAGCCGCGATGATATTGTTCGGGACCGATTCGTAGTTCGCCAGCAGCTGCTTGGTATCTTTCGGCAGGCAGTAGCCGCCGTAGCCAAAGGATGGGTTGTTATAGTGATTACCGATTCGCGGATCGAGACACACGCCTTCGATGATCTGTTTACTGTTCAGACCCTGGCTTTCAGCATAGCTGTCCAGTTCATTAAAGTAGGCTACGCGCAGCGCCAGATAGGTATTGGCGAATAACTTAATCGCCTCAGCTTCGGTAGAGTCAGTAAACAGCGTCGGGATATCCTGCTTAATAGCGCCTTCTTTCAGCAGATTAGCAAAACGCTCCGCGCGTTCTGAACGTTCGCCAATGACGATACGAGACGGGTGCAGGTTGTCGTAAAGCGCGCGGCCTTCACGCAGAAACTCAGGAGAGAAAATGACGTTATCAATGCCCAGGCGCTCTTTAATATCACGCGTAAAGCCAACGGGAATGGTGGATTTAATAATCATTACCGCGTCTGGGTTAATCTCGGTGACATCACGAATAACGGCTTCAACACTTGTAGTATTGAAGTAGTTCGTTTTCGGATCGTAGTCAGTGGGCGTAGCGATAATGACATAATCTGCATCACGATAGGCATCATGCTTGTCAGTTGTCGCGCGAAAATTCAATGGTTTTTCCGCCAGATATTCCTGGATCTCTTTATCGACAATCGGAGAAATCTTTTGGTTAATCATATCAACTTTGGATTGAATGATATCCAGCGCCACCACTTCGTGGTTTTGCGCAATCAGGATGCCATTCGATAAACCAACATAACCGGTACCGGAAATAGTAATTTTCATTCGATCACACTTTAATCAGTTAACTGGACGGCGGCGGATGGCCGCAAATTAAGTAAAACTGTTGATGTTTCTACTCTCAGGAACAATGTAAGTCAAGCAAGACACCAAAGGTCTCTGAAATACTGTATAGGCCTATAAAGGGCCTATACAGTAAATGAAGCTATATTTTATGCTTATTTATATACTTCAGCTGTCTTTAAGGTATGAGCCTGCAAATCCTTATCAGATAAAGAGAGCGTACAGTCTGCAATCTCCGGCCACTGGATATTAATCTCCGGGTCGTTCCAGATAATGCTCCGCTCAGACTGCGGCGCATAATAGTTCGTGGCCTTGTACACAAACTGCACGGTTTCGCTCAACGCCATGAAGCCATGGGCAAACCCTTCCGGGATCCACAGCTGACGCTTGTTTTCCGCGCTCAGTACAGCACCCACCCAATTACCAAACGTTGGCGATGACCGGCGGATATCGACCGCCACATCAAACACTTCGCCTTCAATGCAGCGAACCAGTTTGCCCTGGGCATGCGGGTCAAGCTGGTAGTGCAGTCCGCGCAGCACGCCCTTCTGCGATTGAGAGTGGTTATCCTGAACAAACTCCACTTTCCGCCCTACTGCTTCATCAAATACTTTACTGCTGAAGCTCTCAAAGAAAAAACCGCGCGCATCGCCGAAGACACGAGGCTCAAAAATCAGCACTTCAGGGATATCTGTCTTAATAATATTCATAATATTTCTGCCCGTTTACTTGCCCAGAACTTCTGTTACCACGCGCGCCACGCCCTGACGCCAGTCCGGCAGCGTCACGCCAAATACACGCTGGAATTTCTCATTCGACAGCCGCGAGTTCAGCGGACGTTTTGCCGGCGTTGGGTAGGCCGTGGTGGGGATACCGCTTACTGCTTTGATTGCCAGCTCTGCGCCGTGCGACCGCGCCACCTCAAAAACAAATTCCGCGTACTCCGCCCAGCTGGTTTCCCCGCTGGCCACCAGATGATAGGTCCCGGCTACAGCACGGTTGCGCTGTTCTTCACGAATGGCGATTGCCGTACAGTCCGCCAGCAGCTCTGCACCGGTTGGCGCACCGTGCTGATCGTTAATAATCGACAGCGCCTCTTTCTCACCTGCCAGACGCAGCATCGTTTTAGCGAAGTTTGCCCCGCGGGTGGCATATACCCAACTGGTACGGAAAATAAGATGGCGCGGATTCGCCTGCTCCAGCGCGATTTCCCCGGCTCGTTTGGTTTCGCCGTACACGTTCAGCGGCCCGGTCGCCTCATCTTCCAGACGATAGTGGCTTCCCTGACCGTCAAACACATAGTCCGTTGAGTAGTGCACCATCAGAGCTCCCAGCTTCGCTGACTCTTCTGCCAGCACCGCCACGCCCCGATCGTTCAGCAGATCGGAAAGCTCGCGCTCGCTTTCCGCTTTGTCCACCGCAGTATGGGCAGCCGCGTTCACCACTACATCCGGTTTTACCGTACGGACCGTCTGCGCGATCCCTTCCAGGTTGGTCAGATCACCGCACAGCGTTTTATCAAAAAAGTCCACGGCAACCACTTCGCCCAGCGTGGACAACGCACGCTGCAGCTCCCAGCCCACCTGGCCATTTTTGCCAATCAGTAAAATTTTCATACGTTAATATCCCAATGATGACCGGCAGCCATTAATGCTCATTCAGCAGACGTTTCAGGTAAGCACCGTACTCGGTTTTCTTCAACCGTTCGGCCTGTGCCGCCACCCCTTCCGCGCTCAGCCACTGCTTGCGATAAGCAATTTCTTCCAGGCAGGCTACTTTCATCCCCTGACGCTTCTCGATGGTATGGATAAACTGAGAGGCCTCAATCAGGCTGTCGTGGGTTCCCGTATCCAGCCAGGCAAAACCACGGCCCAGCAGTTCAACCTGCAGGTCACCCCGATCCAGATACATCTGGTTCAGCGTAGTAATCTCAAGCTCCCCGCGCGCGGAGGGTTTAACTTCCTTCGCCATTGCCACCACATCGGTGTCATAAAAATAGAGTCCGGTCACCGCCCAGTCAGATTTCGGCTTCAGCGGCTTCTCTTCAATCGACAGCGCTTTAAAGTTCTCATCAAACTCCACCACACCGAAACGTTCCGGATCGAGAACCTGGTAGCCGAATACCGTAGCTCCGGATGTTTTGCTGGCCGCAGCATCCAGTTTCCGGCCAAAGCTCTGACCAAAATAGATGTTATCGCCCAGGACTAATGCACAGGCATCATTACCGATAAACTTCTCGCCGATGATAAAGGCCTGCGCCAGACCGTCCGGCGACGGCTGAATCGCATAGCTGAAATTCACCCCAAACTGAGAACCGTCACCCAGCAGACGCTGAAATGCGGGCATATCCTCCGGCGTGGTAATAATCAGGATATCCTTGATTCCCGCCAGCATCAGAACAGAAACCGGGTAGTAAATCATCGGCTTGTCATAAATGGGCAGTAGCTGCTTGGAAACACCCTGGGTGATCGGATATAAACGCGTGCCGGAGCCGCCGGCCAGTACAATACCTTTCATGCTTCTTTCCTTTTTAGTTGTTCAGGCCAAGACGTTCACCGGCATAGGAGCCATCCAGCACGCGCTGCCACCAGGTCGTGTTGTTCAGGTACCAGTGGACCGTTTTTTCAATTCCGCTTTCAAACGTCTCTTCGGGCACCCAGCCCAGATCGCGCTGAATTTTCGCCGCATCAATGGCATAACGCAGGTCATGACCCGGACGGTCTTTCACAAACGTAATCAGATCGGCAAACTGGCTGATATTGCCCGGCTTCTGTTCAACCACTTTATCGAGAATGGCGCAAATGGTGCGCACGACATCAATGTTTTTACGCTCGTTATGACCGCCGATGTTGTACGTTTCACCACTGCGGCCTTCCGTCGCCACTTTGTATAGCGCCCGGGCGTGATCTTCCACGTACAGCCAGTCGCGGATCTGTTCTCCATTGCCGTAGACCGGCAGCGGTTTCCCGGCGAGGGCATTGAGGATGGTCAGCGGAATAAGTTTTTCCGGGAAGTGATACGGGCCGTAGTTGTTGGAGCAGTTGGTCACCACCACCGGCAGGCCATAGGTGCGGTTCCAGGCGCGGACAAGATGGTCGCTGCCGGCCTTGGAGGCAGAGTACGGGCTGCTTGGCGCGTACGGGGTCTCTTCGGTGAACAGATCATCGGTACCGTGCAGGTCGCCGTAGACTTCATCAGTCGAAATATGGTGGAAGCGGAAAGTCTGCTTCTGCGCCGTATCGAGAGCTGACCAGTACTGGCGGGCCGCTTCCAGCAGGGTGAAAGTTCCAATCAGGTTGGTCTGAATAAAGGCAGCAGGTCCGTCGATAGAGCGGTCCACGTGACTCTCTGCGGCCAGGTGCATCACAATATCCGGACGGAAATCGCTGAACTGTTCTGCCACAGATTTGGCATCAGTGATATCTGTCTGAGAAAACGAGTAGCGTTTATTACCAGCAACCGGCGCCAGGGACTCCAGGTTACCGGCGTAGGTGAGGCAATCTATTACGCGTACTTCATCGGAGGTGTTTTCAATGATATGACGAACGACTGCAGAACCAATAAAACCTGCACCGCCAGTGACAAGAATCTTCATACTCTCTCTCGTTATTAATAAGTTAATGCAACTAAAGTATGTAATTTACATTCCACACACAATATCACTATTAGCAAACATAACCAAAGTATTGTGAATGAGAACGCACTATCATTCGATTGACAGGGGAAAACATACTACGAAAATTAACGCTCTTTAAAAAATAAGCATCGCTATTACTTTCGCAGCCCTCCTTATTCATGTAAAAACAGTGCCTTCAAATAGATTAAAACACTACTAAAGCAAGTGGTTAAAACACAACCTACTTAAAAACCAATTTGAAAGGTGTAAATGTGAAAAAATCACAACAAACAACTCGCATGCTTATCAATTAAATCACTTATCTCTCTTTTTATTCATCCAGTAAAAATTTTATTTAGCGTTGCACTTCCAGTTTTTTTAACCCAAAAAACCTGAATCAATGTGATGGCCACTGGGAGTACGACAGCGATGGCATATTTAAATATGAAATTAACGTCCACATTGTATCGGTGAAAATATTCCACAATAGGTATATGCCACAAATAAATCCAGATGGTATTTGATGATATAAACTTAAATACAAAAGGAAGATTGCAAGTATTTATAGTCAGCTCAAAAAACCACTTTACTAAAAAGATAGCAACTAATAAATATTAAATATAGAAGATCGATGGCGGGTACTTAAAATATTGTAGCCCTACAAACTTCCCAAAAACAAACAAGCAGAAACAAAACATATCACAAAAGTTATCAGATAAAGAACAAATATAAATTTACTTTCCTTTAAATTAAAAGATAAAACTTTATAACCCAATATGAACACTGCACCATAAACAATGGCAGGAAAGAACAAATCTGAGAGAAAATGAGCAAGAAAACGATTGTGAAAACTCAGAGATATTTGAAAAATAATGAAACTAAAAAGCAACATCGCTAATGTAATAAAAGCGACACTATATCCATTTTTATTCTGTACAAAACGTACATACAATGGAGAACAAATAGCGATTATTAAAAAAACCTTAATAATCCAAACATATCCAAAGCCGCCCAAAAGAAAGGTTGAAACCATATTTTTAAGAGTGAGAAGGTCTAAAAAATACAATGGCTTAAATATAAAAATACATGCGAAAAAAATCAAAAGAAAAACCCAAACAGGAAATACTAATCTTGTAAACCTTGAAATTTAATACGGTATGAATTTAACCCCAACTTTACCTGAGCAGTAATATGCCATACCTGATACAAAAACCATCATAGGAACATCGAAAGTTCTCAATTGAAAAACTATAGATGGTGGCTGGACATGAGCTAATATTATTAATAACAACCCTAATATCCTCATCGCATCAACAATTATATTTCTCTGCATTTAATCTCACCATTCAAATTAACTAAAACTAGGCGATATAACATTTCTAGTGAGTAGAAATGTTAATAAGCCCAACTGAATTTCAATAAAAACACGAAGAGTAGTGACTAGTGATTATATTTTTCAAATATTAAATTAATAATTCATTACAAACAGAGTGAACTACTCTATCGGCAATGATTCGTACAAAAAAGAAATATAATTCCTCTTCATCAGAAGTACACGCTTAATGTGTAAAAAATGTTGAATTTATCACAGGCCAAAATAACAAAGCATTGACCTGTGATAATTTTAATTAGTTACCCAATTCAAGCCAATCGGTATGAAATGTACCAACCTTGTCAGTACGCTTATAAGTATGCGCCCCGAAATAGTCACGCTGCGCCTGAATCAGGTTAGCAGGCAAGACTGCGGAACGATAGCTATCGTAGTAGGCGATGGCCGCAGAGAAAGTAGGAACCGGAATACCATTCTGCACAGCATATGCAACAACATCGCGCAGCGCTTGCTGATAATCATCAGCGATCTGCTTGAAGTATGGAGCCAGCAGCAGGTTGGCAATGCCGGCATTCTGCTCATAGGCATCAGTAATCTTTTGCAGGAACTGAGCACGAATGATACAGCCAGCGCGGAAGATTTTCGCGATCTCACCGTAGTTCAGATCCCAGTGGTATTCATCAGAAGCCGCACGCAGCTGCGAGAAACCTTGAGCGTAAGAGACGATTTTGCCCAGATACAGAGCGCGGCGAACTTTCTCAACGAACTCCGCTTTATCGCCTGCACTCTTCGCCTGGGGTCCGGTAAGAACTTTCGAAGCAGCCACACGCTGATCTTTTAGAGAAGAGATGTAGCGAGCGAATACAGATTCAGTGATAAGTGACAGCGGTTCACCGAGGTCAAGAGAGCTCTGGCTGGTCCATTTACCGGTACCTTTGTTTGCTGCCTCATCGAGGATCACGTCGACGAGGTATTTACCCTCTTCATCTTTTTTGGTGAAGATGTCTTTAGTGATGTCAATGAGATAGCTGCTAAGCTCACCTTCATTCCATTCGGTAAAGGTTTGCGCCAGCTCTTCATTAGAGAGCGCCAGACCGCCTTTCAGTAAAGCGTAGGCTTCTGCAATAAGCTGCATATCACCGTATTCAATACCGTTGTGAACCATTTTGACATAATGACCAGCACCATCGGCACCGATATAGGTTACGCACGGCTCACCGTCTTCAGCGACAGCTGCAATCTGCTTAAGAATTGGAGCAACCAGTTCATAAGCTTCCTTCTGACCGCCAGGCATGATTGAAGGTCCTTTAAGCGCGCCCTCTTCACCGCCGGACACACCGGTGCCAATGAAGTTAAAACCATCAGCAGAAAGCTCACGATTACGACGAATCGTATCCTGGAAGAAGGTATTACCACCATCGATGATGATGTCACCTTTGTCCAGGTAAGGCTTCAGAGAGTCGATGGCACTATCCGTGCCTGCGCCCGCCTTCACCATTAACAGGATACGGCGTGGAGTTTCGAGCGACTCAACAAACTCTTGCACTGTATAATGTGGGACCAGCTTCTTGCCCGGATTCTCGGCAATCACTTCTTCGGTCTTTTCACGGGAGCGGTTGAAAACGGAGACGGTATAACCACGGCTTTCGATGTTGAGCGCAAGGTTACGCCCCATCACAGCCATACCGACAACACCAATTTGCTGTTTAGACATTAAAGCAACTCCAGTTCTATAGATAACCAACCTGTCGGCAGACTGCTCAACAGGTTATTCAAAGCAGATAAACATGCTACAACAGTTAATAGTGATAGGGTAGACAAAACATTAAAGAATATATTTTTTTCAATAAAAACAATTAGTTGCATAAATAAAACACAGATTTCATTCGAAAAACGACACCAATACACGCGACAATTAAGATTTGCATTTATTGCAACAACAAACGAGTTCTATATTAAGTTAGCAAATAAAAGGCATCGATGAGGTTATAAGATCAATACCGTCCTCGCCAAAATAAGAGAGTAGCCATATGCAACCGCAATATAAGTCCACGTTTAAAAAAATAATTAAACAGTGTGAGAGATAATAGTTGAGTTAATACATTAGCAACTGCAGCTCCAATTATACCATATTGGTATATAAATATTATATTGACAATAAGGCTAAAAAGAGCAACAAGTAACATTTTCTTTGACAGAAAAGAATAGCCGGCATGCTTTGCAATATATCGAGCAGAAACTGTACCTAACGCACCAAGCATCGTTGAAAATGTTAATATATTTAATGGTGTATAAGATGCTAAATAAGCAACCCCATAGAAATAATTAATAAAAAAAGACCCTAAAATGAAGACTCCCAAGATTACAGGTACAGAGACCAGAACGACAATCAAATTCAACTTGGCTGTTTTCTTTATCGCTTTATTTTCATCTAATTCAGAAAAAATAGAGGGCAATGTAGATGTTATTAATGAATTTAATATAAAAGACCATGACGTGGCTAATGAGGCAGCTACAGAATATATACCAACCGCGGCTTTCCCATCAATTGCCCCCAATGTTAAAAGAGACAATCGAGTATAAATCGCAACGGATAAAGAAGATATGACGAGGCTTGAGCCAGCCCCCAACATATATTTAACATATTTCTTTTTAAACTTTTTAGATATAACCTGACTACTTGTTGAACGTGAAAAATAAAATAGACGAATAGACATAGATACTAAGGGAGCCACCACAATTGGTAAACATAACCATAGTGGATTAAGCATCATAAAAGCTATGTACCATCTAAATAACAAAGACACTATTAAACCAAAAATATTGACGAACGTGTTTATTTTTGAGTTTAAAGTGGCATCATAATAGATAGAGTAAACATCCATAGCTTGTATAAAACAAGCGATAAATGCTGCAACTACGTAAAAGAAGCTATTAGAATCCATGTAAAAATAATTGAATATTAGTACAGGGACTGATAATGCCATATATACAATCATCCTGATACGACTGGTTACATTAATGAGATTAATACCAGACTTCTTGTTTCGACTCAATCTTTTAAAGATTAAGACATCAGACCCTAATTGAGATGCTAGCTGAATAAGCTGGAATATAGATAGAGCGAGTGCAATATTACCAAATATATCAGGACCAACATATTTTGCAACAAATGATGTAACAAAAATCAAGCCAAATATGGATACGATCTTTTCTGACATCATCCATAAGGAATTAAAAATTATCTTACGATTCAATGTCTACGCTCCCTAAGAACATATAGCGGCACCCCTGCATTTATATTTTACAACAGTATATTAAACCAAGAATATCCTAATCCTTCTAAATAATCAGTACAGGACAATGATGCTCAGTAAATAATTATGTGATATACTTAAAAAGCCATTCATTTGAAATGAGATAAACTTATGTTTAAAAATATAGTTACTCTAGTTTTAACTCTATATTCCATAAATAGTTTTTCGGCACAAGAAATTTGGTTTTCTCCTAATAAATCAAATGATGTTGCCAATCCTACTTCTATAACTTCATGGGAAAATTCAAGAAAAAAAATATCTGTATATTCATTTTACTATCAAGTAATCCTTCAATCCACACCAGAGAACCTTAAAAGGAAACTGACCTTCCTACGCCAAAATGGAATAAAAATAGCAATTGAGTTTCCTGGTCTAACATGGGTTGAAAATGGTGTAGGTTACAGAATCGAAGGGTTTCAAAAAGAAGGCTTCAGCAAAAAAATAATTGCAAAGTTCCAAAGCATTTCCGAGAAACCCGATTACATAATTTTAGATGAGCCGTTCTACTTTGGACATGTAAAGAAAGGTAGTAATTATCCATCGTACGATCAGCTCACACTTGCAGAAAAAATTAAAGAAAACATTGATCCATTATATAAAGTATTTCCTGAAATCAAAGTTGGGGAGGTTGAACCTATAAATAAAGTTTATCATGAAAGTTCAGACTTCTCACAATGGCCCAATACATTCTACGAAGTCACCGGAAAGAATATTGCGTTCATTCACGCTGATGTAACTTGGGGAAAAGAGTGGAGAAAACCTCTCAAGTTCCTTGCAACAAATTTAGATATGGTGTAATTTTTAATTCAAGTGATGCTAAAGCATCCGAAGATAAATGGATGAATAGCGTTAGAGATAATATTACAAAATATGTAAATTCAGATATACCGGCAGCCCAAAATATAATTTTTCAAAGTTGGAATAAAAACCCTCAAATTATTTTTGAAGATGCAAACCCCAATGCATTTAGCAGCGCTATTTTATACTATTCAAATAAAATGAAATACTAACGTAACCCCTCGCAAGAGGGGTATTAGAGTAATACACTGATGTTGGTAAATACCTTTGATATAATGTGTCATCATAATAATAAACTATAACTGTCATTTTAACACATAATATCAGTATACGTGATTATTGTATTACTAAATCTTGAACAAAAAGCGATTTAAAAACTTCATATACAAATAGGAAATAAATGATCTTAAATATTTTTTAACGCTTACCATCTTAATAGGATAAAGTACTGCATCATCTATAATAAAATCTTTACTGTTATCTAATTCAGTTTTCTGGACTACACGATAATTTGCTAATTCTGGATTATCGGGCATTGTAAATTTACGTCTAGAGTACCATTCCTTAATAGAAAGCTTTTCATGTGTAAAAGAAGAGCCAGAATCAGAAGCATTTCTTAAAAGTAAGCGTGAAGATATTTGCTGTAAACTTCGATATTGATAATGTTTAAGCCGAATTCTGGATTTAGTTGGTCGAACTAGATCACATGGCCACTCACTATTTTGTGGCCAACAAGTAAATTTTTTATGTTTGATAAACCTTATCTCTGAATGATTACATTTATACCATTTTAAACGCTCTGTTGGAAGCACAACGTTGTCGGCAGATAGTTCCTCCCTATAATCATCTTCCGTGTAGTAGTATTGAAAAGATGCATTATAAACATGGTCGGTTTTATCATCAAGACCAGCCAAGAAAAGCCTAGGGTCATCAATATAAAATTCATCACCATCCAGCCTACACCACCAGATCGGAAGAGCA
>ERZ1106931.1207-NODE-1207-length-11533-cov-3.067520_pt1 | contig 11533 bp, 6 predicted proteins | sample MGYA00403664_ERZ1106931 | MGnify/ENA primary metagenome ERZ1106931 (study PRJEB35170, sample SAMEA104062435) | human gut metagenome | biome: human gut; feature: human-associated habitat; material: faeces | place: Denmark | collected 2012-06-29 ... | reverse complement strand
CTTGAAGAAGGGCTTCAAATGCTCTTGAGTACGATGCTCCAACATATCAAAGACGTTGTTGGTTGCCAGATTGGTGATTACACAGCGATACCCTCCGGCCAGGTTCACTTCGTCAATACCCATGATGACCGGGGTTTCGTAACGAACGGTTTGGGAGAGTTCCTCAATGAGATCGTGAGCGATGTTCTTGACGGTGTTCACTGCCACACCGGTTTGCTCGGCTAAAGCATGGAAGGTGGTTCCCAGGCACTGTTGCCGAATAACATCGACCAGCCGTTTGGTGGCTCGGCGTTTGTCATCCAGAAAACTCAACTCCGGCATGGACATTTTTCCGCACGACTCACAGCGAAAGCGCGGGCGCTGAACTTCAAGGCGGACGGGCTCCATGTACAACGGCGTGTCCATGAACTTGTTTTTGCGCGTACCGTGTCTGTGCATAGGGATGTTGCAGTCCCCACATAACGGCACCTCGACCGTTACCGGCTCAGCAACTATCACAAGGCACTTGCCCTCGTGGCGCATATCGACCGGCTTGATGCCTGGCAGATTCAGCAGGTCAAGCATCGGCTTAATCCATACCCAGATCGATGTCTTTGCCTTCGCGCAGCAGGTCATACACCATATCAACCAATGCGGTCATGCCCTGACGGTCAGACTTGAGCACCTGGGTTGCCAGCTTCTGATGACTGGACAAAGCACGAACAACCGCTTGCTGCACAGCACCGGGGAGGTTGCCTTTCATAGCCTGCTCACGGGTGTTGCTTTCCACCTGAGCCATGACGACATCGCTTTCACCGGTAATCGCTGAAATCTGATTAACGAAAGCCGCCTGATCCTGGATCGGCGTCGCCTCACCAAACAGGCTGTTGAGCCTCTCGATAATCTCTTTGACGAATTTCGGCTTGTCGCCTGCCGCGCCACCACCGCCTGCACCTGCTGGTTGCAATACCGGGGTTTTGCCTTCGTCTTCTACGTCATCGGGTCGAGCATTGATGTCAAAGCCAGTAAGCACCAGGCCTGTCAAGTCCACGGTTTCCGGTGCTTCGTGCTGAAGGCGCTTTTGCAGCAGCTTGGCGAAAGCGGCAAAGTTCTCCAACTCCGGGTCACCAAAATCAATCAGTTGGGCGATATAGGAATAGGTACGGCAGAAGCGCCCCAGGTCCGACTTGAAGCCCATCAGCGCCTTGATTTGCTCGGCATACTCATCCTGGTGGTGATCGGCAGACTTCATGTCCGCCTCATCACCCCTGGCGCGGGCCTTCTCAAACGCTGCTTCCCAGGTTGCCATGCCATCGCGCAACATTTTCATCTTGTCGTTATACAAGGCCGTCGCTCCAGCTGTAGCGGTATACAGCGCCTTGTGCTGTGGCGATTTAGTATGGGTGATGTCACGTATGGTCTTGAAGCGGGCTTCCTTGAACGCGGCCAAGTCCTTCTCGTCGTACAGGCCGTGCTCGTCCAGTCGCTCCTTGATCTCGTAGACCACATTGAGGTCTTGCACTTCGCTGATGTGAGCGCCCTTGTCATAGGTGGCAAAGGCCTTGCGCACGTTCTCTGGGTCGTTCACGAAGTCGATGATAAAGACTTCATCTTTCCCAGGTGCCGTCCGGTTCAGGCGGGCGAAGGTCTGCACAATCTCCACATGGTTGGCGATTTTCTTGTCCACATACATGGCGACCAGTTTGGGCTGGTCAAAGCCGGTCTGGAACTTGTCGGCCACCAACATTACCCGGTATTCTGGGCGGTCAAAGGCAAAGCGCAAATCCTGCCCGTGAACATCCGGGTTCATGCTCTGCTCGGTGAACTCCTCGTTCTCATCGACGATAAACACATCGTCCTTAAACTCGCTGTCATCCTGGTGCATCACCTGCTTACCGGTCATCTTGCCGGAGAAGGCCACCAGTGAATGAATAAAGCCGTACTCGCTGTGCTGCTCGATATAGCGGTCAAACGCCTTCTTGTAGCGAATGGCAGCGGCACGGGAGCTGGTCACGACCATCGCCTTGGCCTTGCCATCCAGCCGGTGGGCGACGTTCTTGGTGAAGTGCTCAACGATAAACTGTACCTTCTGGGTCACATTGGTGGGGTGCAATGACATCCACTGTGCCAGGGCGCGTTTGGCGGCCTTGCCGCTTACCCGCTTGCTGTCTTCAAGCTGCTTGGAAAGGTTGAAGGCTGTTTTGTAGGGTACATAGCCGTTCAACACATCGAGAATGAATTTCTCCTCAATGGCCTGGCGCATGGTGTACAGGTGGAAGGCTTGCGGCGGGTTATCGTCCGAGATCGGTTGGCTTGGATCTGTCGGGCGACCGAACAGCATCAAAGTGGAGTGTTTGGGCGTGCCGGTAAAGGCGAAGTAGCTGATATTGTCCGGGCGGGCGCGGGACTTTTGCAGTTGCTCCAGCAGTTCATCCACCGTCATGGTGGACATCTTGCCTTGTCCGCTCATCCCCAGCGCGGCTTGCAGCTTAGCGGCGGTAGAGCCTGTCTGCGAGTTATGCGCCTCATCAATGATCACAGCAAAGTTTTTCCCTTTCAGGGCCTTGTCAGTGATGATGGCTTCCATCGCGTAGGGGAAGGTCTGGATCGTGACTACCACAATCGGCGTGCCAGACAACAAGGCTTCCGAGAGCTGCTTGCTCTTGGACTTGGATGACTTTTGCCGGTCAATGGCGGCGATCACCCCAAACTGATGGTCAATCTGTTTCACCGCGTCCTGAAGCTGGCCGTCCAGCACATTACGGTCGGTTACAATGATCACGCTGTTAAATACCGCGTCGCCGTTATCTTCGCGCAGTTTCACCAAGTCATGAGCCGTCCAGGAAATGGTGCTGGTCTTGCCGGAACCGGCGCTGTGGTCACACAGGTAGGTCATGCCTGCGCCGTTTTCGCGGGCATCGGCCAGCATCTGGTTCACTGCCGTCCATTGGTGGAAGCGCGGGAAAATCAGAGTTTCTTTCTTCGACCAGTTGCCCTGAATATCCACCACGTCCTTTTTCTCGACGTAGACAAAGCTATGGAAAATCCGCAGCCAGGCATCCGGCTGGCAGACCGCCTCCCAGAAGTAGGCTACCGGGTATTCCTGGGTACCATCGGCCTTAATTTCACCTGGCGGGTTACCCGCATGTACCGTGCCGCTTTCGTCCTTTCGCCCCTTATTGAACGGCAGGAAAAAGGTGTTTTCTCCATCCAGCTTAGTCGCCATCATGATTTCAGAGTCGGACATGGCGAAATGCACCACCGCCCCGCGCTTGAAGGTCAGCAATGGCTCCCGGCGTTTGGTCTTGGCGTCATACGGCAGACGATCATTGCGGTACTGATCCATGGCCGCTTCGCAGGACTGGGTGAAGTCGGTCTTCAGTTCGACGGTTGCCACCGGCAGACCGTTGATAAACAGCACCAGATCAATGGCAAATTCACGGGCCGGGTGATACTTCAGTTCCGGCACCACGCGCAGGATATTGGCCTGGTAACGCTCAATGACTGCTGCATTGCGCTTGTCTTCCGGTGCGGCCTCGGTCATCTCGATCAGGCCGCAACCGGCAATGGAAAAACCCTGGCGCAACACCTGCATGGTGCCTTGTTTCTCCAGTGCTTTATCCAGGCGATCCATCAGCACTTCAAGGGTTTTGGCCCCGTTGAGCCGTTCCAGCTTGTCCCATTTTTCCTGCTGGCCGCTGGTTTTAATCCAGCTTTCCAGGTCTTCGGGGTACACCGCCCGCTCGGTGTCGTAGAACTTGGAATCACCCAGCTTCCAGCCCTGCTCTACCAACCGGTCGATGATGTATTGCTGGAAGTGTTTTTCCTGATGTGCTGCTGATTGCATTTATTGTTTTCCTCGCAAATCAATCTGGCCTGTGACAGCGGCGGTGATAAAGGCGGCGCGGCGTTCTTTGAGCAGGATGATACTTTGTTCCGACTTGCTAATCAGAGCATCAATGCGGGCGGTTTCAAGGTCGAGGGTGGCTAGAATGGCATCTTGCTCCTTCAGATCTGGAAGAGGTAGACGAGTGTTCGCTACATATTCATGCTCTAAGCTTTCAACAGTAGCTCCTTCTTTTGCCCATATCCCAAGCAACGAGCGGTTAAGACCCTGTACCCACCGAAGTATAAACCGGGGTCTAACCCTAGTTTCATCAAGGCTCAATGCTTTCATGTCCTGATTTAAGCTAACAGGAACATTATTGATCCCAACCGGTATCGTGTGACGAAGAATACCTGATCGAGCAACCAGCAACACCGCTCCCGAGTCAATCAGTTTCGTGGCACTATTTTCCAGTCCTTTGGTAGTTATATGATCTATAGAATCGGTAATCACCTCATGTTTCATATCCTTTGGAGAGACCCAAGGGATGCAGCCGTTCCAATAGTCTGGATTTTCTTTTGATGGCGTACCACCACCAGAGAATGCAGCAACATGCTTTAGTTTTGTCGCCTCCCAGTGCTCCGGCACCTGCCCAATCCACTCAATGCCGGAATCCTTCATCTTGGCGTTGCGGTCTAGTCCCTTGGTGACAGCATGGGTAATCAGCGCCTGCCGCTTTTCCTTCAGTAGCTCGATAAAGCGGGTTTTCTTCTCGACAAGCGCATCAATACGGGCGGTTTCGCGGTCGAGGGTGGCGACAATGGTGGCTTGTTCATCAGGGGCTGGGGATGGCACCCTAAGGCTGGCTATCACCTCTTGGTTGATATTCGGCTGGCCCCCGCCCTCAGAGAAGAAAGCCACGATATCGGCTCTGAATGCCATCAACCAGTAATACAAAAACTGGATATTCAAATCGCGTTCACCAGACAGCACACAGCAAGCTTGGTTGGTTGTTGCTGGGATTCCAAGAAACCCTAGGCGACCAATTGTTGCACCATACATGGCAATAGCTAATGAACCAGCGGGAAAAATTTTCAAGGCTGAGAATTTCTGCATGGCATCTGAGGTAACACACTTCTTTGTTTTAACGACGGTGTTTTCTCTAAGCTCACTTGTTGTTATCCACGGAATGGTTCCTCCCTGATACCATTCATGCTCCTTTGCCGGTGGCGTTGTTCCACTCCCAATGGCTTGGAAAGCATGAAAAACCTTCCTATTTAACCACTCCTCTGGCACCTGCCCAATCCACTCAATACCGGAATCCTTATACGTGGGATATGCTCTGTACTGGCTCATTCGCTGGCCACCTCCGCCAGTAGCGCGGCAATCTCGGCTTCTACTTGCTTCAGGTCTTCATCAATATCTTGCAGCTTGCGCGGCGGCTGGTACTGGTAGAAGAAGCGGTTGAAGTTGATCTCGTAGCCAACGCGGCCCAATTGACCATCCCTGGCATCGGTAAAGCTCTCATCCATCCAGGCATCCGGCACATGAGGAAGCACTTCGCGAGCAAAGTAGTCGTCGATGTCCTCCAGATAGGGGACGTTCTCGTAATCAGTTAAATCTGTGTCTGGCACCAGCTCGCCGTTGGAATCCGTGACTGGCTCGGCTTTCGGGTCTTTGTGACCAAAGGCGTTGATCAGCGCGATGATCAATGTTTTGCTGGATTTGACCTTGAGCTGCTTGGCTTCGTCGGACTTGATCGAGTTCCTAACAAAGGTTTCTGCCCAGCTATAGGGCTGCGTTTGCCCGATCAACGGCTTGAGGGCTTCGCGCCAGAATGTCTGATGCGCGTCAGAGAGTTTTTCCCAGGCAGCTTCGGCTTCCAGCCGCTCCATGCCCACCTTATCCAGCTCCAGGGTCATGCGCAGCGGGCGCAGGACCTTGATACGGCGGTAGCCAAAGGTACGGTAGTCCAGCATCCGGGAAAGCGCACCGGTTTCGCCTGCGGCGTAGATGTCCAGAATCTGGCGGCGCTGCTCATCGCTGACAATACGGCGCTTGTTGCCCTCGTTGCGGATTGCAGTCCACAGGTCGGTGGCGTTGATCAACTGCACCTTGCCTTTGCGCTCCTGCGGCTTCTTGTTGGACAGAATCCACAGGTAGGTGGCGATATTGGTGCGGAAGAACAGATCCGTTGGCAGAGCCACAATGGCTTCAATCAGGTCGTCTTCCAGCAACCAACGGCGGATTTCCGATTCGCCAGACGCGGCACCGCCGTTAAACAGTGGCGAACCCGACAGCACGATAGCGGCGCGGCCACCGCCGTTGATCGGCAGTTCTAGCTTGCTCGCCAGGTGCATCAAAAACAGCATGGAGCCATCGCTAATTTTCGGCAGGCCCGGCCCAAACCGGCCCAGCTCGCCTTTTTTGTGTTCCGCTTCGACGGCGGTTTTGTCCTTCTCCCATTTCTTGCCAAAAGGCGGATTGGACAGGCAGTAGTGGAAACGCTCACCGGCAAACTGGTCGTTGGACAGCGTGCTGCCCTGACGAATGTTCTTCGACAGATCTCGGCCAGGGTCGGACTCCAAACGGCGGATCAGCATACCGGCCACACAAACCGCATGGGTTTCCGGCTCCAACTCCTGCCCGTGCGGCACCAGCACTGGCGGGATCTTGTCGCGGTTACCGTAGTCGCCCACATGGTTCATGGCATCGGTGAGGAAGCCACCCGTGCCACAGGTCGGGTCATACAGAGTACGAATCAAACCGGGGCTGGCCTCAAACAGGGCATCATCCGGGTCAAGCAGCAATGCGGTCGCCAGGTGAACGATGTCACGCGGCGTCATGAAGTCCTCGGCCCCTTCATTTACCTCGGCACCAAAGCGGCGAATCAGGTGTTCGTAGATGTTACTCATCACCCGATCCGGCACCACGTCCGGGTGCAGGTCGATCTTGGCAAAGTTCTGGCAAATCTTGTACAGCAAGCCCGCTTTCTCCAGCCGGATCACCGTATTGCCAAACTCAAACTCCTCGAAGATAGCGCGGGCGTTATCCGAAAACAGGGCGATGTAGTCTTCCAGATTGCGGCGCGTCTTGGTGCTACCCAGGGTGCCAAGGGAGTATTCAGAGGTGTTGTAGAAGGGGTATTCAGCGGTTGAGCGCAGAATGGTATCCAGCTCAACATCGGCATCCTTGAAAGCGTCATGCGCTTCTCTCACCGCCTCGCGGGTCGGCTCCAGCGCACACTCCAGGCGGCGCAGCAAGGTAAACGGCAAAATGATCTTGCCAAAGTCCGTATGCTTGAAGTCCCCCCAAAGGTCTTCCGCATTCTTCCAAATAAAGTCAGCCTGTGAAGCTGCCGATCCCGTAAATTCGTTCATTCTTGACTCCAACCACCTTTTGCACAGAACGGTACTGTAGTCAATCTGCGAATGTCAACCAGATTTTGCACAAAAGGGGATGGATTTAAATTCTTGGCTAAATTTGCGAACCTACCTCAGAATGCAAATAGCCAAAGTTTTAACGGACGATTCAGAGATGAGTGCCTCAATGAGCACTGGTTCAGCGATATCGTTCACGCCAGGAAAACGATTAATGACTGGCGGCAGGATTATAACGAGTGTCGTCCACATTCATCGCGGAAGTACCAGACTCCGGCTGAATTTGCAGCGGGCTGGCGAAACGGGAAATATGAAGAAAAACCAACCGACATTACAAACTGAAGGTTGTATCTAATCCTGGGGGCAGGTCAGGAGCTCAGGGCATGAACACCATCAGAACGGCAGAGCCGTGACGCTAGCCCTGTAAGGGCGCTAAGTTCTAAGCTGGACGGTCGTGTGGTCCAAATTAGTTGACCACTACAAATAACATGCCACTAAGCAATATAAGGTGTAGTTACCATGAAAAAGCAATGGGAAAAGCTGGAAGCCTGGCTTAGGATCAATCATCCTTCACTGTTGGGTGATCTCAATCCCCCGGCTAGCGATGCAGACATCCTGGAGCTGGAGCAGAGGCTCGGAATTGCATTACCAACGGATTATATCGCCTGCTTGAAAATTCATAACGGGCAGAAAGGAAGAGACGGGTGGCTGTTCAATAACAGGGAGTTTCTGTCAACGCAACAAACTTTGATGAGCTGGTCGGCATGGAATGACTTACTCGATGAAGGAGATCTGGATGATAAAGTTTCTAGGCCAGACGCGAGTATACAGTCAGGCTGGTGGCGAAAAGCGTGGGTCCCCTTTGCCACAGACGGCTGCGGTAATTATCTCTGCCTTGACCTGAGCCCGTCCGCCTCTGGGCAGTATGGCCAAGTCATCAATGTCTTTCACGACGTCCAGGACAGAACTCGGGAGGCGACCAGTTTCACCGCATGGTTTGAAAATTTAGTCGGTAATAAGCAGGATTGATTAGGAAACAGCGAGGTAAAGAGTGGAGCAAAAGATAACTGACCAGCGGGAGCAACGCCTGCAGAAGCTTTTCGATGATTGCCAAAAACAGGTTTTATCCCAGATCATTGGACCTTTTGGATTGTCAACTGCCATGTTCGAGGATAAGAATGGTGGCAACGTCACTACGCTGCATAATTTTGAGCGTACAGACGATGACTATATTGCAACCGACTCTGACCGAGCACTACATAAGCAATCGCGCAAAGAGTACAGTCCTAAGGTCAGGTCAGAGTATGAGGTTGATACTCAGGCTAAGGCGGGAGAAGCGGGGGGCAAAACGTGGGAAAAAAAACGTGCAGACAAAATCAGTCAGGGGCGTGATGAATACACCGGAAAAAGCGTTTCCGCTGATGGGACAATCGAGCTTAGCAATGGGCACATCGTCCGTGCTGAGCTAGATCATGTGGTTTCCGTTCATGAAATCCATACAAATCCCAAAGTACACCTTGCGCTGGGAAAGGTAAGGAAAAATGCGGAAACAGGTGAACTAAACGTTGATGTCAGCCGTATTCGCGACCTTGCCAATCATGATGAAAATCTGGCTCTCACCAACCAACCGCTGAATGGTTCCAAAAGCGATCAGGACCTCAAGGAATGGGCTGAGAAAAAACGAAAAGACGGCACTACAAATAAAGAGAAATTCGACACTGAGAATTCGCTGACAGAGGAGAAGCACGATCAAGCGCATCAACATATCGATAACACGGTGGAGCCTGCCTTACTGATAAAACAGACGACAGAACTCCTGCAAACCGGCGGCAAGCAGGCAGCCTTAATGGGGATGCGCCAGGCCTTCGGCCTGCTGCTAACAGAGCTGGTAAATAGCTTGTTTAATGAATTCAAATTACTCATAAAACAGGGTATTGCAACAGGAAAAACTCTATTTGAAGAGATTCAACAGCGGCTTTCACGAGCGATTGAATCAGTGATAAAAAAAATTCCAGAAGCTGTCGGGCAGATGTTTCAAGGCGGTGTCAGCGGCTTTATGAGTAACCTGCTGGCCTTTCTGATCAATAACTTTCTCTCCACTGCAAAACGCTTTGTAACAGTTATCCGTGAAGGCATTATAGGCCTGTTCCGCGCCTTTAAAATGATTTTCTTTCCTCCTAAAAATATGACGCACGACCAGGCAATGCAGGAAGGACTGAAGATCCTGACCACCGTTGTTATCTCATCTGTTGGCATCCTGCTTACCGAAACGGTCTCTGCCTTCATGGCAACAATACCCTTCCTTCAACCTATCTCCGGCCTGATCACACCCGTGCTAATAGGGATTATTACCGGCCTAGCATCAGCTTTTCTGGCCTATCAGATCGACTGTTGGTTCGATCGCTATCGCCATTCTCTGAGCGAAAAGTTCATGGACGAGTTACTGGCTGACGCCAGGCGGCGTGATGAGTTTGCCTGTGAGCTGGTCACCCTGTCTGAAAGTTCGCTGAGTAATATCGAAAACTACGCGAACGCAATTGGAACGTATCAGCACATAGGCATAGCTCTTGGTACCGCAAGTCTTGCGGCTGGTACCACACTAGCTAGCATGGAGAGCTGCGTTGCGGAAACCGGTCAGCAGATAAAACGAAGTTTAGCAATGATAGACTTTATTAATGAAAGCCAATCGGAAATCGATGATTTCCTGAAAAACCACTGAAGAGATAATCGACATGACCGTACTGAATACGCAGGAATTGAGCATTATTCAGGCTTTTGCTTCTTCTAATGTCCCCGAGCGGGTCATGCGGGAGAGTAAAATCAGGGAGCTTATCCGTGATATGACTGTGGCACAGAGTTCTGTGCAGTCAGACTCCGATCGCCTAGAAGCGCTACGTAAAGAGAAAAAAGAGGGAAATATCTTCAGTAACTGGTTGTATGACCGGGACGACAAAGTGCAGGATGCGCAGCTCGATCTGAATAAATCCATTGGACGTCTGACACAGACATCATCGCAGCTACTGATTGTCAATACTGCAATCTCAAAGGTACTAAACGATCAGCAACACATTCTGTTAGAACAGCAGACTATGTTGAAGAGTCAAGCTGACACTCTTGGAGAGCAAAACAATCAAATCCTTCTTCAGCAAAAGCTTCTTGAAAAACAACAGAATGAAATTAAGCAGGCAAATCAGGGGCTACTAGAAGCAAAGGGGATCTCCCAGGAACAAGCGCTGCAATTGGTTGGCTGCGTGAAGATGGTTAAGGAGGCAGAAAGCCGCATCAGTACTGCCAACCAGACACTGAAACAGGATATTGATAAAAACCTTGAAGAAGCCATCAAGCAATCAGCAAAAGACCTAGACCACGCTGTCGCAGAGCACAAGAACCAGCAGAAGACGTTTGAACAACAGCTCATCGGTCAGTTGACGGCATTCTCCCAACAAACTCAGGATGAGTTACAGCAGATAACCGCAGAGGTCGCCGAAAACAGAACGGCTGTTGAGGAGCAATTGACATCGCTAGGGGCAGCCCAGCAGCAATACGCGGCAACCCTTGAGCAACAACTGCAACAGACGTTATCTACCCACAGCCACCATATTCAGTCTGAATTCGAACAAATTATCGCTGAGAATAGCGTTGTTCAAGCCAGTCTTGAACAAAAGTTACAGATACATAGCCAAGCAGTACTGGAGAAAATCTCTCATCAGGAGACTGTGGCACTGCAACAGAGCCAAGCGATTGTACTGATCGAAAACCGGTTAAACAGTATCCAGAATGAATACGATAAAAGGCAGGGTAATGCAGAAGCTCTGCTACTATCTCAGCTTAAAGCAGCACATCGTCACCGTCTGATAACCGCCCTAGTGGCCACTCTGTCACTGCTCTCTTTAGGCTGGCAGGCAGCATTACATTTTGGAGTAGTGCACTAACTATTCGGTACGCTGAAATTTTGATCTGCACTGAGGTAGCCTGAGCTTAACGAACAGTAGGGCCCTTACAGGGCGAGCGTCATCGCTTCGCGATTCCGAGGGTTTGCATGCCCCTGAGCCCCGTTTTATACTCTGCGGCATGTATATTCCGCGCCCCTCAAAACTGCTCTATTTCAGACTATAGAAATGAAGTTTGAGATGGCTTTTGCTGAAAAGACCTTGGGGGCCACATTCCGTGTTTTCACCTTAATGGTGGGATTGTTGAGGATACACTTTAATGTTGCTTCCAGTCTTGCGGTTATGTTTCTACTTTTTGGAATTTAACATAAAACGCATTATCGGCACTTTAAGATGTATAGCCTTTGCTATACGTTCGTGTTGTGTTATTCTTGTATATCAATTGCTATACAAGAGAG
>ERZ1106931.1206-NODE-1206-length-11533-cov-13.588691_pt1 | contig 11533 bp, 9 predicted proteins | sample MGYA00403664_ERZ1106931 | MGnify/ENA primary metagenome ERZ1106931 (study PRJEB35170, sample SAMEA104062435) | human gut metagenome | biome: human gut; feature: human-associated habitat; material: faeces | place: Denmark | collected 2012-06-29 ... | reverse complement strand
TGCACGATCCCTATAACTACGATCATCCGCTGGCCTCCCATCTGGCGCAGGAAGCACGGATTATCGCCCAGGCAGAGGGCTATCGCCCCGGTGAGAAAATTGTCGCTGCTCCCCCGGTTTACTGTTTCGAACCGCACCAGCCGGAGCAGTGCAACTGGAAACCCGATGTGTTACTGGACATCACCGCCGTCTGGGAGAAAAAGTATCAGGCCATTCAGTGCATGCAGGGTCAGGAGCATCTGTGGGAATACTACACCCGCGTGGCGCTGCAGCGCGGGGTGCAGGCCAAGCGCAATATCGGCATCACGGCCGCGCGCGATATCGTTCACGGCGAAGCCTTCCAGAGCATCTTCCCCCGCGTAACGGAGAACCTGGCATGAACCTGATAAATAAAAAAGGCCTTGTGATCCGCCATCTGCCGCGTCATGACGAGGCGGTTTTGCGCCGCTGTGAGGCGGCCGGGGTGGCGACGCTCCATGAAGCCTGGGATCGTCAGGGGCTGATGGGGCCGGCAATCCGTCCGATTCAGCAGGGCGTCAGCCGGGCGGGCAACGCGGTAACCGTGCTGGTGACGCCTGGCGACAACTGGATGTTTCATGTGGCGGTCGAGCAGTGCCGCGCCGGCGATATTCTGGTGGTGGCCCCGACCTCGCCGTGCGGCGATGGCTTCTTCGGCGATCTACTGGCGACGTCTCTCCAATCGCGCGGCGTGGTCGGGCTGGTGGGCGATATCGGCATTCGTGATTCGCAAACGTTGCGGGAAATGGGATTCGCCGTCTGGTCCCGTCAGGTTTATGCCCAGGGGACGGTGAAAGAGAGCCTCGGTTCGGTTAACGTCCCGGTGATATGCGCAGGTCAGCTTGTACAGCCGGGCGATGTCGTAGTGGCCGACGACGATGGCGTCGTGGTGCTGCCTCACGCCCGGGTCCGTGATGTGCTCCATAAAGCGGAAGCCCGCATGAGCAATGAGCTTGCGAAGCGTGAGCGGATGCGCAATGGCGAGCTGGGGCTGGATATTTACGCTATGCGTCCGCGTCTGGCGGAAAAGGGCCTGCGGTATTACGACCGCGCAGACGAGGTGGAGGAATAAATGGCGCAACGCGGAATCCCCTGTCTATGGATGCGCGGCGGCACCTCTAAAGCGGCCTGTTTTCTGGCCGACGATCTGCCTGCCGATCCGGTGCGACGTGATGCGGTGCTGCTGGCGGTGATGGGCTCGCCTGATCCCCGGCAAATTGACGGGATCGGCGGCGCCGATCCGCTGACCAGCAAAGTGGCGATTATCCGCCGCTCCGCACGGCCTGACGCCGATGTGGACTATCTGTTTGCCCAGGTGAACGTGGCGGCGGCCACCGTGGATTACGGCCAAAACTGCGGCAATATTCTTGCCGCCGTTGGCCCTTTCGCCATCGAGCGTGGTCTGGTTCGCCACGATGCGCCGCTCACTCGGGTGCGTATTTATATGGAGAACACGGGGCAACTGGCGGTGGCAGAGATCCCCTGCGATGCCGACGGGGTCGACTACGCCGGCGAGAGTCGTATTGATGGCGTGCCGGGCAGCGCCAGCCCGATCCTGCTCCATTTTCTTGATGTGGCGGGCTCCAGCTGCGGGGCGCTGCTGCCGACCGGCCGGGTTCGTGACCGTTTTGACGGCGTCGAGGTGACCTGCATCGATAACGGAATGCCGGTGATCCTGCTGCGCGCGTGCGACCTCGGTTGCACCGGCTATGAGACGCGCGAACAGCTGGATAATGACGACGCGCTTAAACGTCGCCTGGAGTCGATTCGCCTGCAGGCCGGGCCGCTGATGCAGCTTGGCGACGTCAGCCAGCGCACGGTGCCCAAGATGACCCTGATCGCCGAGCCGCGACACGGCGGCGCCATCAGCAGCCGCACCTTTATCCCCCACCGCTGCCACGCGTCGATCGGCGTATTTGGCGCGGTGAGCGTGGCCAGCGCTTGTCTGCTCCCCGGCTCTGTCGCGCAGGCCCTGGCGCAGGTAGCGCCAGGCGATACGCCGCTGCTCAGCGTCGAGCATCCGACAGGCGAATTTAGCGTGACGCTTCAGCTTGATGCTGACGGCGCCCTGGCTGGCTGCGGCCTGTTACGCACGGCGCGACTGCTGTTTGCTGGCGAGGTTTTTATTCCGGCCCGCGTCTGGCCGCGTGAGGAGTGATGATGACAATCGCGTTTATTGGTTTTGGCGAGGCGGGTGGCATTCTGGCGGCGGATCTGGCCCGTGAGCATGCGGTGACCATTTGGGATTGCAAGCTCAATGGCCCGGAGCGAGAGGCGATGGGCAAAAAAGCCCGTGATTCGCGCGTTCAGGTGGGAAATTCGCTGGCGCAGGCGCTGGAGGGGGCCACGCTGGTTTTTTCTACTGTGACCGCCGGTGAGGCGCTAAAGGTGGCGCAGCAGGCGGCCGCGCTGCTGCAGCCGGGACAATATTTCCTCGATCTCAACTCCGTGGCGCCGGAGACGAAACGGCAGGCGGCTGAACATTTTCTGCCGGGCGCCTACATTGATGTCGCGGTGATGGCGCCGGTACCGCCGGCCCGATTGCAGACACCGTTATTGATCGGCGGGCCGCAGGCGGAGGCGATCGCGCCGCGTCTGCAGGGGCTGGGGCTGAATGCCCGCTATGGCGCCAGTACGGTGGGCCAGGTGTCGGCGATAAAAATGTGCCGTAGCGTGATGATCAAAGGTCTTGAAGCGCTTACCACAGAATGCCTGTTCGCGGCTCGTGAATACGGCGTTGAGGAGGAGGTGCTTAGCTCCTTGCATCATAGTTTTCCCTCTCTGGGCTGGACAGGCGCGTTCCCCGACTATCTGATCAGCCGGGTGGCGGAACATGGCATTCGGCGCAGCGAAGAGATGGAAGAGGTGGTGAAAACCCTGCGTGACGTGGGGAGCGCCGGGATAATGAGCGAGGCGATCGCGAAAAGCCAGCGCCAGCTGCCGGAGCAGATGGCCGCCCGTAGCCTGAGCTACAGGCAGCTTACGCCGTTTGACTGGAAAACGCTGGTCGCGAGGCTGAAATAACCGCTATTTGGCCGGACAGACGATTTTGTCGATTGCGGCCTGGTAGCTTTTCTGGTTATTGCGCTCCTTCGCCAGCGTTGCTTCGCGGACCGCGTTCTTGTTACCGTCGGTCGCCAGCACTTTATTGGCAAAATCGTTGTCGCTGAGGTGGCTTGCTGGCGCGCATTTTTCCTTCACCGCTTTGAGCACCTGCTGTTTTTGCTGCTCGAACTGCAGGCTTTGCAGCGGTGATTCGGCCCACGCCGACGTGGCGCTCAGGGCGGTGACCAGGCATACCATCCAACATGCTTTCATCAGGCTTCTCCTTCCGTAATCGCTTCCGTCAACTATATGCGCAGGCGGGAAAACACGCAAATAGTGGTCAGTTTAACTTATTGAAAATGCGCTTTTTCTCGCCTGCTCAGGCGGCTCTCACCCGCCGCCGCGAGTCGATGGCGATCAGCACCACCGACGCGAGGATCAGCAGAGTGCCCAGCCAGTCCGGCAGCGTGAAGGTGATCCCCAGCAGCAGGAGCGACAGCAGGGCGCTGCTCAGCGGTTCGGCGCAGCTTAGGATCCCGGCCTTTGCGCCGCCAATCTTCTGCGCGCCGTTGAGATAGAGGCTGAAGGTCAGCGAAGTACCGATCACCACCAGGTAGAAAAAAGCTAACAGCAGGCTGCCGTTAACCACAAAATCGGTGCCCTGGCCGCCGTAAAACGGCAATAGCATCGCGCCGCCGAACAGCATGCTCCAGCCGACGATGGGCAGCGTCCCGTAGCGGGCAATCAGCGTTGAAGGATAGGTGGTATAAAAGGCGGCGGCAAACGCCGAGGCGATCCCCCAGAACAGCGCCGCCGGCGAAATCGACAGCGTCGTTGGGTTGCCGTGGGTCACCAGCAGAAAGGTGCCCGCCAGCGAGGTGCAGATAGCTCCCAGCACCAGCGGTGTGGGACGCGCTTTGCGGGCGAGGGCGAACCAGGCGACGATGATCGTCGGCGACAGAAACTGCAGCACCGTGGCCGTGGCGGCATTGGATTTTTCAATGGTCATCAGAAAGGTGAACTGCACGGTTAGCGCGCCAAACAGCGAGAAAAACAGCAGGCTTAGGGCGTCGCGGCGGTTTTGCAGCACGCGGAAAATGCGGTCGCCGTGAACAAAGCCGAGCATCAGCAGGATCAGCCCGGCGAACAGCAGACGCGTCATGGTCAGAAACGGCGACGACATCTGGCTTTCCTGCATAATAAATTGCGCACACACCCCGGAACTGCCCCACAGCACGGCGGCAATCAGTACGTTCAGCATCCCTTTTTTGCTGGAGCCCATCTTTTCCTCAAGCGAAATATGACAAAGGGGAATCATAGCATGCGCGCGCCCGGGCGGCGGGGCAGGAAATGGTAGTCGGGCGCGGCGGCGTAACTATTTTGCAGGCCCGGTAAGGCGAAGCCGCCGCCGGGCATTAACCGATAGTCGCGTTCTAGCTTAAATCGACATTTTTACTGCCGAACAGCCAGGTGAGGACAAAGCCGCACAGGTAGGAGACCGCCAGCCCACCGGCGTAGACCGCCATCCCGGCGTAAATTCCGCTGCCGGAGGTCATCAGCGGCAGCGCCACCAGACCGGACGGACCGAACACCGTGTTCAGGCCGACCGGCAGCCCCAGCCAGGCGATCAGTCCGACGAAGAACCCGCCGCAGGCGCCGCCGAGGCAGGCGGTGACAAACGGCTTCATCCGCGGCAGGGTGACGCCGTAGATCAGCGGCTCGCCAATCCCGAGGAAGCCCGGAATAATCGCCCCTTTAATCTGGGTTCGCAGCAGCGAATCGCGCTTCGCCCGCCAGAACAGCGCCAGCGCCGCCCCCACCTGCCCGGCCCCGGCCATCGCCAGGATCGGGAACAGCGAGTTAAAGCCCTGGGCGTCCACCAGCGCAAAATAGACCGGGACAAACCCCTGATGGACGCCGAACATCACCGCCAGCAGGAACAGGCCGGCCAGCACCGCCGAGCCAAACGGGTTGCCGTTAAGATGCAGGAACAGCCACGACATGCCGGTAAACAACCAGCCGCCAATCGGCATAATCACCGTAAAGGTCACCGCGCCCATGATCAGCAGCGTCACCGCCGAAGTGAGGATCATATCGAGGTTGGCCGGCATCACCCGCCGCACCTGGCGTTCAACCCACGCGCCAAGGATAGCGGCGATCAGTACGCCGATGATATTGCCGCGCGGATCGATGCCATGGCCGAAGAAGGTGGAAATGCCGGCGTAGAAGCCGCTGGTTGCCTCCGGGTTGTAGCCCAGCACGAACAGCGAGGCGATAATCGCGCCGTTCACGCCGGAGCCGCCGAACGCCTTCTGCGCGTTATAGCCAATCAGGATACTCAGAAAGGTGAACATCCCTTTGCTGAAGACCTTCATATAGCCAATCAGCGCCACCAGGCTGGCGTTCGGATGGGCGTTCTCCAGTACGAAAACCTGTTCCGCCAGGGTGGCGAAGCCCAGCAGCAGCCCGACGGCGATAAAGCCGGGGATCAGCGGCGTAAAGATAGTGGCGAATTTGGCGAGAAACTTCTGCACCGCGCTGGTCTGCTTGCCCTTCAGCGCCTGCTTTTTCTCCGCCGCGACGTCGGCCAGCGTCGGCGCGGCGGCGGGCGCTGCCTCCAGCAGGCCGTTCATCATTTCGGCGGCGGTTTGCGCCTTGCCGGGGCCGAGCACCACCTGGAACTGCTCGTCGCTGACGATCACCCCCATCACGCCGTCAATCTGGCGGATGGCGGCGCTGTCGGCCAGACTTTCATCGCGCAGGGTCAAGCGCAGGCGCGTCATGCAGTTGCCCGCCTGCGCGACGTTTGCGGCGCCGCCCACGTGGGCGAGGATCCGCGCTATCATCCCTTTCGTTATTTTTGCCATTGCCCGTTACCTGTCTGTCGGCGCTCAGGTGTTGCTGAGCGCCTTGCGGATATAGCCGTTGTTTTTCGCCAGCAGCGACTGCGCCTCTGCGGCGCTTAAGTCCGCCAGCACCATCACGATCGCCGTTTTACAGTGGCGGCCGCAGGCCTCCAGCGCCTTCTGGGCGGTGGCGCGATCGCAGTCGGTGGCCTCCATCACGATAGAGACCTGGCGCTCAATCAGCTTGGCGTTGGTCGCTTCGACGTCGACCATCAGGTTGCTGTACACCTTGCCGACGCGGATCATCGCCCCGGTGGAGATCATGTTCAGCACCAGCTTCTGCGCGGTGCCGGCTTTCAGGCGGGTAGAGCCAGTGACCACTTCCGGGCCGACCACCGGGGTGATCGCCACGTCCGCCAACTGGGCCATTTCGCCATGCGGGTTACAGCTGACGATGGCGACAAAGGCATTCTGACTATGGGCGTATTCCATGGCGCCAATGACGTACGGCGTGCGTCCGCTGGCCGCCAGCCCCACCAGCACATCGCGGTTGCTGAAGTTCAGGTTCTGCAGATCCATCGCCCCCTGCGCTTTGTTGTCTTCCACGTTTTCCACGGCGCTGAGAATCGCTTTATGTCCCCCGGCGATGATACCCACCACCTGCTCCGGGCGGGTGCCGAAGGTCGGTGGGCATTCACTGGCATCGAGGATCCCCAGACGCCCTGAGGTACCCGCGCCAATGTAAATCAAGCGGCCACCGGCCTGCAGCGCCGCCGCGACCTTATCCACCACCTCGGCAATCTGCGGCAGATAGGGCGTTATCGCCTGGGCTACCTGCTGGTCTTCCTGGTTTATCACCGTCAGCATCTCGAGGGTGGAGAGGGTGTCAATGTTGGCGCTGTTGGCGTTACGTCGCTCGGTCAGCAGTTTGCTCAGGTCGATACTCATAGAAACCTCGTTATTCTCAGTGGCGCGCAGTATAAGGAATTATTTATTCCTTGCCTGTGAAGAGTATCACGATTAGTACGTGGAGAATAATACGAGAATGGTAGATATGGCGGGAAATAGTGCGGTAATAAATCTGGAATATTTTATTACCGCAGCAGGAGATTAGCGTGCGTCGCGCGGTTTGCTGAGGCCCAGCAGCAGCGCCAGCAGGTAGCAGATGGCCATCGCGAGGCTCATTTTCAGCATCGTTTCACCGCCGAGGCCTGCCAGCGGCGCGGCGATGCCGCCGAAGACAAACATCAGGGTGCCCATCAGCGCGGACGCGGTCCCGGACTGCGCGGCATCGACGGCGCTCATCGCCTCCGCGCCAGCGACGGTGCTGATGCCGCTCATCAGCGACACGGTAAAGAACAGGCCGACCAGCGCCAGCACCGGCAGCTGCAGCCAGGCAAACAGCAGCATGATCGCCGCACAGCTCACCGCCAGCGTCAGGCCGCCGCGCAGCAGGCTTTCGGCGCTAAAGCGGCGCGCCAGGCGGGAAAAGATCATCGCGGCGATGATCAGCCCGATACCGTTCAGACCGAACAGCAGGCTGAACTGCATGGCGCTCATGCCGTATTCGCTCTGCATCACGAAGGAAGAGGAGCCGATGTAAGAGAACAGCCCGGCCATCATAAAGGCCTGAATCAGGCAAAAGCGCAGAAAGCGGCGATTTTTCAGCACCGGCTGGCCGGGCCGTTGGCGGCTGGCATGCGCCGCTGTGGCCGGGCGCGTTTCCCGCAGGATCGCCAGGCTCATCACCAGCAGCACGCCGCCGATGGCGGCCATCGTCCAGAAGAGAATTCGCCAGTCGAAGGCGGTGATAACGTAGCCGCCCAGCACCGGGGACAGCACCGGCGCAATGCCGTTCACGGTCATCAGCAGGGCGAAAAATTGGGTCAGCAGGGTGCCCTGGTATTTATCGCGGGCGATGGATCGCGACAGTACCGAGCCGCCGGCGCCGGCGAAGCCCTGTAAAAAGCGCCAGACAATCAGCATGTTGATATCGCGGGTCAGGGCGCACATCGCCGAAGAGAAGATAAACAGCAGCAGCGACAGCGCCAGCGGTTTCAGGCGGCCAATGCGGTCGCTCAGCGGGCCGAAAAACAGCTGACCCAGGCCGAGACCAATCAGCGCGGCGGTCAACGACAGCTGGGTCTGGGTGCTGGTGGCCTGCAGCTGCTGAGTGATCTCCGGCAGCGCCGGTAGATAAAAATCCGTGCACAGCGGGCCGATACCCGACAGCAGGCCGAGGATCAGCGCCCAGGAGAGGGAAACACGTGGCATAACGATTCCTTACAGAAGCCGGGCGCGGCCGCCCGGCGGGTGAAATTAACTGGCGCCGCCGCCCAGCGACTGCCAGAGGGTGATCCGGTTATTGAGGTCGGTCTGCTGCAGGGACAGCAGCGTCGTTTTCGCCGACCACAGCGTGCGCTGAGCGGTGAGCACCGACAGATAATCGCCGACCCCGGCCTGATAGCTCTTCATGGCGATATCCAGCGATGTCTGCTCGGCGGCGACGTACTGCCGCTGGGCATCGAGCTCTTCGCTCAGCGTTTCCCGGCGCGCCAGCGCATCGGCAACGTCCTTAAACGCGCTCTGAATCGATTTCTCGTAGGTGGCGATCAGCCCCTTTTTCTCCGCTTCCGCATAGCGCAGCTGCGCCAGGTTGCTGCCGCCGGTGAACAGCGGCAGGCTGATGGAGGGGGCGAACGACCACACCTGCATCCCGTGGCTGAACAGCGACGACAGCGAGTCGCTGCCGACCCCGGCGCTGGCGGTCAGGGAAATCGACGGGAAGAAGTTCGCCCGCGCCGCGCCGATATCGGCATTGGCGCTCTTCAGATTGTGCTCCGCTTCCTGAATGTCCGGCCGACGCAGCAGCACCGACGACGACACGCCCGCCGGCACCAGCGCGATGCTGTTATCCCCGAGACTCTCGAGAGTGCCGGGCAGTAGGCTCTCCGGCACGGTTTCCCCCGCCAGCAGGTTAATGGCGTTTTTATCCTGCGCCACCAGCGTACGATAGCTGGCGACGCTGGCGCGCGCCTGCTGATAGACGCTTTCCGCCGAGCTTAAATCACCCGCGGAGGCGGTGCCAACCGCCATCTGGCGGGCGACGATGTTGCGCGAGTTTGCCGCGCTGTCCATCGTCTGCTGCGCCAGCGCCAGATTGCTGTTATCCGTCGCCAGCGTCACCCAGGCGGTGGTCAAATCGGCAATCATCGTCAGCCGGGTATTCTGCGCGGTGAATTCGCTGGCAAGCCAGGTTTCGCGCGCCGCGCGCGACAGGCTCTGGTTCTTGCCGAACAAGTCCAGTTCGAAGCTGGAGACCGCGCCGTCGGCCTGTGAAGCGGAGCTCAGGCCGCTGGCCACCGTTTTGCTGCGGGTGTGGCTCAGTTCGGCATCAACGGTGGGAAACAGCGATGCCCGCGTTTCGCCATACTGGGCGCGCGCGGCCTCGATATCGGCCAGCGCCTTTTGCACATCGCGGTTGCTGTTCAGCGCGATGCTGACCACTTTTTTCAGCCGCGCGTCATTGACCACTTTCTGCCAGTCGCCGACCACCGCCGTCGATTCGCCGTGCGCCCCGGGCAGGGTGGCCGGCACCGGCGCGGCCGGGCGATCATAATGCGGGTCAAGCGAGACGCAGCCCGCGGTCAGGAGCGCGATAAACATAAAACTTAAACGAAACATACCTTACTCCTGAGAAGGACGTTGGCGGGTGAAGAGACGTTTCACCAGCACGAAGAACAGCGGTACGAAGAACACCGCCAGCAGGGTGGCCGTCAGGGTGCCGCCGATAATCCCGGTGCCGATCGCCACGCGGCTGTTGGCTCCGGCGCCGGTGGCGATGGCCAGCGGCAGCACCCCGGCGATAAACGCCAGCGAGGTCATGACAATCGGGCGCAGGCGAGTCTGCGCGGCGCGGATCGCCGCCCGGGAGAGCGAATACCCCTCATCCACGGCGGATTCAGCGAACTCCACGATCAGGATGGCGTTTTTCGACGACAGGCCGATGGTGGTCAGCAGCGCCACCTGGAAGTAGACGTCGTTGCTTAAGCCGCGCAGCGTCGCCGCCAGCGCCGCGCCAAGCAGGCCGAGCGGGATGACCATGATCACCGAGAACGGCACCGACCAGCTCTCATACAGCGCCGCCAGGCACAGGAACACCACCAGAATCGAGATAGCGTACAGGCTCATCGCCTGGCCGCTGGCCAGCTTTTCCTGCAGCGAAATGCCGCTCCACGCCCAGGTGGAGCCCGCCGGCAGGCTGTCGGCCAGCTTTTCCATCTTGTCCATCGCCGCGCCGGAGCTGAAGCCGGCGGCGTTTTCGCCCTGGATCTCAAAGGCGGCGGAGCCGTTGTAGCGCACCAGGCTTTCCGGGCCGTATTGCCAGTGGGTGGTGGCGAAGGCGGAGAACGGCGTCATGCTGTTATCGCTGCCGCGAACGAACCATTTGCCAAGGTCCGACGGCACCGCGCGCGCGTCGCTTTCGCCCTGGATATAGACCTTTTTCACCCGGCCGCGATCGATAAAGTCATTCACGTAGGTACCGCCCCAGGCGCTGGAGAGCGTATCGGTCACGTCGCTCAGCGACAGCCCCAGCGAGACGGCTTTGTTGCTGTCGATATCCACCTGCAGCTGCGGCATCTGCGGCAGATCGTTAGCGCGCACCGACTGCAGCTCGCTGCTCTGGTTGGCCGCCGCCAGCAGCTGGCTGCGCAGCTTCATCAGGCTGTCGCGGTCGGTACCGCCGCTGGCCATCAGCTCGAAGGTGAAGCCGTTGCTCTGTCCGAGGCCGTCCACCGACGGCGGGGTCATGGCGAAGAGGGTGGCGTCGCGGATCGTCCCCAGCTCTTTGGTGGCGCGCAGGGCAATGGCCTGGGCGGTGTTGTCGTCCCCTTTGCGCTGCGACCAGTTTTTCAGCGACACGAAGGCCATCCCGGCGTTCTGCCCGCTGCCGCTAAAGCTGAAGCCGTCGACGGTGAAAATGACATCGGTATTGGCTTTCTCTTTGGTGAGGAACCAGTCGGTCACCTGGCGGCGCACCTCGGCGGTACGCACCGCCGTCGCCCCGGCGGGCAGGGTGTACTGGACCATGATCTCCCCCTGGTCCTCCACCGGCAGGAAGCTGCCCGGCAGCTTCCACATCGCCAGCGCCATCGCCCCGCAAATCAGCGCGTAAGCGCCCATCATCACTGCGCCCCGGCGCAGGCCGCCGAGCACCCGGCGCTGGTAGCCTGCCTCCGTGCGCCCCCACAGGCGGTTAAAGGCGCCGAAAAACCCTTTGGTGTGCGGTTTGGAGTGGCTGAGCAGCGCGCCGCACAGCGCCGGGGTGAGGGTCAGCGCTACCACCACCGACAGCATCATCGCCGAGATAATGGTTACCGAGAACTGGCGATAGATGACCCTGGTCGAACCGCCGAAGAAGGCCATCGGCAGGAACACCGCCGACAGCACCAGGGCAATCGCCACCAGCGCGCCGGAGATTTCGCCCATCGATTTTTCGGTGGCTTCGCGAGCGGGGAGCCCTTCGTCGCGCATAATGCGCTCCACGTTCTCCACCACCACGATGGCGTCATCCACCAGCAGGCCGATCGCCAGCACCATGGCGAACAGCGTCAGGGTGTTAA
>ERZ1106931.1200-NODE-1200-length-11574-cov-2.737651_pt1 | contig 11574 bp, 10 predicted proteins | sample MGYA00403664_ERZ1106931 | MGnify/ENA primary metagenome ERZ1106931 (study PRJEB35170, sample SAMEA104062435) | human gut metagenome | biome: human gut; feature: human-associated habitat; material: faeces | place: Denmark | collected 2012-06-29 ... | reverse complement strand
AGATTCGGCATCCGAAACTGATTCAATAAAGAAATCACCGCTGATATGGCATGACTGTGCGGTGCCGTCATCATCGACGGATACGGTCACGGCGACTAGTTTGCTGCCAACGGTTTTGCATTCCCCATGTCGCATTTGCATGCAACTCAGTATAGAGAGTTTTCTGGCTCCCCTCAGCGAGGGGAGCCAAGTTTGAGGTCACATGCGGGCCAGAATGTCCTTGCCGACCTGGTCGGTGGAGCGCACGGTGGAGCCGAGCTCCTCGATGTCCGCTTCGACGGCGGTATGGATCTTCTTGGCCGCATCATCAAAGCCGAGATGCTCGAGCAGCATGGCGGCGGAGAGGATGGCGGCGGTCGGGTTGGCCTTGTTCTGACCGGCGATGTCCGGAGCGGAACCGTGAATCGGCTCGAACATGGACGGGAACTCGTCGGAGGCGTTGATGCAGCCGGAGGCGGAGTAGCCCACGCCGCCCACCACGGAGCCGGCCTCATCGGTCAGAATGTCGCCAAAGAGGTTGTCGGTGAGAATCACATCGAAACGGCTCGGGTCGGAGACCAGGAAGATGGTGGCCGCATCAATGTGCTGGTAGTCGTGGGTGACCTCAGGGTATTCCTCGCCGACCTTGTCGACGATGCGCTGCCACATATCACCGGCGTTGACGAGCACGTTCTTCTTGTGCACCAGGGTGACGTGCTTCTTGCGCTTCATAGCGAGCTTGAAGGCGTAACGCACCACACGCTCCACACCGTATGCGGTGTTGATGGACACCTCGGTGGCCACCTCCTGCGGGGTGTTGCGGCGCACCGCGCCGCCGGCACCGCAGTACAGACCTTCGGTGCCTTCACGTACCACCACGAAGTCGATGTCGCCGGGGTTGGCGAGCGGCGAGGTGACGCCCTTGTACAGCTTGGAGGGGCGCAGGTTCACGTACTGGTCGAGGTCGAAGCGGAGCTTGAGCAGCAGGCCGCGTTCCAGAATGCCGGCCTTGATGCGCGGATCGCCCACGGCACCGAGCAGAATCGCGTCGTTGGCCTTGATGCGCTCCTCTTCGTCCTCGGGCAGGATCGCACCATCGCGCAGATAGCGCTCGGCACCCAAGTCGAAGTTCTCGTACTCGAAGTCAGCTACGCCTTCAGCGGCCTTTTCCAAAGCCTTCTGAGCCCACGGAGTGACTTCCTTGCCAATACCGTCGCCGGGAATAACGGCGATTTTATATGTCTTTGCCATAGTTCAAGGAGCCTACTCGCGCTATCACCTGCCGGCCCGAACCCGCTCAGCTAGTGGACATGGCCTAATGAGCGAGCCCCATCACATCCATGCACCAAGCGTTCTCATAGGAAACCTCTTCCCATTGCTTGTAACGCCCGGATAGACCGCCGTGACCGGCCTCGACCTCAATCTTGGCCACCGCGTCCACGCCGGCGGACTGCAAACGGGCCAGCCATTTGAGCGGCTCGACGTACAGCACGCGGGTGTCGTTCATCGAGGTGGTAATGAAGATTCTCGGGAATTGCGCGGCGGCGACCGCGCCGGTGGCAGCCCCATCAGCACTGCCGTCACCGGCAGCCTCGTCGTTGCCGCCCTCGAGCACGGCGACCGGCACATTCTCGTATGGCGTGTACGACTTCATGTACTGATACACCTCAGGGTCATGCAACGGGTCTCCCCATTCGTCCCATTCGGTGACGGTCAACGGCAAGTCCGGGTCAAGAATGGAGGTCAACGCGTCCACGAACGGCACATCCGCCTCAACACCGGCGTAGCATTCGGGCGCCATATTGGCAATCGCGCCCATCAGCAGGCCGCCAGCGGATCCGCCGTTGGCCACGGTGCGCCAAGCATCAGCCAAATGCGCCTTCTGCAGCGCGCGTGTGGCGTCCACGAAGTCCTCAAAGGAATGCTTCTTGTTCAGTCTGCGCCCCTGCTCATACCAGGCGCGTCCCATTTCGCCGCCGCCACGAATATGCGGCACGGCGTACAGCACACCGCGATCCAACATGCTCAGACGAGAGACCGAGAACCCCGGATCGGAGGAAATCTCGTATGCACCATATCCGGTAATGAACATCGGCGAATCCTGCGCCGGGCAATCGCGGTGCCAAACGAGGGAAACAGGAATGCGTTCGCCGTCGCGCGCGGTAATCCACACACGGCGTTCCATGTAATCGCGTGGATTGAAGTTGCCCAACACGGTGGCTCGCTTCAGCAGCGCATCTTCACCGGTGGCGGGATCGATTTCGTGCAACTCGCCCGGGCGGGTGTAGCTGGCGAACGAGTAGCGCATGCGCGGCGCCTCATACGAGGGGTTGCCGCCGACGCCGATGGTGTACAAGCGCCGGGTCTCACCGGGCAGGTGGTCGTCGCTAGCACCATCGGAAGATGACGTGTGATCCGTGGGGGCCTCATCTTCGGTCCACAAGATTTCGCCATGATCGCCGGTGAAGTTTTCGCGATCGTCGGCAACCATGTCCCAGTCGTCCTCCAGGGCAGGCGGCAGCAATTCCGTAAACCGCCACGGCCGTCCGGCCAGGAAGTCGGCGGCAGCCGCGCTCTTGGTCATGTATGCCACGTGCGGCTGGCCGTCGGCACGGTAGCTCAGGGACACAAAGTTGCGATGCAACGCGATGCCTTCGATGCCCAGACCGTGGGCACCCTGCAATATCGCCGGATTGACGGCGTTGAAGTATGCCTCGGTAATCGGCTTATCCGGCTCACCATGTTCACAGCCGTACGGCGACCCGGCGGCAATGCACACGCCTTCGCCGAGTCGGTACGGCGGCTCATGGCCACGCATGTCAATGACGTCGATTTCGAAATTCGGATTGGCAGCGTTGTGATAGACCACGGCGAGTGGCACATCCGCACCGTTCTCCCCCGCGCCTTCAAAACAGGCAAAGCTCACATCATATTCAATATCGTTCTGACGCGGAATGAAAGCTTGGAATTCGCCTTCAGGCGTGGCCACCGGCAGCATCAGCACTTCGGTGGTGGTTTTGGAACCGGTGCCGATCACGATATTGCGCTCATCAAAACTGATGCCAACGCCCACCCAGAACCGTTCATCGGTTTCTCGGTACACGCACACATCCGATTCGACCGCCGTGCCAACACGATGACGCCACACAGCGAGCGGCCGCCAGGAATCGTCCAATTCCACCCAGAACACCCATTGGCCGTCCGGCGTGAAGCATGCGCTGCCAATGCCGGTGAACTGTTCGGGCAGTTCGCTGACCGGCTCCCCGGTCTCCAGCCCGGCAAGGTCGCGAATGCGGAAATCATATCGCTCGTCTCCCGCAACATCCACGCCGTACAGCATCCAACGGCCGTCCTTGCTCAGATCCAAGCCGCCGAGCCGGAAGAAGTCATGCCCCTCGGATTCCTTGTTCGCATCAAAAACGACCTGTTCACTGGCATGGAGCCGGGCGCGCCTTGCGGATCCACGACCGGCGGGTCCCAGTCATCGGCATCGCGCACGGGGATGCGGCATTGCACGCCATACTGTTTGCCCTGCTGCGTGCGGGTGAAGTACCAGTAATCATTGACGCGCGTGGGAACCGACATATCAGTCTCTTCCACATGCGATTTCAGCTCTTCAAACAACGTATGCCGGAAATCCGCCAGATGCGCCATGCGACGCTCGCAGTACTGGTTTTCGGCAGCTACGTAGCTGCGCACATCATCGGAGTCTTTGTCTCGCATCCACTCGTAATCGTCTTCGAAAACGTCACCGTGGAATTCGCGGCGCTTCGGCTCGCGCTTGGCGTAAGGCGGCATCGCGGCCGCGGCGTTTGTGCTCTCGTCAGTCATACCACGCGATTATAGGCGAGGCACCGCACCGGGACGCATTCAGTGTTCATCACGCCGCGCCTATCGCAACACCGTCTTCAGATACGGCAGCATGGTCTTCAGAATGTTCGAGCCTGTGGTGCCGGTGAATACTGGCACATCGGTTACCGGAGTCGGCTGGGTCGAGGTGAGCCCCGTCACCGACGCCAATCCGGTTGATTCGCGCGGGCTCAACTCACGAATGACGATCGCCAGTACACGTCCGGGATATCTGCGGGCGATGGTGGCGTACGTGGTCGGGTCTTTCTGCCCGTCATCGCCCACCAGAATGAACTTCATGTCTGGGAAGTCGGCCATAAGTTGTTCGGCAAACTCAAGTTTGTGCTGGGGGCCGGTGGGTACGAAGGTCTTGGGCCTCGGGTCGAGGTCGCGCAGCAGCAGCGGGCCTTCGGGAAAACCATGGTCAGTGATGAAGTTGCGAATCGAACTCTCCACATTCCAGGGCGATGTCGAAAGATAGAAGAACGGTGCGCCGGGGAACAAGTCGGCGATGCGGGTGAACAGCACGCTCATGCCCGGCACGGAGGCTTTCTTCTTGGGGTCGAGGAACAGCAGGTTGTACGCGGCCTTCCATGGCACCGGGGCCTGCGTGATCATGATGGTGTCGTCCACATCGGAGATGATGCCGACTTTGGCACTGGCGGGGATGGTGTACAGGTTGGCGCTCACGGGTTTGCGGTTGGCCACGCTGTAGGAGACGCGATGGATGCCGGGCACCAGACGATGCTCGGCCACGAGGTCGAGATATCCGGCGGAATCGGAGATGGCGTATTCGCTGCCGAGATCGCGCGTGCGGTCCACCTTGTCATAGACCTCGGAGACGCCGATCTGCACGGTGTTGAGCGGCATGCCATCAATGCTGGCCTGCACGTGGGTGCGCGGCGCGGGTATGGCAAGCATGCCGCGGATGCCGCGGATCAGTTCGCCGGATTGCGCGTGCCTGGGGGCGTATACCGTGCGGCAGATCAGACGCGAGTAATCGCCTGTACCATAACCCACATAGGGTTCCACTCGCGGATACCAGTCCCATTGGCGCACCACCTGAGTGGAGATGCGTGACCATACACCGAACACGCGGGTGACGGCACGACGTATGAATCGGGTGATCGGCGGCTTGACTTCGATGCGCTCACGCTTGGAGGGGGTGTCGAACGTCGTGGCAGCCTTGCGTGCGGGAATCGGCACGGTGGGCATGTCATCGGAATGCTCAGCATTGCTGGCATTGTCGACGCCATTGGCGGATGCCTTGACGTCAGAGACTGGCGCGGTGGCGGACAGCGCTGCATTGCGAGCAGCAGCATCCCAAGGCAGTCGCTTGCCTGCCGCCTCAAAATCCTCGCGTGGGCTTCTCATAGACACCAATATAGGCCATACGCCTCATTTTTCTTGGCTCCCCTCAGAGAGGGGAGCTCAAAAGGAACTACCGCACGACCTTCGCGTATTCGTCGGCGCTCAGCAGCTCCGGCTCATCGTCGTCAAGCTCGACCTTCAGCAGCCAGCCTTCGCCGTACGGATCGCCGTTGACCACGGACGGGTCGTCCGCCACGTCACGGTTCACATACTTGACCGTACCCGCCACGGGGCTGATCAGCGGCTGGACGGCCTTGGAGGATTCAAGCTCCACGATCTCGTCGCCGGCCTCCACACGGGCGCCAGGCTCAGGCAGATCCACGAACACAAGTTCGCCAAGCTGGTCGGCGGCGTATTCGGTGATGCCGATGATTGCGGGGTCGACCGAACGGTCCACCCACGCATGCTCCTCGGAGTATTCGAGATGGTCGGGAATGTCGAGGTTCAGCGGCTGTTCGTTTTCGTTGTCATCACTCATAGTCATAAGCCTAACCTATCTTCGCGGTCCGTCACAGCTCGCGACCGAGCCATTCCTCAATCATGTAGCGGGCGATGGTGGCGCGGCCCGGCGCCGCCATACGGCCGGCGATGAGCTCGGCCGTGTATTCGTCGCGTGTGACCCATCGCGCGGTCATGGTCTCCTCGCCGTCCACACGCGCGTCGGTGGTGATCGCATGTGCCTTGAACGCCATCATCAGCGAAGCCGGGAACGGCCACGGCTGCGAGCCCAGGTACCGTACCTCGCCGAGCTTGATGCCGGTCTCTTCCATGGCCTCGCGGCGGCAGGCGTGTTCAAGGTTCTCCCCCGCCTCCACAAATCCGGCGGACACCGAATACAGCCTCGAATCCTTCCATGCCGCGTTGTGTTGCAGCAGCAGACGATCGTGCCCGTCCACGATGGCGGTGATGACCGCCGGCTCCACGCGTGGGAACAGCACACGGTTGCCGTCCGCCTCGTTGGTGCATCGCTGCGCCCATCCGGCGAGCGCCGGCCGGACCGCCGCGCCACAGGTGGGGCAGAACCGCTGGCGGCTGTGCCAGATGCTTAAGGTGATGGCACTGGTGGCTTGCCCAGCCTCGCGCGCGTTGGCGTGAGGGGCGAATCCGCGCAGGTCCACCCAGTCGAACCGGGTCACGGCCTGTTGCAGCAGCGTGGGCTTCGGGACCAAGGGTTGTGCGGGCGCGCCGGCCGAATCATCGAAGGCATCGTCCGCACCTTGCCCTGCCGAATCCGGTACACCGAGCGGCCCGGAGATTTTGGCTGCGGCTACGCCGCCATTGCCCTTGGTATTTCCCGGCTGCCGTATTCCGGCGGCAGCACCTCCGCTGATGCCGTTCTTGCCCAGCGCGCCGTCCACGGTGCCGGAATCCTGGGTGCCGAGCACGCCGCCGGCAGCACCGGAAACACCAGCAATCCCGCCAACACCGGGAACGCCGGCTTCCGGCACGCGCGTGATATCCACGGCGACCACGGATTCGCCGCGCGCCCCGACATAGGAGCCGAGGAACATGGCGACCGCTTCGGGGTAGCGTGCCAGTTCGGCGGACACATAGGCGCCCGGCAACGTGGCGAGCCGCATTTTCACGTTCTCATAGTCCACGAGCTCGCCTTGGCCGCGCGGTACGGCGACAAGTCCGCCGCGCGTAAGCACGACTTTGGTGGTCGGCTCGGCCAACAGCTCGTCGATCAGACCGGGTTCACCGCGCCGGTCCACCTGATAGTCGATGTCACCTTGCGCGAGCGGCAGGAACGGCAGCGCATGGGTCAGCGCCAGGGGCGAAAAATGAATGTCAGTGCCCATCGAGGTCTCCTATGCGTTCTTCTGCGCGTTCTGCACGCGCCTGACGAGCGAGAGCAGTGCTCGCGCCACGGTATCCGGATGTTCGACGGCACTGAAATGGCCGCAGTCCGGAATGTCGATGAATTCGGCGCCGGCGATTCGCTCGGCGAGCGGACGCATCACACTCGGATTGCTGGAGGGGTCCAGTTCGCCGGACACCACCAGGCTCGGTGCGCTGATCGTTTCCGGCACCGCCCCCAGTTCGGGCCGGCCATAGGTCATGCGCTGACGCCAGGCCAGACCAGCCGGGTTCTGTTCGTTGATCCAGCCGGTCATGGTCGCGATGAATTCAGGAGTCTTCTTGACGGTGGAATCGCCATCGGCCGGTTGCGCGAAGTGCATGACCGGTTCGACCGAGTTCGTCTGTTCGGCGGCGTCCGCCATCTTCAGTCGGTTCTCTCCGCCCACGCCGTCGGACGCGGCCATCGTGTCACACAAGGCCAGTCCGGCCACCGTTTCGGGGTACAGGCGCTGGATGTCCATCGCCACGTAGCCGCCCATCGACAGTCCGACCCAGATCGCCTGCTCGTAGCCGGCGGCCTTGATCAGGTCCACGTAGGCTCCGGCCAGGCGATCCAGCGCCTCGCTGTACGCGCCGTTCGCCATGCGGGGGCCAGAATCGGCATCGCTCGGCACCGGGGATGCGCCGGAGCCGGCCATATCCGGCGCCCAAATCGGGAAGTCCGGCACATCGTTCAGGTCGGCGGAGTCGGCGAGCGCCTTCGCGCACACGTCCCACATGCGGTGGTCCACCGGGTAGGCGTTCATCAGCACCACCGGCACGCCTTCGCCATCGCGATAGATATGATTGGCCAATTCGATTGCCATGAATTACTCCTTCACATTCACGTCCCACCAGCGGGAAGCAAAACAACTGTCAGATTCCGGCCCAGGCCAACGCCTGCCGCACGATGCGCCCGTGGCCGTTGACCATCTGCGCCACGAACGTGTTCATTACGTCGCTCTTGGGATCCACCCATTCCACGTCCAGCGTCTCGTCCTGCGGCTTGCAGTCGCCGGCGATGGGCACCATGTAGCACAGGGCGATGGCGTGCTGGCGCGGATCGTAGTATTCGCTCAGTCCCGGCGTGGGGAAGAATTCGGCCACGGTGAATGGCTGGAGTGAGGTGGGCAGCAACGGCAGCGCGATATCTCCCAAATCCTTGGCCACATTACGGGCAATCGCCTCTCGCAACGTCTCGTGATACAGCACACGGCCGGTGATCAGCGTGCGCTCAATGGAACCGTCTTCGGAAACGCGCAGCAACGAGCCGACCTGGGCAATGCGCCCCATTTCATCGGTACGCACCGGCACTATCTCTACGTATGCGATGGGCATTTGGTGGCGGGCCCGGTTGATATCGGCCGGGCCAAGCCACCCCGGAGGATTGCCATGGCCCGAACCGCCCCCGTGGATGAAGTCCTCGGGCGTGATGTTGTCGAATTCGCCGCGGCCACGCCCGGCATCGTAATCGCCCTCATCGGGCACTTCATCATTCATGACTGGCATGGTCTCATTATCGCGCGCATTGATGAACATGGGCACAATTCACCGAAAAATTGTCTGTGAATTCTCAACAAAGCGCCTCATCGCCTCCATGCGCCCGCAATCCATTCAGCTTGGGGCACAAGCTTTTGCCGAAATGTTGGGTGGTGCTGGGAAACTGGTACACAGCATCAAGCACTGTGTTTGAGGAAGGAACTTCAATGGCCGCCACCGCCATCACTTCAGCTGAGTTTGAGAAGACCATTACTGACAACGAAATCGTGTTCGTTGACTTCTGGGCCACTTGGTGCGGTCCGTGCCGAGCATTCGGCCCGATTTTCGAAGCCGCGTCCAACGAGCCGGAGAATGCGAACATCGCTTTCGTCAAGGTGGACATCGACGCCAATCAGGATCTGGCTCAGGCTGCCGGCATTCAAGCTGTGCCTACGCTGATGATTGCCAAGCAGGGCGAGGTCATCTTCCAGCAGGCCGGCGCGCTGCAGGCCTCCGATCTGGACGACCTCATCGCCCAGGCCAAGGCGCTGGATCTGGCCGCCGCCAAAGCACAGCAGGCAGCGCAGGAGCAGCAGTAAGCCTTATCACACTGCGGCAACGGAAGTGCGAAAAGCCCATATATAGCGCTTCCTTGCACTGCCAACTACTACATATGCCATCTGTGGCGGATCGAACACCCACCACGGTTTTTTATTCATCCACTCAACGTCCTATGATGGAGAGCAGTGTGTACCCAACCAAGGAGCGCAATGTCGAAGCACGCTGAGCGGACCTCATTCGTCAAGACCCTGTCTCGGGGCCAGTGGGCGAAGATCGCGGCGGCCGTGGCCGCAGTGGGTCTCATTGCCACTGCAGGCGTTATATCTCGCGACTTCTATCAGTCGAGCACCGCTACACCTTCCATCACCCCAACCTCATTCTCCGCCACTGATGGTGCGGCTTCCCGTTCGGCATCCCGCGGCGCGCTCAAGAGCACCACCTACGTGACCGTCAAGGTCAATGGCAAGTCTCGCGTGGTCCTCGGCGAAAAAGCCAGCATGACCACCGTCAAGGATGTGCTGGAAACCGGCGATATCGTCCTCGATCCGGAAGACAGCGTGACTCCGAGCCTGGATTCCAAGGTCAGCGAGTCCACAGTCATTTCCATCAACCGCGCCAACACCACGGTGGAGACCACCGACACCGAAATCGCCTTCAATGAAGTGCGCAAGGAGACCTCGAGCCTGCCCAAGGGCCAGGAGAAGGTCGAGACTGAAGGCGAGAAGGGCGTGCTGGAGACCACGTCTCTGGTAACCCGCTCCGGCGATCAGGTCGTTTCCTCCAATGTGTTCACCTCCTGGGTCAAGAAGGCTCCGGTCGATAAGGTGATTCTGGTGGGCACCGCCACCGTGTCTTCGCCCAGCGCCGCCAGCCTCGGCACCACCACGCCGGCCGGCGAGATTCAGTCCTGGGCGCATGACTACCTGATTTCCAACGGCTACTCCGAGGCCGACTTCACCGCCGCCAACTTCATCATCAGCCACGAATCCGGCTGGAGCCCCACCGCCACGAACCCGTCTTCAGGTGCTTATGGCCTGCCGCAGGCGCTGCCGGGCAGCAAGATGGCTTCCGCAGGTGCAGACTGGCAGACCAACTACCAGACCCAGTTCAAGTGGTTTGTGAATTATTGCAACGGCCGCTATGGCTCGATTTCCGGCGCGTACGCGTATTGGCAGAAGCACAAGAGCTACTAAGCCAGCCAAATCAACACGTACACAACAGGTTCCGCGCCGCAAGAAGGCTGAGTGAAACCCGGCCCAAACGCCGAGCGAACTCATGCGCATGATGCCGGTTCCCAATCATCGGGGACCGGCATCGGCATTTCTGCGCCTTATCAGCCGAATCCTCGCATTATGCAACGCCCTAGAGGTCACTTTTACCGCGTCATACGAAGTGCCCTCCACAACTGATTATGCGAATCCGTGACGGCATAGCGGCACAAAGCACGCGTATATTGAGCTGGTTTGCAACAGCAAATGGTGGAAATGCGCACTACTGTTATTCGCGGTTCCTTTGACAATTAGGCTAGAGCACAATCACTTACGGCTTCGGCTCATCTTCCGGTTTCGTCCCCTGACCAGCCGCCGGGTCGCCTGTCCCCTCATCGTCTGGTTGTTTTTGCTGTTGCTGCTGCAACAACTGCTGCTGCCTTAATCGTGCATAATAATCATTCAGAGCTTTCTGCCGCGCTGCTTCTCGCTGAGCTTCAACAGCTGCACTGTAGTTTGCCATGGACGTGTTTACTGCATCCATGGACGCAGTCAGCGTGTTGACGGCATCCTGCATGGCCTTTACGTCAGTGCCCTGCTGGGACAGCACGGTATTGGCGTTGGCGATGTCGCTTTCCAGCGTCACTCGCGTTGAATTATCGTCGACGGCATACAGGCTGTTGTCCAGCAAAGTCTGAGCCTCGGCTATCTTGCTCTGCAACGCCTGCTGAGCGTTACCCTGATCCTTGGCGTTCTTGCTGTCCGTCACGGCCTTTGCCGCGGCAGTAATCGCAGTGGCGTTCTTCTTGGCTGTCTTGGTCTGGCTAGTGGCCGTCTTGGCATATTCCTTGAGGTCCGACGTAGAAGCTGAAGTCTTGCACTCCACCGCTTCCACATTCTTTACCGCAGCAATTGCCTTCTTCAGCGCATCCACGGTCGCACCGTCAGCCACTTGATCAGCTGTAATGCTTTGAGCACTCTTGGCGTCGGCCAACGCCTTGGCCAGCGCCTTCTGAGCGGTGGAATTCTGGCCCACGGCCTCAGTACATGCCGTCAACGCATCCTGATGCAGCTGATGGCTCTCCCGACGCTGCTCGCTGAAACGCCAGTACCATACACCACCAATGATCGCTGCAATCACCACCAGCGCAACAATCACCGAAATGATAATGCCCTTGGTCCTCTTCTTGCCGCCCTTGCCACCGCGAGGAGTCTCTGCCACACGGTCTTCTTCCGGCTCCTTCACCGGCTCAGGATTCTGTTCAATGGCACTGAAGTCGATGTT
>ERZ1106931.1177-NODE-1177-length-11799-cov-30.717473_pt1 | contig 11799 bp, 10 predicted proteins | sample MGYA00403664_ERZ1106931 | MGnify/ENA primary metagenome ERZ1106931 (study PRJEB35170, sample SAMEA104062435) | human gut metagenome | biome: human gut; feature: human-associated habitat; material: faeces | place: Denmark | collected 2012-06-29 ... | reverse complement strand
TCAAGGTGCATTAAAGAGTACAATTGCTTCTGCTATCGAGCGAGGTACGTTGACGCCGCAAGAGGTGAGTATTGCGATTCGTCAGCTTTACTCTGCTGCGGGCTTGAAGCAAATGAATGCAGCTTTGGCTACATTTGATCAATTACGTGAAGAGCGCCCTGAGTTTGGCGCTGATTACGAAAAAATGGTTCCTAAGCAAACCGGTCTTAGTGCTTTATTGGGGAATGGCACTAATGGGGCTGCTTTAACAAAGCAGAAGACTGAGGAAGCTAAGGAAGGGGTTCAATATAATACGTTCCGTATGAAAAAACCTAAACCTCAAAATCGTAATCGTTCTCGTCTCGGTAAATTAGATCGTGAATTGGTAGCGGCAGCAGCATTAGGTACTCGAGTTGGTAAAAATAACTTATTCAGTGCATCTGAAAAGAGTTTATCTGAGCTTGGCCTAAGTAAATATCAAATTGAAAATCTAGAATCTATGATTTTTGAATAAAATGTAGACCTACTTCTTTGGAAGTAGGTCTTTTTTATAGGGGAGAGAAGGGAAATGTAATTGACGTTTAAGGTCCCCTTTTCTATAATTAATAAGATAGGTATATGACCTGTAATAATAAATATAAACAAATATAAATATATTATTAAAAATAGATGTAAGGAGAAAGTATGCGCCTTCGTAGAAAACCATGGATTGATGAAGCTATCCACGAATATGACTCTCACATCATTTTGTCTGGCCAAGAAGAGTTTAAAGGCAAGTGGCGTGAATTATTTGAACATCCTGAGTACCCATTATATATGGAACTAGGGACGGGGAAAGGTCGCTTTATTGCGGGGATGTCTGAAGCGTATCCAAATGCTAACTTCGTAGGTTTTGAAGTACAAATGGGTGTTATCTATTATGCAGCACAAAAAATCTTTGAAGGAGAGCGAAACAATGCAAAGGTCTCTCTATTTGATATTGCAGGTATCGAAGAGATAGTGGCACCTGGAGAAGTTGATCGTTTCTATATTAACTTCTGTGATCCTTGGCCTAAGGCTAAACATGCAAAACGCCGCCTTACATATCACACATTCCTTGATCGTTATGCCCGCCTTTTGAAAGATGGTGGAGAAGTTCACTTTAAGACAGATAATGAAGGGTTGTTCATGTTCTCTCTTGAAGAGTTTAAAGCGTGTGGTTGGGAGCTTAAAAATGTAACGTATGATTTACATAGCACAGACCTTCCAAATGTAAAAACTGAGTATGAAGAGAAATTTAGTAAAAAAGGACAACCTATTTTTCGCTTAGAAGCAATTAAGCCAAAAGTTCAAAAGGAGGCTTAACATGCAAACACCGAATAAGGGGGATAGTCGGTGGGGCTCACTCTTTAAAAATGATTTACAAGGTATGCTCTTACCTATTCTTCTCATTACAATTATAGGCAGTGTAAATATCTTTAGTGCTACGTATATCAGCTCTATCTATGAAAATACGGGATTACTAGGATACTTTTTAAAACATATGACATTCTTGTTTTTGTCTATGGCGGCTGGTGTTATATTGTATCGTTACGATTACCGTAAGTTACAGAAGCCTCACATGTTGCAAAGAATTATGATTGCTACACTAATTGGTATGATTTTGGTTCTTGTGATTGGTGCAGTCATTAATGGTGCGCGTCGTTGGATTGTTATTGGGCCTGTATCGATTCAACCTTCAGAATTTGCGAAATTGGCTGCCTTGATATGGACGTCGGCTAAATTGAGTACCATGCGGAAATGGGGAAAACCAAAGCATACTAACCCTCTCATTAATTTACAAGGTTATTTTAGTGAACGTATAAGTTATATGTTGCCCATGTTAATATGGCCAATTATATTTGCAGGCTTAACAATCTTGCAACCAGATATGGGCACGACCGTACTGATTTTTGGCTTTTCCTTTGTGCTCATTTACTTAGCGGGCTTTGATGGAAAATTCTTTGGCGGAGCGTTTGCGATAGCTGGATTTCTTGGCTTTATTGCAGCTCGCATGTCACCATATCGCTGGGAACGTATTCAATCTTGGTTTGATCCTTGGCCTCATGCGCAGGATATGGGGTATCAAACAGTTCAAGGGCTGTTGGCCGTAGGTTCTGGCGGTATTTTAGGCGAAGGCTTTATGCAAGGTACATCAAAGTATTTTTACTTACCAGAAGCACATACGGACTTTGCCTTTGCTGTATGGGCCCAAGAAATGGGTTTCATTGGTGCAGTGTTTGTTGTCGTTCTGATTGCGGCTTTTACCTATTTTGGGTTCCGCATTTCTAATAAGGCTCGTGATGAATTCGGGAAATGGTTAGCAATGGGCATAACATTGCTTATCAGTGGTCAGGCTTTGTTTAACATCGCCATGGTATGCGGTATCATGCCTGTAACAGGGGTACCATTACCGTTTGTTAGTTATGGGGGCTCTTCATTATTGATGAATTTCATGGCTATTGGGTTGTTGGCAAGCATTGGTCGTCGTAATGTAGAAGGGGTAAAACAAGTTGGTACAGCTGAACCATTACCATCTTTGCGTGAAGAAACACAAAGTCGTTTTAAGCCTGCTGCTACGACGCGTACTAATAAGACAAATATGCCTGGACCGTTTAAACCACGGCCTTCTAAAAAGTCGACTCGTAGATAGACTAAATTTGAACGTTAATATCTAACGTATGTATCATAAGATAAATCTGTTTGTGTAAATTCATAGAGTATATTTAAGGACTGTACTATATGAACTTAGCATCGTTATATTGTGTGTGAGGAGAAATGATGAAAGATTATATTGATATTCAAGAACGCCCATCATGGGGCCGAATGTTACCACTTAGTTTTCAACATTTATTTGCCATGTTTGGCTCTACCGTATTGGTACCGTATTTATTAAAAGTAGACCCTGCAACAGCATTGTTTATGAATGGTATTGGTACATTATTGTACTTATTTGTGTGTAAGGGTAAGATTCCTGCATATCTTGGTTCCAGCTTTGCTTTTATTGCGCCTGTAGCAGGTGTGTTATCTGCTGGTCTTGGTTATGAAGCGGCAAAAGGGGCCTTCGTTGTATTTGGTCTATCTTTTGTAATTTTGTCTGTTCTCGTACGTTATATTGGTACGCGTTGGATTGATAAATTATTCCCACCAGCGGCAATGGGTGCTATCGTAGCGATTATCGGCTTAGAATTAGCGCCAGTAGCGATGAGTATGTCTGGCCTTATCGGTAATCAAGATTTAGGAATGAGTCATAGCCAAGCTGTTATTATCTCTATGTTTTCCTTAGTTGTTACCTTACTAGGAACTGTTGTGTTCCGTGGTTTCTTAGCTGTTATTCCTGTTCTTATTGGTGTTGTATCCGGTTATGTATTGTCTGCTGTGATGGGAGTTGTTGACTTCTCTGGAGTAGAAGCTGCTCCTTGGCTTTCATTGCCTCAGTTCTACGGCATGCCTGTGTTTGATATCAATGCGATTATCATGATTATGCCGGCGCTCTTCGTAGTATTTGCAGAGCATGTTGGTCATTTAGTTGTTACTAGTAATATTGTCGCTAAAGACTTGATGAAAGAGCCAGGTCTACAAAGATCCTTGCTTGGTGATGGCCTTGCAAATATTCTTTCTGGTTTCTTTGGTGCTACACCAAATACGACGTATGGTGAAAACATCGGCGTACTTGCAATTACTCGTTGTTTTAGCGTATGGGTAATTGGCGGTGCTGCAGTGCTTGCGATGATTATATCCTTTGTTGGTAAAGTGGCAGCACTTATTCATGCTATCCCAGTACCTGTTATGGGTGGGGTTTCTATTCTCTTGTTCGGCATTATCGCAGCATCTGGGTTGCGTATGCTTGTAGAACGTAAGGTGGATTATACAAACCCTGTTAATATGATTCTTACATCCGTTATCCTTGTGGTAGGTCTTAGTGGTGCAGAACTTGCGGTTGGACCTGTAGTTTTAAAAGGGATGGGGCTTGCTACTGTAGTAGGTATGGCGATGAGCATTTGTTTGTTGATCCTTCAAAAAACAGGCGTTGGCAATGACCAATTGAAAAAAACAGAAGTATAACCTTATACGACTTTAAGCTCTTGGCATAGAACCTTGAGATTAAAGTGAATTGATTTGTATTCAATACAATAAACGACTACTGAATCAGATTGTATCTGTGAAAGTAGTCGTTTTTGTTTAGTATCTTTATAATTTATCTTCAATATTGTATAATAAACATATAAGTTGTATAAAATTAATTTTAGAGAGGAGGGCCTATGGAGTTTTTAATATGGATGGCTATCGGTGTTTCTTTGATGGCTGTAGAACTCGTAGTACCAGGCGGTATTCTAGGTCTTATCGGTTACTGCGCGTTTCTATGGGGCGTTTATGTAGCTCTTGGGGAAGGTACGGTAGCATTGTATGCTGTGCTAGGATTAACAGCCTTGTTAATTGTCATTATCATTGTGTTCTTTAATCACTTTGAAAAGACGTGGATAGGCAAATTGTTTACCTTAGGGCAAAGGTCTACGACAAAAGCTGGTTATGTATCTAATGATGTATTAGAAGATTTGGCTGGCAAGGAAGGCGTAGCTCATACAACACTACGCCCTGCAGGTATTGCTAAGATTAATGGTAATTTGGTAGATGTTGTAACCGAAGGTGACTTCATCGATGCCGGTTCACCTATTGTGGTCCTTCGAGTTGTAGGTGGTCGCAATATTGTTAGAAAGCGAGATTAAGCTTTCACAACATCGTCGTAAATTATGGAGGTTATTATGGATGTAGGTATTTTAATTTTGATTCCCATTCTGCTGATTGGTATTATGGTATTTTTATATGTTGTGCCATTAGGGCTTTGGGTATCTGCTTTAGCAGCGGGTGTTAATGTTGGTATCTTTACACTTGTAGGTATGCGCTTGCGTCGCGTAAATCCGTCTCAAATTGTAATGCCGTTGATTAAAGCTAATAAAGCGGGGCTTGATGTGAATGTAAATCAGTTGGAAGCTCATTACCTAGCAGGTGGTGACGTTGACCGCGTTGTAGATGCTTTGATTGCCGCTGAACGGGCATCCATTCCGTTGACCTTTGAACGTTCCGCAGCTATCGACCTCGCCGGTCGTGATGTATTGGAAGCGGTTCAAATGTCCGTTAATCCTAAAGTGATTGAAACTCCAATTATTTCTGCGGTAGCAAAAAATGGTATCGAATTGAAAGTTCGTGCTCGTGTTACTGTACGTGCGAATATCGATCGCCTCGTTGGTGGTGCTGGTGAAGCCACAATTATTGCCCGTGTAGGTGAAGGTATCGTAACGACTGTAGGTTCCTCTGAAGAACATACAGATGTATTGGAAAATCCAGATCACATTTCCCGTACTGTATTGGGTAAAGGCCTTGATGCGGGTACTGCATTCGAAATCTTGTCCATCGATATTGCTGACGTAGATGTGGGACGTAACATCGGTGCTCAATTGCAAACTGACCAAGCGGAAGCAGATAAGAAAATTGCTCAAGCTCGTGCCGAAGAACGCCGTGCAATGGCGGTTGCGACAGAACAAGAAATGCGTGCTAAAACACAAGACATGCAAGCTAAGGTTGTGGAAGCACAAGCTGAAGTTCCTAAAGCGTTGGCAGAGGCTTTCAGAAATGGTAATCTAGGCGTTATGGATTACTACAATATGAACAATATTATTGCAGACACTAAAATGCGTGAAAACTTAGCAGATGGTGAATAGGAGTAGCTATGGACTCTATTTTGTCTTCAGTGCTATCCATCTTTTCGCATAATCCAATCTTTGTTTTAGGTATCATCGCGTACATTGCTTTTTCCATTATAAAAAATAAGAATAATGAAGAGTCTGAAGAGTATGATGAGTATGAAAGCTCTGGTGGCGGAACTTGGGAAGATATGGAACGCGAATATGGCATCTCCATAGAACGCAAGGTAGATGAACCGTCTATGGATGATTTGTCTAAGGTTGATGACTTTTATCGGGACTCTTATGAAGATAAACCGATTGTAAATCAGCAACCAGAAGCTCCATCGCAAACTATGGAGGACATACATTTCAATGAAGAGGCTGCAGCAGCTAAACGAGATATGGAAGCCTTATCAATGAAAAGTTCCAGTAGCAATCCGAGTTATACTACCAGTAAGACTCGCTTAGATAGAGAAGCTATTACGGGGCCGACCTTAAGTGAAAGACTAGCTGAGTTTAAACGAGATAAAGCAGCTAAAGAGGGGCAAGTTCTTGTTGAAAATGTAGGAGGCATTACAACTGCACCTACTGCTCTAGCTGCGACTTCAACTCGTGATCGTAAATCTAATCATGCTTTAAAAGAGGGCATGAAATGGTCAATCATTTTAAGTAAACCTAAAGCTCTTGAACGTAGATACCGCTAATGAAGCAATCTATTTATAAGCGTATAAACTAATTATGGTTTTATTAGAACATAAATAATAACGGATTGTGCACTGATATGGTATAGCAACCATACTGTCACATATCATAATGTGGGGCATATAATTACATATTGAAAGAGGTTCCTATTGGTCACCTATGTGACTATTAGGAACCTTTTTTTATTGTTTTTTCCTAGTGAAACTTTCACAATAATAGGGGAAGGAGTTCGTTTATAAGGAAGGGCAAAATTATGTATCGAAATGTGCGTGTTATACCAAAACAGCTGTTGCAGCAATTATATATAGAGAAACAATGGAGCGTTCGCGATGTGGCGGATTATTTTCAATGTAGTGTTGATACCATCATGCGCCGTATGAAAGCGTACGATATCGAACGGAGGCCTCTGAAGAAAGAAATCAATATGGTTCATGTACAAGCTTTGTATGAGACCGGTAAGTGGTCGCTCCATTCATTAGCAAAGCGTTATGATGTGTCTATTACGACGATGGCGAATCGCTTGAAGGAATATGGATTGGTTTGTCAGCAATCAAATAAAAACGTCTCTATAGATGTAGTACGTATATGTAGGGCTTATAAAAGTGGAAATAGTACAGATGCTATTGCTCGTATGTATGGTATATCGCGATGGAAAGTTCACCATGTATTGCGGCATATGGGAAATTGCTTACTTCCTAAAGCGCGAAAGCCTATGCGCGTAGAGGAGATGGCTTATTTATATATTCATCATCACATGAGTACAGATGACATTGGATTGGCTTATGGGATACGTGGTTCTACAGTGGCAATGTATTTGCGAGAGCAAGGTATAGAAATAAGGGCAAATACTCTTGATCTAGACGAAAATAAGATTAAAAAACTCCGTGCACAAGGTTATGGAGTTGCAAAGATTGCACAGGTGATGGGATGCTCTACCTCTGCTGTGCGAAAGCGTCTAGCTATGAAAAAATATATCTCTCCTTGATGTAGTGTGGTAGATACTATATACTTAAATTTATACAATGATGGGAGGAATATTATGCTCGAAATTATATCTGCTTTAACACCGTTTTTATTACTGGGCTTAGTGGCTGCTGGCTTATCTCGCCTTTCTGGGGTAGCCTTATCAATGGTTGTAGTACCAACCTTATTGATTTGGGGTGCCACTGCGGTTGACGTAATCGCTTTTATGTTGCTCTTTGTGGTGTACAACAACTTCACTATGGAAACACAAGATATTCGTTTAGATTATAAAGATCTTGTCTTATTCCCTAAATGGCGCTTGTGCATTCCCTTCATTTTGAGTTTGGTAAGCGCGTTCTTTGTTCCTGCTGCAGGCATTGCTGTTTTTATGGCTTGCTTTGTTTTAGAGTTATTGGCTACTGTGTATAAACGCATTCCTGAAAATAAACGGCCTCGTTTACAGCGCGTAATAGTGGCATCGATTTTGAGTGCCATTGTAACAGCTGTAGGCGCGTATATAGGTCCTAAAATTCCTAGTGAATTCTACTTTGTTTGTGTAGGCTTATCCATTTTAATCGTTACGGACTTTGCATGGTATGCCGGCAAGCATAGAGATGCTTTTAGAAGCGCATGGGATAGCATTTGGGCTGGTTTTAATATATTCTTAGGCATGTTTGGCGTAGAGGCTTCATATTATCCAGCTGCACTTACGCGATCCATTCCAAATCCAATGGATCGCATGTTGCCTATGGTTACTGTAGTAGGTGGCTATGCAGGACTTATGGTAGTATTCGGCTTTTATAACATTTTTTCTATACCGTCTTTGATTACAGCTATTGGTGCTGCTATAGGGATACGCCTCTTTGGTATGTATGAATTTCCTCGGAATGGCAGTTTCTCTTATTTAGCAATTGGTTTTGCCGTGGCTGCTGTAATTTGCTTGTATCTCGTATCTCCGACACCAGTTGGTTTTGATCATATTAATACCTTAGTTTCTCAACCAATTGGCCAATAATAATAGATAATGTAAGTCTATTGATATATTTTAATAAGTTCTTTAGTTGCTTTCACCTAGGAGCTAATTGGATTATAATGTGTGATATATCTCATATATTGTATTGAAAATTAAGTTCATATTAGAATGTGAAAGGAGTTGATGCTATATGGCAGAAACAATTGAAACAAGACCATTCCCTCCATTCTTACCAAAGAAGGCAACAGTCATGCTGATGGGCACATTTCCTCCAGAACAATCAAAACGTGCTATGGAATTCCATTATCCAAATTTCCAAAATGATATGTGGCGTGTTTTTGGACTCGTATTCTTTGATGAAAAGGATCATTTTAGAAATGGTGAGGAAAAAGCGATGGATCCTGAGAAGATCAAAGCCTTTTTGTCTGAAGCTGGAATTGCATCTTGTCCTACTGTTTTGAAAGCTATTCGCGAAAAAGGGAATGCATCTGATGCATTTCTTAAGGTCGTTGAACCAGTTCCACTTGCGGACGTACTGGAGCAAATCCCTGACTGTAAGCATATTGGTACAACAGGCGGCAAGGCTACGGAGATTTTATTGAGCCTTTTACCAGAAAAGGTTAAATTACCTAAAACTGGTGAAACAATTCCTTTTGTATTTAATGGTCGGGAATTGACATTGACACGTTTGCCATCTACATCACGTGCTTATCCGTTGAGCCTACCGAAAAAGGCTGAAGCGTACAAGAATTTCTTCAAAGCTTGTGGTCTAAAAACAAAATAAATATTTAAAGTAGCACCTTTAATAGTTGGCTTTGAGTCTTTTGGTCTCATCTGTCGCTATTGAAGGTGTTTTTATATCGTAAAAATATATGAGGTATTAAAATGGAAATTAATGCATATTTATTGTGAATATATAGTTTGTTATAAATAAAATTGATGAGATATATAATATTTTAATTCTTGTTTTTTATAATGAGAGGTTTATAATTAACCGTTGTCGCAAACTGGTTGACAATAATTTAAAAAATGGAGTTGATAATATGGATAAGGCTAAGGAGGCCTTGTGGACAAAATCCTTTGTCCTTGATACTTTGATTAATTTCTTAGTATTTTTAATTTATTATTTATTAATCGTTATTATTGCGGTTGTAGCAAAAGATAATCTTCATGCTACGGCTAGTCAAGCGGGACTTGCTGTTGGTATATATATTATTGGCACCGTTGTAGCCCGTTTGTTGGCAGGGCGGTTTATCAGTATCCTAGGGTGTCGCAAGATGCTCTATTTAGGGTTATTGATTTACTTGATTTCAACGGCTATGTATTTCTACACACCTAATTTACTAATGCTTGATAGTGTTCGTTTCTTAAATGGTTTTGCTTATGGTATTACATCTACTGCTACAAGTACTATCATAGCTGCTATTATTCCTACGTCACGCCGTGGGGAAGGGATTAACTATTATGGCTTATCTACCTCTCTAGCAGCTGCAGTAGGGCCATTCTTAGGTATCTTGATGCTTCATAGTCTTGGTTATGATTTCATCATCGCATTCTGTGTTGCACTTATCATCCTCTGTGGTATTGGCTCTGTCATCATGAAATTTAATGAACCTAAACTTGGTATCGAATCTGAAGCACATAAGGGCATTAGAATCTCGGACTACATTGAACCACGGATGAATTCAATCAGTCTTGTTTCCATTCTAGTCGGTTTTGCCTACTCTGGTGTTATTGGCTTTATGGCAGCCTACACAAAAGACCTAGATCTTATTATGGCAGGTACCTTCTTCTTTGTTGTATATGCTGTAGTTATTACTATAACAAGACCATTGCTTGGCATTGTGTTTGATATGAAAGGGGAAAACTTTGTTCTTTATCCTTGTTTTGTATCCTTAGCACTTGGTATTTTCTTATTATCCATCGCTCACTCCACATGGCTTGTGCTTTTATCGGCTGTGTTTGTTGGTCTTGGATATGGTACATTTATGTCCAACGGACAAGCTGTTACTGTTAAAATAGTACCTGTTCATCGTATTGGTGTTGCTACATCCACATACTTCATTGCCTTGGACATGGGGCTAGGCTTTGGCCCCTATATTTTAGGTGCTGTTAAAGAGGTTGTAGGTTATACTAGTATGTTCCATGTAACCGTTGTTGTGGCGCTCCTTGCACTAGTTGCTTATTATTTATTATATGGTCGTTATGTGGGGACTGAAAGAGATCTTTCTTTAAAAGCTCGCGCTGAAGAGGAAGAAATTAGAAATCGTAAGCGTAATAATAAGCTTGCGTAATATGTAAATTAAAAGGACTATACGAACTTAGGCTCGTATAGTCCTTTTTGTTATCTACTACTGCTTTGCTAATGCTATTATTTTTCAATATTAACAATATTTACGATAACTTCTACGGCTTTTTTCATGTCATCAATACATGCAAATTCATGACGGCCATGTAGATTTTCTACGCCTGTAAAGATATTAGGGGTAGGGATGCCCATGAAGGAGATTTTAGAACCGTCTGTACCGCCGCGGATAGGGTCACAAATAGGCGTGATGCCCGCTTTTTCCATAGCAGCTTTGGCTACGTTAACGCATTCCATGTTGTCTTTAATGATATCGTACATGTTGTAATATTGATCTTTTACGGATACTTCACATACTTCACGGCCGTAGATTTCATTTAATGTTTGACCAGCTTGTAAGAAGAATGCTTTTTTCGCTTCGAATAATTCTTTATCATGGTCGCGGATAATATAGTTCATTTTACCTGTATCTACTTGTGTTTCCATGCTCATAAGCATAAAGAAACCTTGACGACCACATGTATGTTCAGGAACAGCAGCACCTGGTAATAGCGCATCGAATTGCATTGCTAATTTAGCACAGTTGATCATAATGCCTTTGGCAGTGCCTGTATGAACAGATACACCTTTGAGGGTCACTGTACCGCCTGCAGCATTGAATGTTTCGTATTCAAGTTGACCGAGGCTTTCACCATCAATTGTATAGGCAAAATCAACAGGGAATTGTTTTACATCAAAGTGATCGGCGCCAGTGCCGATTTCTTCGTCTGGACCGAAAGCGCACATGATTTTTCCGTGCTTGATTTCTGGATGAGCTACGAGGTACGCGAGGGCTTCCATAATTTCACAGATACCCGCCTTGTCGTCGCCGCCGAGGAGCGTAAGACCATCTGTGACAACTAAGGATTTACCGATGTAATTCTTTAGATTAGGGAAATCTGCACGACGTGTGAAGATTTGATGTTCTTCGTTAAGGCAAATATCGCTGCCATCGTAATTTTCAACGATGCGAGGCTTAATATTTTCTGCGTTGTAGTCTGCTGTATCCATGTGAGCAATGAAGCCGATAGCAGGTGCTTTTTCATCTGTATTAGCATTTAATGTGCCGATGACAAAACCGTTTTCACGGTTGTAAATAACTTCATCTAAACCGATTGCTTTTAAATCAGGAACGA
>ERZ1106931.1175-NODE-1175-length-11820-cov-10.600340_pt1 | contig 11820 bp, 10 predicted proteins | sample MGYA00403664_ERZ1106931 | MGnify/ENA primary metagenome ERZ1106931 (study PRJEB35170, sample SAMEA104062435) | human gut metagenome | biome: human gut; feature: human-associated habitat; material: faeces | place: Denmark | collected 2012-06-29 ... | reverse complement strand
GTCGGTTGAAAACCGAATCAACGCGCACTTGTCGCGCATAGAAGCGGTTCTTCGATTGCTGCCGGTCACAAAGATCACCGTGGAAACGGCGTCTTTCGACATGCAGCTGCTGAAGAATCCCGACATTTCAGGGAAAGAGTACCAAGAAGGTGAACAGCTCGGCTTCTGGAACGTCCGCGAGTATGTTCTTTTCAGAGACGGGCACGTTTGCCAGCATTGTCACGGCAGATCAAAAGACCCGGTGCTCAATGTTCATCACTTGGAGAGCAGACGTACAGGCGGCGATTCACCCGGCAACCTGATTACGCTTTGTGAGACATGCCATAAGGCGCTTCATCGCGGTGAAATCACGTTGAAGGCAAAGCGCGGACAATCGTTCCGCGCGGAAGCCTTCATGGGAATTATGCGCTGGGAGGTGCTGAACCGCCTGAAGGCCTCGCATCCTGAGCTGGAAGTGAACAACACCTATGGCTACCGGACCAAGCACGCGCGGATCTCGAACGGCATTGCCAAATCGCATTGTGCGGATGCTTTCTGCATCGCCGGCTATCTCGGCGCCAAAAGGCTCGGCAAATTCTTCTTCCAGAAGCAGACGCGTCGGAATAACCGGCAGATTCACAAGCTTTCCATCCTCAAACACGGGCTTCGAAAGCGCAATCAGGCTCCCTTTGAGATCAAAGGCTTCCGTCTTTTTGACAAGGTTGCCAGCAAGGGAGAAGAAGGCTTCATTTTCGGTCGTCGATCATCAGGGTACTTCGATGTTCGAAAGCTTGACGGAACCCGAATTTCGGCAGGCATCAGCTACAAGAAGCTGCATCTGCTGGAAAAGAGACAAACTTATATAACAGAAATTCGAAAGGAGAAGGCGCTTCCTCCCCTGCCTGAAGGCAGGGGTCTCCGCGCCTAAATTTGATGAAACGCCTAAGCTTATCTCTCGCTGTCGTTATTTTGGCCCTTTCTTCTGCTGTATCAGCCTCGGACTTCGAGGAAGACAAGCAATATATTTCCTGTCGTAAAGGAGCAGTCAATGATCGACAATTAACAGCTTGTCAAGAGCGGTTACTCGAGCGTCTTGATATGTCCATTGCAAAGGCACTTGATAGAAATATGACGCTGTTGGCAGAGTCGGAAAGAATTACCGCTCAGCGTTACCAATCACAATGGGAAAGTTGGCGTCAAAGTCACTGCGATTATTCACTCCGCAAACAAAATGATCAGCAGCATCTTAGCTTGGCCTGCTACCTCCAAGCTGCAAGAGACCGCCTAGACATGTTGGAAGGTGAGAAGCTTGAAACAAATTCAAACTTTAAAGTTTGCTTACGACGTGCAGGGAAAATAGAAAGCCACGAAATTCTCTGTCATCAAGAAGAGTATCAAAGACTGGAGCAAATTTTGTTCGGAACCGTCCAAGCCGCAGAAAATTCTAGCCCACAACCAAAAGCAGTATTGGAAGATCAACTTTTGTGGGAAAAAGACCTCGCTAAAAAATGTAAGCGCCCATCATTTGCCTCTATCGAACAAGCTGCTAATAATTACCAGTGTTTATGTAATGAAATCTATAAGCGCATTCGTTCTTTAACAGGTACTACAGAACGCCCCGTGCGTTGACGTAAGAACAATCGACAATCTCCTTATCATTTATGACAAGGAGATTGTCAAGAAATCGCCGAGGCGATTTGCGAGGACGTCTGTTTTTTCTCTTCTTTCGTCAGTCTCCGGAATCTTGTGAACGGATAAACTGATCGTTTTTGGTGAAATAAAGCTTTTGAGTCATCTGAATGCTGACCCAAGTCACGATCGCCGCTGTTGCAGCGATAGAAAAACAGATTAATAACTGATACCTGACAGCAGTTAAGGGGGATTCACCAGCTAAAATTTGGCCGCTCATCATCCCGGGGAGCGCCACGATGCCTAAAACCATCAACATATTGATCGCGGGAAGCATCGCGGCAGAAGCAGAAACCTGGACCGTTTTAAGCACGGCCTGCTGCTGCGTTGCCCCAAGCGCCAACAATGTCTCAATCTCCCCTGATCGCAATTCAAGCTCGCTTCTGAAACGTTCAACGCCCAAAGCAGCCGAATTCATAGCATTAGCAACAATCATCCCAGCTAACGGAACCAAGTAACGGCCTTCCCAAAGAGGCGTCGGACGAATTACAACAAATTCAAGGTAAGAAACCGTTAAACCTGCCCCCAAGAAAATCGCGGTAAACAGGATCCACCGATACTTTCTCCGACTTTTTTCATTCTGGAGACCGCCCAAGCGTTTTAAAGCGGACTCGGAAGCCGCCCCCACCATAAACAAGATAAGGGCAGCGAGCACCCAGGGGTCTGATTGTCGAAAAGCCCAAAGAAGGATGTATCCAACAGCGACCAACTGAATCGTACCCCTGACGACTCCGATAATTAACGACTTAGAGAGACCTAGTTTGTACTTCCAGGATAAAAACAGGGAGATCCCAACCGGTAATAAACCGATGCCCATTTGCAAGAGCGATATATCGTTTGATCCGCTAATTGCCATCTCTTCCTCCTCAAGCCTCTAGTCGTTTTCATCGACTTCATATGACCTATCTACGAAATCCATTCTACGAATCGACTTTCTTTAGGGCACGTATCTCAACTCAAAATCAGCACGTGTAAACACATGTGAACATGTTCACACTTGAGTTTTATTTTGAAAATATCTCGTCAAAAGCTTCTTCAACGGCTTCCTTGTCCACACGGTACGTTCCCTGAACCATTCCGTCTCGGCCTCCTCCACGCCCATTTAATTTGGCATTCAAGGATTTACTGAATTTCGGGAGTTCCGGATCTGATGACGCAATAACATAATTAAATCCGCCCTCTATCGGACTGAAAACTCCGATTGAACTTTCGGGAAATTTTTCTTTCAGCATTCCGGCAAAACGTTTTAACTCAAAAGGAGACAAATCCTCTTCAAAAACTTTCACCAGACCGTTCCTAGACACAAGGCCAGAAGCCACAAACTGAAGATATCTTTCGGTTCTTTGGGCACTCTTCTGGTCTTTCGCTTTTCCTTCTTCAATGAAATTTGCCGCTGCTTTAGCAATTTCATGCGGCTTAGCGGAGAATAAAGCAGAAACCTTTGCTATCTCCTTTACCCTCCATCCGTAATCTCTCCTAGCCCGTTCACCGGCTACAAAACGAACTCTTGTTCCTCCTCGGTGTTTGGACGCATCCAGGATCTTGAACATTCCGATTTCTCCGGAACGACGAACATGGGTACCGCAACAGGCACAGCGGTCGCATCCCGGAATTGTCACGATGCGAACTACGCCACGCAATTCCTTTTTACTGCGATATTCCATCGCCTCTAAGACTTCTTCAGTTGGGAACTCAATTTTGAGATCAATATCCTGAGTGATCGCCTGATTCACCAGTTGTTCTAATTCAGGGATCGATTCCATCGGGATTTCACCGCTGAAGTCAACGGTAATATCGTCCGGATCCATATGGAACCCGACGTTTTCCAATTTATATTTTTGGTGAACAAGTCCGGAGAAAATATGCTCGCAAGTATGATTCTGCATATTGTCAAAACGGCGTTCCCAATCGATTTTCCCAATCACTGTAGACCCAACTTCCAGAGGCTTGTCTATATAGTGAACAATCTCTGGACCGACCCTTTTTACAAAAATAACCTTAGCTTCTCCTAAGGTCCCCTCGTCAGAGGGCTGCCCGCCGCCCTCAGGATAAAAGGCGGTGTCGTCCAACACAACCTCAAATCCTTTCTTGCCCTCGCGACAGGAAGTAACAGTTGCTGAAAATTCTCTTGCGTACGGATCACGATAAAACAATTCCTGCATTGTTTCCATTGAATGTCTCCACTGCTTTTAGTTGGTTGCCGAAGATTATAGGCAGTCAAGAGAAAAGAAACTGTTTTGCTGAAAGCTTTCTCATCCTTGGATTTATTCTCACTTTCGGGATCGACCTGGGTTGTCTAGAACTTAAACCGCCGTCACCTTCCTATAATGATGAGCTAGGCAATGGTTTTATATTTTGAAAGATGAGTGCATCAAGAGACAAATTTCACTTTTGGGTCGGCATGAGCATTGTGATTGTGATCGCAATACTCATAGGTCTGCTTTGCACCGTCTTTACACCAAATTATTTCCGGCCTAAAACGATCGTTGAAACCTATTTCACAGAATCGGTAAACGGCCTTTCCCCTGGGGCACCGGTCAAATTCAAGGGCATCGATATCGGAAAAGTCACCGAAATTTCATTGTCGAGCAAGGTATACCCCGATGACCACATCAGTTTGTTTTCACCTGATGCGTCTGTAGCAGTCGTACGAATGATTGTCTACATAGATGAAAATCAGCTCAAAGAACAGCTGCCAGATCTCATTCAGAAAGGATTGCGGTTCCAAACGGAGTTGGCCGGAGTCACCGGAACAATTTACCTTGCGGCTAATTTTTTAAACCCGACACTTTATCCGCCCGAAATTAAAGATGTGCCTTGGAAACCGAAATACATCTACGTTCCGGCGACCATCAGTCTGACCAATGAGATTTTGGAAAATATCCAGCATTTCCTGGCAACGCTGCAAAACATTAAGACCAAAATTGATGATGTAACTCCGGATGCAGTAAAAACCCAGTCCACAAAGGAACTCCTCACAACACTTAACAATACAGTCAGTATGCTGGATCCAGATAAACTGCACACGCTGCTCTCAAATGCAGAAAATTACGTCAACTCCAGCCATTCGATCCTCTCAAAAGTAGATGTTGCGCGCGTTAATTCATTGCTTTCAGAACTCACTAAAACAACGGAAAAATTAAACACTACTCTTCATGAAACTAAAGGATCGGGACTCGTTACTCAGCTGAATAAGACAATTTCCGGTGCGGACCAAGCGATTGTAGATAACCGTTATAACATCAGAGAGTTGATTCTCAATTTGAAGGACATTTCGGACAATCTCAAAATTTTGTCTGAGAGCCTCGCACAGGACCCGAATTTCTTAGCTCCCCGTCCTCACCATCCCTCTCCGGTCAGCTCAGAGCATTAGAAATTTTCTCCCGTACCTCCTAGTCATTGAAACTCACACAAACACAACGGGGAGCCGAAGCTCCCCGTTTTTCACTTTCTATCCGTTTTAGGATTAGAAGGTATGAGTCATGCCGATTGTGGCATTCCAGCCGCGGAGATCGTCTGTGTTATGCTTCAGAGCCTTCCCTGCTGTACCCCAAGCGGCCTGGGTATACATCAAAGTACGCTTTGAGAAATGATAGAAGTAAGCCGCGCCGATAGAGAGGGTGTTGAATTTATCTTCCAAGCCTGCTTCAGAAGCGTTCTTATTCTTACCGAAAGCAAATTGAGACTGGAGCATTACTTCACCGCCAAGTGCATTGGTTGAAGCAGACAGTGCAAAAGCGTGATAGTTATTCGCTTTTCCATTGTTGTATTTATTGTCCAAAGCCTTGCCGTCTAAGTCGTCTTCATCTTTTTGGAAAGTAACAAATCCGGGTAATGGTGCGTGCATCGCATACTCATAAGCACCGTACAGAGTGAAAGCTCCGAAATTATAAGAAGCACCGAGGTTCAACAATTGAGTTGTCTTATTCTTGTCGGCCTCTCCTTTGTAGTCCAAAGCCTCATAAATCAAATCAACATTCAGAGGTCCGTTGCCATAGGTCAGGCCGGCACCGTAGTAGTGCTGGTTGTAAGACCATTTGTTTTCATCACTGTCACGTCCATTGGAATACATGAAGGAACCCTGAAAACCGTTATATTCAGGAGTGAGGTAAATGATGGAATTGTTGTATCTGTCTGTCAGATAGAAGGCGCTATACATGCTGCCGATTGTCTGAAAAGATGTCGTATAGGGAGCACCGCCTAAAATGGAATATGTTCCGCAGTCAGAAGACAAGCCCCCGAAACGACCGAATGCAACTGTACCCCAAGTCCCAGAAAGGCCCAAAGCTGCTTCGCGGCTAAATGCCTTACCTTCCGAAGCTTCGTTACCATTGCTTAATTTGAAACCTTGTTCCAGTTTGAAGAAAACGGAATTGCCGTTTCCAAGGTCTTCAGAACCTTTGATACCCCAGCGATTGCCCATCCAGTTGCCGTTTGACATCTGAACTTTTGTGGAGTCACCGTGTAATTTGCTAACCGTAACGCCTGCATCTAAAACGCCATACAAGGTTACGTTAGAGGCTGCTGTTGCATAAGAAGTTGCAGCAAGAAGAGCAGCTGCTAAAAGAGTTTTTTTCATTGCGAATCCTAGAGAAGTAAGTTAACAACGCTTTAATCTTATAAATAAATGTTTCAAAATTTGGCTTTGTCAATAGTTTTTTAAACCTTTCAATTAAAAACTTCCGATCTTTCCGTTTTTAAAACGGTAATTTCAGGGTGTAACATCTCAGTAAAATCCCTCTTTTAGAGAAGAAATATAAATTGTTCGACCCCGTTCAGATAATTAGAATTTTCAGACTTTCATTATTTGCGAAATTTTTCTTCAGAAATGGGCTTCTAAAAGATTAAATTTCTCTATACCTTAGGGAAAACTCCGACATAATTTTCATCAGACAAAGGTTTTTGATGGGCCCAATTGTTCTATTCTGTTTCCGTTGATTCATTTTTTAACGATTACAGGAGTACCTCATGTCCTCAGAAACTTTAACTGCTTCGAACGGCATTCAAGCCCAAGAAGCAGAAGAAGCCGAAAAAGTAGGTGTAGGCGCATATATCTCACTCTTCTTTGCCATGTGCTTCTTTTCCGGTGTCTTCTACAAAATGCCAGATGCATATCGCTGGCTCGGTGCTTTTGACTTCACTACGTTGATCGGCAAATTCGGGTCAGTTTCCGGAGCCGCCACTTTCGTCGGTAAAGGCGGTCTTAGTGCACGAGCCGGTTTCCTTTTTGCTCTATCTCTGGTTCCCGGCGTGATGTTGGCTTTGGGACTTTTGGAAGTTCTTTCCCACTACGGTGCTTTAAAAGCAGCCCAAAAGTTGATGACCCCGCTGCTTCGTCCGATCCTTGGTGTCCCGGGTATCACGGGTTTGGCTCTTATTACTGACCTCCAAAGTACCGACGCCGGTGCGGCTCTGACTAAGGGGTTGGTCGATTCCGGAAAGATTTCTAAAGAAAACTTGGTTGTGATTGCAGGCTGGCAGTACGCAGGTGCAGGTTTAATTAACAACTATTTCTCTATCGCATCTGCCCTCTTCATGGCATTCCTGGTTCCTGTTTGGATCCCGTTAGTCGTGATGTTCTGCCTCAAGTTTGTCGGCGGTGTTTTCGTCCGCTTCTGCCTCAAGACTTTCTATAAGAAGGATTTCCAAAATGCCTAATGCAACAGCCACACAAGTCAAAAAGAGCAATAATCCTTTTGATATCTTCATTACCGGCCTTAGAAAAGGTTTTAACGTCGCCATTAACAACTTAATGCCTAATGTGCTGATGGCTTTCGTTTTGGCTTATATCCTTGATCTTTTCGGCGTCATGGCTTTCTTAGGTAAAGTTTGCGGCCCGGTCATGAGCATCTTTGATCTTCCCGGTCAGGCCATTACCGTTTTGTGCGCCACTTGGCTCTCCTGCGGGGCCGGGGTCGGTGTTGCAGCCAGCCTGCTCGCCAGCGGCACCCTTAATGCACATGACATCACCATTCTTTCTCCGGCCCTCCTCCTGATGGCTTCCCAGATTCAGTACATGGGCCGACTTCTCGGTGTTGCCGACGTTCCTAAAAAATACTGGCCGCTGCTTATGTTCAACAGCATCCTGATGGCTTCCATCGGCATGCTCATCATGAGATTCATTGTCTAGTAAAACTCTTTATCCATAGGCGTCCGAATTAAGACGTATTAGACCCACCTTTCCCGCTCTGCAACATCAATCTGGAGCGGGATTTTTTTTACTTCAAGGTCCCGGGCCGGTGTCAAAAATCTCATCGGTTAACCGCAGCGCAAAGACAAATATTCTCCTCAGTTAAGGTACTTTTCTTTTAACTTAGAGCTTTCTGTCCTCACCTCAGAGAACAAAAAGATGTCAAATTTTCTTCTCTATGTTGCTTTTTTCTCACTAAAAAATTGATGGAAATTTAGTGCTTTTCAATCGTGAAGGCGGATTTTCATCTTATGAAATAGCGCTATTGCAATATGTAATTTATGATTTATTTTGTCAGTGTTAACACCTATTTTAGGAAATTATTTTCGTAAAATCGCTTTAGTTTGAATTTTTATGTCATTATTAACCCGTAAGAGATATTAAATTTTCAATCGGAGATGTCTCATGAACATTCTTATTAAAGAAACAGGTGAACTTCGCTCTCTCTCGTTCATTGATTGGCACGACGGTCAGGAATACACAGAACAACTGATCTCAGCCTCCGGAGAAGACCCAAACTTCCTGTTTGATCAGGATGGCGAAGTTTTTATGACGGATGCTCCTACCTTTAGTAAGTGGAACGCCTTCTTCAGAAGCCATTACGATATCGAATCTGTATGCGCAGCACTTGGCCTGCAGCCGATTTCCAAAGCTGAATACGATCCGTTCGTACACCTCTAATTTCTTCGTTTTCTGATCCAAAAGGTTGGGCTCCGGCCCAGCCTTTTTTTGTTCTCATTTCTGGTAACAAGCTACTTCTGAAAGTGCTTTTGGAAGCCAAGCTCATCCCTTCTGAATGTACAATCGAAGGCCGCACAGAATTTCTAGTTTTAAGAAAAACTCTTTTAAATCTTAAGGTTACATTAACAAATGGGCATTGAAATTGATCTCGAACGCGATTCATTATTAGGAGAAGTTTCGCGTAAACGCCTTCGTGAAAGTTACATGAAGGAAGAAGAGCAGAGCCCGCAGGAACGCTTTGCAACGGTAGCAGAAACATTCGCAAGTAACCCTGCTCATGCTCAGCGTATTTACGACTACGCCTCCAAGCATTGGCTTTCCTTCTCGACCCCTATCCTTTCTTTCGGCAGAAGTAAGAAAGGACTCCCTATCAGCTGCTTTGAAGTTTATATGCAGGATACAGCTGAAGGTCTTGTCAATACATTATCCGAAGTCAACTGGCTTTCCATGCTGGGCGGCGGGGTTGGCATCCATGTAGATATTAGAAGCGCAGACGATAAGTCCGTCGGCGTGATGCCTCACTTAAAAATCTATGATGCAGCTTGCCTTGCTTACCGTCAGGGCAGAACTCGCCGTGGATCTTATGCAGCTTTTCTTGATGTGGATCATCCCGACATCATTCAATTCCTGGAAATGCGTAAGCCGACGGGTGACCAGAACTTAAGAACTCTCAATCTGCACCACGGAGTAAACATCTCCGATAAATTCATGCGCTTAATTGAGAAGAGTATGGTTAATGCGGATGCCGATGATTCTTGGGAACTTCGTGATCCTCACTCTCACCGTGTGGTAGAAGTGGTATCCGCCAGAGATATTTGGCAGCGCATCCTTGAGCTCAGAATGCAAACCGGTGAGCCTTACATCGTCTTTATTGATGCAGCGAATCGCGCCCTTCCCTCTTGGCTCAGTGACAAGGGCTTAAAGATCCATGGCTCGAATCTTTGTACAGAAATCTTTTTGCCGACCAGCGAAAAAAGAACTGCCGTTTGCTGCCTTTCTTCCCTGAATCTGGAATATTTTGACCATTGGAATACCAATGAACAATTCATTCCGGACGTAATGGAATTTTTGGACAATGTCCTCCAATACTTCATTGATAATGCTCCGAACTCTGTCGAAAGAGCTCGTTATTCCGCTCTGCGTGAAAGATCTATCGGTATCGGAGCATTAGGATTCCATGCTTACCTGCAGTCCAAGCGAATTCCGATTGAATCCGTTTTAGCCAAGTCGATTAATTACCGCATGTTCTCTCATATCAAAGAGGAATGCGCTCGCGGCGATGAGATTCTTTGCGAAAAACGCGGTCCTTGCCCAGATGCAAAAGATGCCGGCATTCCAAGACGCTTCTCTCATTGGAACGCTGTTGCTCCGAATGCTTCTTCCAGTTTGATCATGGGCGCAACATCGCCATCGATCGAACCGATCCGTGCGAATATTTATCGTCAGGACACACTTTCCGGTGCTCATATTATTAAGAACAAGATGCTTATTCCTGTTCTTGAAGAATACGGGTTAAACACTGATGAAGTTTGGACAAGCATCACTGCGCATGACGGTTCCGTTCAGCATTTGGAAGCATTGCCTCAAGTAATTAGAGATGTATTCAAAACCGCTCAGGAAATCGACCAGCGCTGGCTTATTGATCTTGCTGCTGACCGTCAGGAATTTATTGATCAAGGTCAATCTCTGAATCTCTTCTTCCCGGCTGATGTTTCTATAGCCTATCTCCATGCCTGTCACTTCCTCGCATGGAAGGTTGGTTTGAAGAGTCTTTACTACTGTCGAAGCGACAAGCTCCGCAAAGCTGATAAGTTAGGCGAAAAAGTTGAAAGACATCGTCTTGAAGAATCCATCAACATGCGTGAAGTTCTCGAGAATTCTAGCTGCCTTGCCTGTGAGGGATAGTGATGAAATCCAGTTTGACGAAAAGCCGTAATTATTACAAGCCCTTCTCTTATCCATGGGCCTATGACGCATTCATGGCCAGTGAGCAAATGCACTGGCTTTGGACAGAGGTTCCGATGATCGAAGACATCAAGGACTGGAAAAATGTTTTGACTGACGGAGAGAGAGACTTTCTGACTAAGGTCTTCCGTTTTTTCACACAGGGCGACATTGACGTCAGCTCTGCTTACGTCAATACCTACCTGCCCTTTTTCCCGACCCCTGAAATTCGCATGATGCTCTCGAGCTTTGCCGCTCGAGAAGCGGTGCACATCGCAGCCTATTCTCATTTGATCGAGACGATCGGTATGCCGGAAACTGTTTACAACGAGTTCCTGCAATACGAAGCCATGGCGGAAAAGCACGATTTCTTCCACGGTCTCGCCGAAGACCAGCAGGAGAACATCGCTGTAAAAATGGCTGCTTTTTCTGCCTTCACGGAAGGTATGCAGCTGTTCTCAAGTTTTGTGATGCTTCTTAACTTCACAAGAAACGGCACCATGAAAGGCATGGGGCAGATCATCGCCTGGTCCATCAATGATGAAACTCTTCACACGGAAAGCATGATCCGTTTATTCCGTGAATACATTATTGAGAATCCGGAACTTTGGACCGACTCTCTGAAGAAGCGCATTTACGACATCGCCGAGAAAATGATCGAGTTGGAAGATGCATTCATCGACCTTGCTTTCGGCGTCAATGACATGAGCAAACAGAATCTGTCTCCTGCAGATGTGAAAGCTTACATTCGCTGGATCTGCGACCGCAGACTTGCCGCAATGGGCATGAAAGAGATTTTTAAAGTAAACGTCAATCCGCTTCCTTGGGTCGATTCCATGCTTGGTGTAACGCACACCAACTTCTTTGAAAACAGAGTTGTTGACTATGCCAAGGGAGCCTTAAGCGGTTCTTGGGGAGATGTTTGGGGACAAGCAGGAACCAAATAATACGTCCAGCAACTAACGCTTCAATTCAATAGGAGACCCGCGCGGTCTCCTTTCTTTTTATTTACGCCATCATTTGAGTTTCAACTTCTGCCTAAACAGGACTCAGTTTCCAGCTTACATATATGTGAACATGTTCACACTCAAAAAACAAGTTGAAAGCTACGAATATTGCATCAAAAGAAATCTAGGTAAGACAGAACAATAATAAATCGACTGTTGTATAAAACATACAACAATTAGAAACATTTGTAAGACGTACCCAACTTGCGTACTCTGAATTGTTTCGTTAAGATGCACGTCCTGTCGCTGGTGCACAACGCAGCAACGATA
>ERZ1106931.1172-NODE-1172-length-11845-cov-10.608227_pt1 | contig 11845 bp, 8 predicted proteins | sample MGYA00403664_ERZ1106931 | MGnify/ENA primary metagenome ERZ1106931 (study PRJEB35170, sample SAMEA104062435) | human gut metagenome | biome: human gut; feature: human-associated habitat; material: faeces | place: Denmark | collected 2012-06-29 ... | reverse complement strand
GGACGAAAAACCGGGTGCTGGTCAAAGGGCTGATCTCGCCAGAAGCTTCGCTGGTGTACGCCACCTTGCTGGGTATTGCTGGCTTCATGCTGCTGTGGTTCGGCGCTAACCCGCTGGCCTGCTGGCTGGGGGTGATGGGGTTCGTGGTTTATGTCGGCGTCTACAGCCTGTACATGAAACGCCACTCCGTCTACGGCACGCTGATTGGCTCACTCTCCGGCGCTGCGCCGCCGGTGATTGGCTACTGCGCGGTCACCGGTGATTTCGACAGCGGTGCGGCGATCCTGCTGGCTATCTTTAGCCTGTGGCAGATGCCTCACTCCTACGCCATCGCGATTTTCCGCTTTAAGGATTATCAGGCGGCGAATATTCCGGTGCTGCCGGTGGTGAAAGGCATTTCGGTCGCCAAAAACCATATTACGCTGTACATCGTCGCCTTTGCCGTGGCAACCCTGATGCTCTCGCTGGGCGGCTACGCCGGGTATAAATACCTGGTCGTGGCGGCAGCGGTCAGCGTCTGGTGGCTGGGCATGGCGCTGCGTGGCTATAAAGTGGCCGATGATAAAGTCTGGGCGCGTAAGCTGTTCGTCTTTTCTATCGTCGCCATCACCGCGCTGTCCGTGATGATGTCCGTTGACTTTATGGTGCCGGATTCACATAGTCTGCTGGCTTACGTGAGATAATTACGCACTCCAGTACGCTCTAAGGCCCCGTTTTTACGGGGCTTTTCTTTTCTGTTCCCTCACCGGATTCTTTCGCATTTCATACTTCCCTCCCCTCCCCCGTCGCTTTCCCACTATCTTTCATATCAAAAAATGAGGAAAAATTGAGCCAGTACGCATCGGGCATCACTCGCGCCGCACGGTCCTGCGATGCTACCTTTCGCCGGGGCTCTTGCCCCTTTGGGAAATAATCACTACAAGGAATTGCAATGAAAGAGTTAACACTGAACGAAATGGAGTATATCTCCGGTGGCTTTAATCTGTTCGGCGCAGCCAGCGGCTTCGCCAGCTTTGTCGCCAACTCTGGCGTCGGCTTCACCTCTTTTGTTCTGACCTCCGGCACCGCATTTGCCTCCTTCGTCGGCGACAGCGCGATGGCGTTTGGTTCCTTCCTGACCGGACAGTCAAACTGGGAAACCTTTGTGACCGCCGGAAAGGAAAACTGGGGAAGCTTTGTTAACACCGCCGGCAACAGCTGGAATACTTTCGTGAATAACGCGGCCAGCGACTGGAACACCTTTCTGACCAAAGCGTCGGCCTAAGCGACGTCTATCTTAGGGCAGCGCCACTGGCTGCCCTGTTTAACCCACCAGCATCGCCTGCGCGCTGTAGAGCAGATCGAGGTGATCGCGGCATAACGCTTCCAGCGAAGTGCGCGATTGATGACTGGTCAGACTCAGCGCCCCCCACCAGGTCCCTTCCCTGTCGGTTAACGGCACCGCCAGCACCAGCATGCCAATCTCAAACTCCTGCTCAATAGTGGCGTATCCCTGGCGCCGTACCTGGGCGATTTTCTCCATCAGCGACGCGATATCGGTCACCGTATAGGGGGTACGTTGTTCCCGGGTTATGCGCTGCAGGACGGTCTCACACTCTGCTTCCGGCAGCGAAGCCAGCCACAGTCGCCCCCCGGCGGTACAGAAAATGGGCACCCGCTCCCCAAGCCGCACCGACGTAGAGTTGAACGGCGTATGCCGACTGCGGGCGATATAGACCAGTTCATCTTCATCCACCACCCCCACCGAGGCGTGCTCTTCGGTCCGGCTGGCGATGTATTCGACAATCGGCCGTACCATGCGAGGAAACTGCGCCGAATCGACATAGGCCTGGCCAAGCCGCAGCGTCTTCGGGGTAAGCCAGTAATAGCGCCCGTCGGTTTGCAGATAGCGCTCATGCAGGAGCGTCAGCAGAAAACGTCGCGCGGCGCTTTGCGTCAGACCGCTCATTTTCGCCGTCTGGGCGACGGTGAGCTTTGGGCAGGTTTTGGAAAAAAGCTGAATTAGCGCCAGCCCTTTTTGTAAACCGACGATCAGATCGCGTGGATGAATGGTGTTTTGCATATTCGCTCACATTTTTGCAACATCATTATCGATTTCCTGCGATTATCGCAGCGTTCGTGCGATTAACAACCGACATGTCCGAATTCTGCGTTGTCGCTCCCAGCTTCCACTGAAATACTTTCACAACATTCATTTAACAAATGAGGTTTGAAATGGTCAGTGGAACTACCCAGGTTGTCGCCGTGATTGGTCATCCGATCGCCCAGGTGAAATCACCGGATAACTTCAACCGCTACTTTGCCGAACAGCACATGGACAGCGTCATGATCCCGGTGGATATCGTCCCGGACGCGGTGGCCGCCTACCTCAACGCCCTGCGCGGCTGGCAGAACATGACCGGCGTGCTGGTGACGGTGCCGCATAAACAACGCGCCGCCGCGCTGGTCGACGACCTCACGCCGCGCGCCCGCCGACTCAACGCCGTCAATGTGATCCGCAAGCTGGCGGATGGCCGCCTGCAGGGCGATATGCTGGACGGCGTCGGCTTTCAGCTCGCCGCCGAGGCGCAGGGTTTTCAGCCGGCAGGTAAGCAGGCGCTGCTCTCCGGTTGCGGCGGCGTCGGCAGCGCCATCGCCTGGGGACTGTGCGAGGCGGGGATCCGTCGGCTGGCCCTGCACGATCAAACCCCGGCCACCCGGCAGCGCCTGCATGACCTTCTGGCTGAGGCCTTTCCGGCGGTGCAACTGAGCGCGCCGCCAGACACCCTTTACGGCCTCGATCTACTGGTTAATGGCTCACCGGCCGGCATGGCCGGATTTGATGAGCTGCCTCTACCGCAGGCGCTGCTGGATACGCTCGACAGCGCCACTCATGTGGCCGACGTTGTCACCGCCCCGGTGATGACGCCGTTGCTCACTTTCGCCGCCGCCCGTGGTTGCAAAGTACAGACCGGGCCGGAAATGGCGCTGGCGCAGATGAGGCTGATGGGCCAGTTTATCGGCGCCATCCCGCAGGCGCAGGGAGCGGCGGCATGAAGAGCTGGGATGTGATCGTCATCGGCAGCGGCGCGGCCGGTTTTGCCGCCGCGGTCACCGCCTGCTGTAAAGGGCTGTCGGTGCTGATGCTGGAGAAAGCCGGCCAGTTCGGCGGCACCTCGGCCATCTCCGGCGGCGCCGTGTGGCTGCACGATACCGACCAGGCCCGCGCCGAGGGCAAAAGCGGTAGCGCCGAGGCGATGAAAACCTACCTGCGAACCATTATCGGCGAGGGCCAGTACCGTGAAGATCTCGCCGAAGCGTTTGTCAGCGCCGGGCGGGAGGCGCTGGCCTTTCTCGAGCGTGAGGGGGCAGTAAAGTACAGCCTGCGTCCGCTCTCGCCCGATTACTATCCGGATGAACCCGGCGCAGTCGACGTCGGGCGCGCGCTGGAGGTGGTGGAGTATGACGGCCGTGAACTGGGGGACGCGTTTCGCGACCTGCGTTCGCCGCCGCCGGGGATGCTGCTGTTTGGCGGGATGATGGTCAACCGCGTCGATATTCAACATTTTCTCGACATGCGCCGCTCGCTGCGCTCCCTGGCCCATTGCACCCGGCTGCTGCTGCGCTATGCCCACGACCGGGTGAAGTACCCTCGCGGTACCCGCCTGGCGATGGGCAATGCGCTGATTGCCCGCATGGCGACTACGGCGCTGCGTAAAGGCATGAGCCTGCGGCTGAATGTCAATGTTCTGACGCTGTGCGAAGCGCAAGGCGCGGTCCGCGGGGTGGAGATTGAGTATCAGGGGCAAAGAGAGACGCTGCACGCCCGCCGCGGGGTGGTACTGGCCGCAGGCGGCTTCGCCGCGGGCGCGCTGGCGGCGCGCTATCGGCCGCACACCCGCGAACACTTCACCATGTCGCCGCCGGCCAATGATGGCGCCGCGCTGCGTCTCGCGGCGGCGCTTAACGCTCGCGAGGGAGCCGATCGGCCATCCAACTTTTTCTGGGCGCCGGTATCGGTGCTGACCCGGGCCGACGGCAGCGAGGAGCGCTTCCCCCATCTGGTAACCGATCGCGCAAAACCGGGCGTGATTGCCGTCAATCAGCGGGCGGTACGCTTCGTCAACGAGTCCAGTTCCTATCACCATTTCGCCAGCGCAATGCAGGATGCAGCGGAAAATGCCCCCTGTTTTTTACTCTGCGACGCCCAGGCGATGAAGCGTTATGGCCTCGGGCTGGCACGCCCGGCGCCGGTCAATAATGACGCCCTGGTCGCCGCCGGCTATCTGCACAAAGCCGATACCCTGGCCGCGCTGGCGCAACAGCTTGGTCTGGATGCCCAAACCCTGAGCGAGACGGTAGCCCGCTACAACCGCGACGCCGCGCAGGGCGTGGATCGGGAATTTGCTAAAGGCGGCAACAGCTATAACCGGGCGATGGGCGATCCGGGCCATCAGCCTGACGCCTGTAATGCCCCCCTGCTCAGCGCGCCGTTCTATGCCATCAAACTTTATACCGGCGATCTGGGGACCTCACGGGGCCTGGTCACCACCGCCGATGCCCAGGTCGTCAATACCCAAGGAAACCCCATCCCGGGGCTGTACGCGGTGGGAAACGACATGGATTCGCTGATGGCCGGCACCTATCCGGGCCCCGGCATCACCCTCGGCCCGGGGCTGACGTTTGGCTATCTCGCCGCCTGCCATCTGGCACAACACTCCACCCACTAATCAGGAAAACATCATGATCTACGAAAAACGCACGTACACCATCAATCCGCTGAAAATGGCCGACTGGCTGGCGCTGTACCAAAGCGATGCCCTCGCGGTGCAAACCGACCATCTCGGCCAGCTAATCGGCTTCTTTTTTACCGAGATCGGCGTGGTCAATCAGGTAGTGCACATCTGGGCTTATGAAAGCCTGGACGATCGTCTGGTGCGCCGCGCGCGGATGGCCCAGGACGAACGCTGGCAGACCTTCTCGCGTAAAAATCGCGAACTGGCCGCCGTGGAACGCCTCGAGTCGGTGCTGATGCGCCCCACCGCTTTTTCACCTCTGCAGTAAGGAGTCCAACATGAGCGGGCCTGTGAAGGTGGATGTGCTGGTGGTCGGCTCCGGCGCCGCGGGGCTCTCTGCCGCGGTGACTGCGGCGATGCACGGCGCCAGCGTCATGGTGGCGGAGAAAGCGTCAGTGCTCGGCGGAACCAGCGCCTGGTCCGGCGGCTGGCTGTGGATCCCCCGCAACCCGCTGGCGCGGGCGGAGGGCATCGACGAAGCAGCCGACGCGCCGCTGACCTATCTGCAGCATGAGATGGGGGGCGAAGCCGCCGATATTCGTCTGCAAACCTTCCTGCGTTACGGGCCGGAGATGGTGGAGTTTTTCCATCAGCGGACGGCGGTGCAGTTTCTCTCGGGCAGCGCCATGCCGGACTTTCACCCGTCGCCGGGTGCGGCGAACGGTGGGCGGTCGGTCACCGCGCAACCCTACGATGGCCGCCTGCTCGGCGACTGGCTCCATCGCCTGCGTCCGCCGCTGGAAACCATTAGTCTGGGCGGGATGGGCATCGCCGGCGGCGCGGATATGGCGCATTTTTTCAATGCCACCCGCTCGCCGCGCTCCGCGCTGTATGCCGCCCGCCGCCTGCTGCGCCACGGCTGGCAGCGGCTACGCGCCGGACGGGGGCAGCATCTGGTCAATGGCAATGCGCTGGTCGCCCGTCTGCTGCGATCCGCCCTCGACGCCGGCGTGCGTTTTCAGCTCAATGCCCCGGTGGTCCGGCTGCTGCAGGGTCCGCCGGGCGTGTCCGGCGCGGTGCTGCGCAGCGACAGCGGGGAGATTCACGTCGAAGCTGGCGCCGTGGTGCTGGCCTGCGGCGGTTTTCCCCACGATCGCCAGCGGCTGGCGCAGGTGGTGCCTCACGCTGCGGAGGGTTACGGCCATTTCTCCGCCGCACCGCCGGACAATCAGGGCGAGGGGATCAGGCTTGGCGAATCCGTCGGCGGCCAGTTCGACACTTCCCTGCGCCACCCGCTGGCCTGGGCGCCGGTGTCCCGCGTCACTCTGGCCAGCGGCCAGCAGCTAATGTTTCCTCATCTGGTGGAGCGCGCCAAACCCGGGGTGATCGCCGTCCTGCCCAACGGCAAACGTTTTGTTAACGAGGCCGACTCTTATCATGACTTTATCGCCGCCCTGCTGGCGGCCACACCCGCGGGCGACACGCCGCAGGCCTGGCTGCTGGCCGATCGTCGCGCGCTGCGTCGCTACGGCCTGGGCCACGCCAGACCGTTCCCGTTCACCCCCACCGCCTGGCTGCGTACCGGCTATCTGCAGCGAGGAAACACCCTGGCGGAGCTGGCGAAGCAGTGCGCTATCGACGCCAATGCGCTGGCGGAAACCGTTGAACGCTTTAACCACTTCGCCAGCACTGGCGAAGACGTCGATTTTCACCGCGGGGCATCAGCCTATAACCGCGCCCAGGGTGACCATCAGGTGACGCTCGGACCGCTGCGCGAAGGGCCGTTCTACGCGGTGCGCATTCTGCCCGGCTCGCTGGGCACCTTCAGCGGATTGCAAACCGACGAACACGCCCGGGTGCTGGATGAACAGCAGCAGCCGATACCGGGTCTGTACGCCATCGGCAACGACATGTCGAGCGTGATGCGCGGCTATTACCCCAGCGGAGGGATCACCCTCGGGCCCGCCATGACCTTCGGCTATCTGGTGGGTAAAAACCTGGCAAAAAAAACAAATATAAACAATAGCATAACTTGATTTCCACGAATGGATGCACCCTAACTCTCTTCACCTGCAACTGTACCGGAGCCCTTTATGAACAAGCGTACCCTATCGCTCGCCGCGCTGACCCTGCTCGATGTCCCTCCCCCCGAACAGGTGCGGATTGCGGCCAGAACCGGTTTTACCCACGTTGGGCTGCGACTGCTCCCCGCCACACCGACCGACCCGGACTACGACATGCTGGGCGATACCCCGGCCGTCCGGGCGACGCTCGCCGCGTTGATGGAAACTGGCATCCGCGTGTCGGACGTGGAGATCGTCCGCCTGACCCCCGGGTTTACCCTCGACGATCGGCTGCAGCGTTTTATGGAGACCGCCGCGCGTCTTGGCGCCGGACAGGTGTTAGTCGCCGGCAATGATGACAACCTTCAGCGCAGCGCTGACAACCTCGCCATCCTCGCCGCGGCCGGTCGTCCATTTGGGCTGACCATGAATCTTGAGCCGATGCCCTGGACCCAGTTGCGCAACATCGCCGCAGCGCAAGCACTAATCGCCGCCAGCGGGCGGGAAGACATCGGCATTCTGGTGGACGCTCTCCATTTCTGGCGCGCGGGAGAATCGCTCGCCGCCCTCTCCAGCCTGCCCGCGCATCATCTCAACTATATGCAACTCTGCGATGGCGCGGCGCAGAGGCCGGAGAGCGAGCAGGAACTTATCCGCCAGGCCCGCTCGGCGCGCAACGTGCCGGGGGAAGGCGGTCTGGATCTGCATGGTCTGATGTCGGCCCTGCCGGCGACGCTGCCGGTCTCTCTCGAAGTGCCGCTTGACGGCGAGCAAGGCGCCCTGCCGCCTCTTCAGCGGGCGCAGTTACTGTTCGATGCCGCGCAGCCCTACCTGCGCGCCTGCGCATAAGGAATACGCTATGACACAGACTCAACGCCTGGATGTCAGAGAGTTAATAAATCGTAACCCGCTGAGCCGATTTCAGAAGCTGATTATATTTCTCGGCTTTTGCGTCATCGCTCTCGATGGTTTTGATATCGCGATCATGGGCTTTATCGCCCCGACGCTAAAGCTGGAATGGGGGGTAAGCAACCACCAGCTGGGTCTGGTGATCAGCGCCGCGCTGATCGGCCTCGCGCTGGGGGCGATTTTCTCCGGCCCGCTCGCCGACTGGCTGGGACGTAAGAAAATCATCATCAACAGCGTTTTCTTCTTCGGTTTCTGGACCATCGCCACCGCCTTCTCGCACAACGTAGAACAGATGATGTTCTTTCGCTTTATGACTGGCCTCGGGCTGGGCGCCGCGATGCCGAATATCGGGACGCTGGTGTCGGAATACGCCCCGGAACGCCAGCGTTCATTTATTATCACCGTCATCTTTTGCGGCTTCACCTTCGGCGCGGCGGCGGGAGGATTTTCGGCATCGTGGCTGATCCCCCAGTTTGGCTGGCACTCGCTGATGGCGCTCGGCGGTATTCTGCCGCTGCTGTTTGCCCCCCTGCTCATCTGGCTGCTGCCGGAATCGGTTCGTTTTCTGGTGATCAAACAAGCGCCCGCGGCGCGCATACGCGCCATTCTTAACCGTCTCTATCCCGGACAAATCAGCGACAATGTGACGTTTATCCTGCCGGCGCAGCCAGCGGCCGGCAACGCGATGCGCATTGTCCTCTCCCGCCAGTACGGTTTCGGCTCGCTGATGCTATGGCTGGTCTACTTTATGGGGCTGTTCCTGGTCTATATCCTCGGCAGCTGGCTGCCAACGCTGGTTAAAGCGGTAGGAATGACCGTTAGCCAGGCGGCCATCATGACGGCGATCTACCAGGCGGGCGGCACCCTCGGCTCGTTGTTTGCCGGCTGGCTGATGGACAGGATCAACCCCCATCGCGCGCTGGGGATAATCTACGCCGTTGGCGGCCTGTTCACCATGGCGATGGGCTACGCCGCGGGCAGCTTTGCCTTGCTCTGTATGCTGGCGTTTATCAGCGGCGCCTGCCTGAACGGCGCGAATACCGGCATGAACGCCCTCTCCGCCCGCTACTACCCTACACAGGCGCGGGCGACGGGCTCCAGCTGGATGCACGGCGTCGGGCGCATCGGCGCCATTCTCAGCGCCTTTGCCGGCGCCGAGATGATGGCGCTCAACCTGCCCTTTGAAAGCGTCTTTTTGATCCTCGGCATCCCGGCAGCCCTCACCGTCGCAGGCCTGGCGGCGAAGGGCATCTTTGCGGCCGGTCATCCTGCCGTCGCTTCAACTTCCCCCGCGTCTGTGCGCGGAGCGTCATAGCGGCATCTGGTTCCCGGTGCAATCGGCGGATTGCACCGCCTTCAGCAGCTAATAAAGAAAATTTATTTCATATTTTTTTGAAACGAAAAAACGCCCGCAACAATCTGGACGACTCCGGCAGGCGATATCCCGCCCTCACCTTTTCAACCAAGCGCAAAAGAAACTATCGCTAATTCGATCCCCCTCGCATATATGGAAAATAAATTCCACAACACAATTGAAACAGAACAAACATTTCCTTAAGTTGAAGTCAGTCTATCCGGATGCGCGTTGCCGCAGGCGTCGGCATTGAGCGCCTCAGAGTGCAAATGATTTCAAAAAGGAGAGCACCATGTTAAACGGCCTGAAACCCTTATCCCGTTCCCTGCGCTGGGGCATGGTCGGCGGCGGGGGAACCAGTCAGATCGGCTACAGCCACCGCTGTGCGGCGCTGCGTGACAATGTTTATACCCTGCTGGCCGGCGCGCTTGACGTCGATGCCGAGCGCGGGCGCGCGTTCGGTGAGCAACTGGGCATCGCGCCGGAGCGCTGCTACGCCGACTACCAGACCCTGTTTCGCGAAGAGGCGCAGCGCCCTGACGGGATCGAGGTCGTCTCGGTCACCACCCCGAACAATACCCATTTCGCCATCACCAAAGCGGCGCTGGAGGCGGGACTCCACGTTATCTGCGAAAAGCCCCTCTGCTTTACCGCCGAAGAGGCGCGCGAGCTGGTGGAGCTGAGCAAAAAACAGAACAAAATCGTCGGCGTCACCTACGGCTATGCCGGCTATCAGATGATCCAGCAGGCGCGGCAGATGATTGCCGATGGACTGCTCGGCGAGATCCGCATCGTTAACATGCAATTCGCCCACGGCTTCCATAACCAGGCCGTCGAGCTGCAGGCAGAATCCACCCGCTGGCGAGTAACACCGAAGTTTGCCGGACCCAGCTATGTGCTTGGGGATCTGGCCACCCATCCGCTGTTTGTCGCCGAAACCATGGCGCCGCAGCTCAATATCAAACGGCTGATGTGCTCCCGTCAGAGCTTTGTTCCCTCCCGCGCGCCGCTGGAAGATAACGCCTTTGTCCTGATGGAATATGACAATGGCGCGGTTGGCTCGATGTGGACCAGCGCGGTCAACAGCGGCGCCATGCACTCGCAAAAAGTGCGCATCGTCGGCGAAAAAGCAAGCATCGAATGGTGGGATGAGCATCCTAACCAGCTCAGCTATGAGGTGCAGGGCGAGCCGGCGCGCATTCTGGAACGTGGGATGCCCTACCTGTCGCCGAACGCGCTAGCGGATGACCGCATTGGCGGCGGCCATCCGGAAGGGCTGTTCGAAGCCTGGGCCAACCTCTATCGCCGCTATGCGCAGGCGATTGACGCCACGGATCGCGACGATCGCGCCTTCCTGCAAGACTTCTGGTATCCGGACGTCGAAGCCGGGCTGCACGGCGTCTATTGGGTAGAGCAGTGCGTCAAATCGGCTGACGCTGGCAGCCAGTGGGTTGACTTTACTTTACCTTAATTTTCCCCCTCGCCAGTGGAGTCCCCCTCCACTGGTTTATTGATTTTTACCAACTTGTCGCATCGCGCAACAGCCCCGTAATATCTGTTAAACAAACATTTATTTACGCTTCTTACCCCCCGCCGCTACACTAGGCGCAGTTTTTATATTGAGGTGGTAATGAACGATAACAAAATGACGCCAGGGGAACTGCGCGCGACCTGGGGTTTGGGGACAGTATTCTCCCTGCGCATGCTTGGCATGTTTATGGTCCTGCCGGTTCTGACCACGTATGGCATGGCGTTGCAGGGTGCCAGTGAAGCGCTGATTGGCCTGGCGATCGGTATCTACGGCCTGGCGCAGGCGGTGTTCCAGATCCCCTTCGGACTGTTATCTGACCGTATTGGCCGTAAGCCATTGATCGTCGGCGGCCTGCTTATCTTCGTGCTCGGCAGCGTCATCGCCGCGCTCACCGACTCCATCTGGGGCATCATTCTTGGCCGCGCCCTGCAGGGCTCCGGCGCCATCGCCGCCGCGGTTATGGCCCTGCTGTCCGATCTCACCCGCGAACAGAACCGCACCAAAGCGATGGCCTTTATCGGCGTCAGCTTCGGCGTCACCTTCGCCATCGCCATGGTGCTGGGGCCGATTGTCACCCACCAGCTGGGTCTGCACGCGCTGTTCTGGATGATCGCCATCCTGGCGACCGTCGGCATCCTGCTCACCCTGTGGGTGGTGCCCAACAGCCATAACCATGTCCTTAACCGCGAATCCGGGATGGTGAAGGGCTGCTTTAGCAAGGTGCTGGCGGAGCCGCGCCTGCTGAAGCTTAACTTTGGCATCATGTGCCTGCACATTATGCTGATGTCCACTTTTGTCGCCCTGCCCGGACAACTGGAGGCCGCCGGCTTCCCGGCCGCCGAGCACTGGAAGATTTACCTGGTCACCATGGTTATCTCGTTCATCTCGGTGGTGCCGTTTATCATCTACGCCGAAGTGAAGCGCAAGATGAAGCGCGTCTTCCTGCTCTGCGTCGCCATCCTGCTGATTGCGGAAATTGTCCTCTGGGGCGCCGGAGGCTACTTCTGGGAGCTGGTGGCGGGCGTTCAGCTCTTCTTCCTAGCGTTTAACCTGCTGGAAGCGCTGCTGCCGTCGCTAATTAGCAAGGAGTCTCCGGCGGGCTACAAAGGCACCGCGATGGGCGTCTACTCCACCAGCCAGTTTCTCGGCGTGGCGATTGGCGGCGCGCTTGGCGGCTGGGTCGATGGTTTCTTTGATTCGCAAACCGTGTTTCTGCTGGGCGCCCTGCTGGCGATGCTGTGGCTGCTGGTGGCCAGCACCATGAGCGAGCCGC
>ERZ1106931.1170-NODE-1170-length-11859-cov-2.885971_pt1 | contig 11859 bp, 15 predicted proteins | sample MGYA00403664_ERZ1106931 | MGnify/ENA primary metagenome ERZ1106931 (study PRJEB35170, sample SAMEA104062435) | human gut metagenome | biome: human gut; feature: human-associated habitat; material: faeces | place: Denmark | collected 2012-06-29 ... | reverse complement strand
AGCAACAGACTCATAATCTGGAGGTCCCTGGTTCAAGCCCAGGCTGGTCCACAAACTAAAAGGCTGATTCCTAACGGAATACAGCCTTTTTTGTTTGCAGACCCTCCAGATATAAATCTGTTGCTCTTGGTTGATTTACTCCTAATATATAGCTGTTGTTTCACTATTGTTTCTCTATCTGATACCATGCCACTTCCATTTTCTCTGTTTTAGAGGTACGCCATTTCATAAAGTCCAAGTCTTCACTTTGCCGAGTTCCCATTTGCAATGACAAGGCAGTGCCACCTACCAAGAGATAGGATTTGATGCAGTCCAACTTAGAAACGGCTTCAAAAACTTGCAGCGTGTGTGGAGCTAAACCTTTCATGCAAACATTTTAGTAAATTTACATAATAAATTCAGTGTTGATCTCAGAACTTACACAGAAATAATTAGCGTGTTGATAATGAGGTAGATTTACATTTGTTACTCTTGTTACAGGAATCATGAACAGAATTTCTTTCTCTTAGTATAAAATCATGAGCACATTATACATTATATACTCTAAAACTGAAAATGTGGATATTACCCTTAAAAAGTAGGATGAAAATTTGTACGAAACGGGAAGATGGCTTTATCTTTGAAGAATATTAAAGATAGCCGGACTTTTTATTTCGGTGGAATATAGAGGTTGTTAGTATAAAAATAAAAAATTAAATTTAGGTTGTATGGTTAAACGTTATGGTTGTGCAGGCATTTTATTGTTTGCAATGGGATTATTTCCTTTATTGGCACAGGACAATGCTGTGGCTAAAGAGATGGCTATAAAGATAGCCGATCGTATTGTTGCTTCTACGGTTTATGAATTCAAGGATGTAAAAACAGGTAAAGTATACACTTCTTTGGATAATGTTTCTTTAAACCCGGATATGCGTGTCAATAGTAAATATTTGAATTGGCATTACACAAACGGAGTAACAAATATGGCTTTGATGGAGTTGGGTGATAAAATACAGAACCGGAAATATGAGGATTATGTGCTGAAGAATATGAAGTTCATTTTTGATAAGACTAACCAGTCCTATTTTCATCGTTTGTATGATAAGACTTTCCGTGAAGGAGGATGGAGAGCGGTTCCCCGTCTTACTTGGCATATGATTTATAGAAACAAGCGTTTGGATGACAACGGTCCTATGGGGGCTAGTTTGATAACTTTGAACCAGCGTCATCCGGATGATGCTTTCCAAAAATATATTGAAACAACCAATCATCATATTATGGTTTCAGAACCTCGTTTGGCCGATGGAACTATAAAATACAATTTGGGCAGATGATGCGTTTATGGCGGTGTCTTTTATTTCCCGAATGGGAGAGGTTACTGGTGAAAAGAAGTATTTTGATGATGCGGCCAATCAGATATTGAATTATACACGATATTTGTGGTGTCCTGAAAAACAGATTTATTATCATTGCTATCATACGGATAATAAGGAACATGGAGTGGCGCATTGGTCCCGGGCCAATGGATGGATTTTTATGGCGACAGCCGATCTGTTGGCAAGAATGCCGGAAAATCATCCTATGCGTGAGGATGTGATAAAGAATTTCCAGATGCAGGCTAGTGGGGTAGCGCGGTATCAAGGGAAAAACGGTTTGTGGCATCAGTTGTTGGATAAAGAAGATTCTTATGAAGAAATTACCGGTAGTTCTATGTTTGTATTTGGCATAGCTAAAGGTGTGAAGGAAGGATGGTTGCATCCGGATTTCATTTATGTAGCATGGCAGGGATTCAAAGGAATGTTGTCAAAAATTTCAGAGAATGGTGATGTGACGGCTATTTGTGTCGGTACAGGTATTATGCCTTCCACCGTATTTTATTATAATCGTCCCACTCAGGAAAATGATCCGATGGGTGAAGGGCCTGTGTTACGCGCTTTGGTGGAAATGATTGATGCGCCTAAATACACGGAGATTAGTGCGAATGATCAGTATGATAAGATAAAATAAGAAAGAGATTAATTTACCCGTTGGCAAGCTGAGTTTAAGTTGTCAACGGGTATATGTTAGAATGTTAAATCAAAACGCCCTTCTGTCACTCTTCTTCCTTCAAAAGTTCCGCTGATTATTCTGTTGTTCAAATCAAAGCGGGTAATATTGACAATGCCGTCTTCCAGTCTTTCTTCTTGCTTGTTTCCATCTTTGAAAACGGCGTCGGTATAGATGGTCTGATCATTATCCATCTTTTCAATATCACTGTAAACGGTGATATTTTTTTCTTTCGGGTCAATGATATTGAAAGAAATAGACGTATTGGTATCTACCCAAACGTATACATGGACTGTTGCTTTTTCATCTTCATTATAAGCAGGATAGTAGGATGCTTTATGGTCCGGCCCATAGCGTTGTCCTGTATATACCCAGCCGTCTATCAGACAGCCAAAGGTATTGGCGCCTGTCTGAGTGGCAGGCGGCATGAGAGTAGGATCTGCTGAAAAGTCTTCTCCATCGCAGGCACAGCATAACGCGACAGTTAATACTATTGTACTAAGATATTTAATCATGGTCCGAATCTTTTAAAAGTGATAGTTAATACCTGCCGAGAAAGATAATTGAGAAATGTCATCCGAACCGTTCATCGGATAATGTGGTTGTACCATCCATTCTTTATGATGATAGCGGACGGAATATTCACCGGAATACGCCAGGATATAGCTTATCCTTGCACTGATCCCCCAATGGGTGAAAAGGTGGTATTCTCCGCCTACTCCAAAGTTTGCCGCCCATTTGTTCATGGATACTTTTCGTGGTTTATCATATACCATACTGTCGTCTTTATATAACTGGTATCCGGTTCCGGTAGTAAAATACCAATCGAATTGTTGTTTCAGCCAATGCAGGGAGAACTGTGGAGCAAAATAGTGTGTTTGAATCTTGTCTGTGGTATTTGTCGTGTTGCCTGTATACCGGCTGCCTTGATAAAGTATTCCGAATCCGGCTCTAATGGCAGGCTTGTTTCCTACCAGGTAAGTATAACTTCCTGACCAACCTATGCCGTTGCGCAAATTCGAGGAATATCCTGCTATTCCTATCAGCTTTCCGGTGTAGAGGGTAGGACCTGTCTGAAAGGACAGAACGGATCGTTTGTCAGTGCCGGATTGTGCATATAGCGATGTTGGACACAGCAGCGTGGCTACTATAATAAAATATAGTTTGTTTTTCATGGTCATTGTGTTTATCTAGGTGGGTACAAAAATAATAAATCATTGGAAATAACAGCATTAATAGTTTTCTTATTTTAAGTAATCCGTGAAAAATGTGATAGATTAACACTTTCCTGCCATCTTTATTCCATTCATTCTGTTTTCTTATGAAGATTATTCACTTTAAAACCTTATAGTTTATGAAACCAGTAGAATCAGACCGGTTGGATGCCGAAGAGCGTAGAGAACTGAGCAGTTCTGATTTCGGAATTCCTGAAGAGCGTGCTTTCCCGATGCCCGATGCGGCACATGTGCGGGCGGCGGAAGCCTATTTCCGTTATGCTAGTGATGATCAGAAGCCTGAGTTGGCGAGGAATATACTGGAAAAAGCGGCTGAATACGGAGTGCGTGTAGAGAGTCCTGTGGTGCTGTCTTGGGCCGGGAAATAGTTGTTGTATAATGATTTGACCTTTTGTGTTGCTGAATATTGTGTAAATGTAGGTGCCGAATCGTGAAGGAAAGTTATTATTTAAATATTTTCCTAAGGAAATTTGTTATATAGGAAAGTATGGAATATATTTGGAAAAAGTTTCCTGAGGAAATAATTAAAGGAGATAACATAACAGAGTCCGGTTTTAATTATGAAGAAGAGTATGAAAAAAGAGTTTATAAAAAGGTATGGATGGACATTGCTTGGTATTGTGGCAGGAATGGTAGGAGGATATTTGTATTGGCGGTATGTAGGTTGCACCACTGGGACTTGCCCTATCACTTCTTCTCCTGTCAACAGTTCCATTTGGGGGGCGGCAATGGGGGGATTGTTGCTCAGTTCATTTATGCCGGAGCATAAAAAGATAAAGAAGGAGGAATAAGTATGAATAAAACGATTTTATTTTTTTTAGCCCTTGTGCTGGCTGCCACAACAGCTTGCGGCAGAGGAAGCAGTAATAATAACCCTGTAAAAGAAGAAACTATGGCAACAGAAGGAAATGGAAAGGTCATACATTTGACTAAAGCTGAATTTTTGGCGAAAGTATATAATTTCGAGAAAAACCCGGAAGAGTGGAAATATGAAGGTGACAAACCGGCTATTGTGGATTTCTATGCTGACTGGTGTGGTCCTTGCAAAATGGTAGCTCCTATTTTGGACGAATTGGCAAAAGAATACGATGGCCAGATTGTGATTTATAAAGTGGACACGGAGAAAGAACAGGAACTGGCAGGCGCGTTTGGTATACGGAGTATTCCGTCCATTCTGTTCATCCCCATGGAAGGAAAGCCGGAGATGGCACAGGGGGCTATGCCCAAAGCGTCATTTAAAAAGGCTATTGATGAGTTTTTATTGAAAAAATAAGTACTTTTGTGCAATAGCATCAAGAAGAAAGAGCAATATGGAAACTTTATGTAAAATAAGAGATCTCTATCGCGCTATTGCAGAATTTGAAACACGGTTTGAAAAGGCGCACCACCTTTGTCTGAACGAAGGAATGTTGCTGTGCTGTCTCTCCAGAAAGAAACGCCTGTCCTCGGGAGAGATAGCAGAGCAATTGGGGCTTTCTAATTCGAATACTTCTAAGGTTATCAGATCTGTAGAGGATAAAGGCTATATAGAGCGTAATTTGGGAGATTGTGACAAACGCCAGATGTATTTCTCGCTTACGGCGGAAGGAAAGAAAATACTGAAGGAGATGGAATGCTGTAATATTGAGATTCCTGAGTTACTGAGGTCTGTATTATAATAGTAAGAAAGATACCGCTGTAGATGAAGTCTGTTTTTATTTTTATATCATTGCTGATAATGCTCTGTCCCGCTTTCTCGCAAAGCAGGATGGAGCATTATCTTGATTCTTTGGGATTGGTGAATGTAGGCCGGATGGACCCGACATTGAAAATAGATTTGATGTATACCCGTGCCGACAATTTTACCGGGAAAGTCCTTTATGAGGATTTGCAGGAGGCCTATCTTCATCCTGAGGCTGCCAAAGCCTTGTTGCAAGCGCAAAAGCGGTTGAAAGAGTTGTATCCCGGTTATTCTCTGATTATTTATGATGCCGCCCGTCCTATGTCCGTGCAGCAGAAAATGTGGAATGTGGTAAAAGGTACTTCCCAAAATATATATGTATCCAATCCGGCCCGGGGAGGAGGGTTGCATAATTATGGTTTGGCGGTGGATGTGAGTATTGCAGATGAAAAAGGAAATCCTTTGCCTATGGGGACCAAGGTGGATCATTTGGGCAAGGAAGCACACATAGATACCGAAGCGGCAATGGTACAGCAGGGAATCATTACAGCGCAGGAACGGAAAAACCGTTTGCTGCTGCGCCGGGTCATGACGGATGCGGGTTATAAACCTTTGCGCAGTGAGTGGTGGCATTTCAACTTCCGCAGTCGTGAAGAGGCAAAACGGAACTATAAAGTAATTAGATAAAGGATGGAAATATCAACAAAAACACTCCATTTCATCGAAGAACACAGAGAGGACGATACGCGTACACTTGCTTTGCAAAGTAAGAAATATCCCGATGTAGACATGGCGGCAGCTGTCACACAAATTGCCGGACGGCAGGTGGCGGCCCGCAAGATACCTTCCGGTTTCTGCATTATGGTATCCCCCTCATTTGTCTATGGAGCAATGTTCTTCCGAAGCAACTGCTTTGTATAAGGCCTCTTTGTTGGAAGGCGATACTTTTGCCGATTTAACCGGAGGTTTCGGTATTGATTGCAGCTTTATCTCCCGGAATTTCAAGCAGGCTGATTATGTGGAAAGGCAGTCAGGACTTTGTGAGCTGGCTTTGCATAATTTCCCTTTGTTGGGGTTGGGGCACATTCGGATACACAACCGGGACGGGGTATCCTATTTGCAGGAAATGCTTCCGGTAGATTGCTTGTTTTTAGACCCTGCCAGAAGAGACGGACACGGTGGAAAGACGGTTGCCATCTCTGATTGCGAGCCGGATGTTACTGTTTTGGAGCCTTTGCTGGTTGATAAGGCAAAGAAAGTGATGGTGAAATTATCGCCTATGCTGGATCTGTCATTGGCATTGAACGAGTTGAAAACAGTTCGTGCGGTACACATTGTCGCTGTGAATAACGAGTGCAAGGAGTTATTGCTGATACTGCAAAAAGAGTCCGTTTCATCGGAGGTAAGCATCCATTGCGAACATATTGCAGGCAACGGGGAGAGCCGGCATTACACCTTTACCTTGAAGCAGGAAAAAACATCGCCCTGTCTTTTGGCCGATGAAGTCGGAACTTATTTGTATGAACCGAATGCCGCTATACTGAAAGCCGGTGCTTTTCGTTCTCTCACACAAACCTATCCTGTGGCGAAACTTCACCTCAACAGCCATTTATATACCTCTGTTTCTTTGGTTCCGGATTTTCCGGGACGTCGTTTCCGGGTTGAGGCCGTATCGGGTTTTGGAAAAAAGGAACTGAAAGCGTTCTTGATGGATATGGACAAGGCGAATATTACGATCCGCAACTTTCCATTATCGGTTGCGGAACTTCGCAAACGTTTGAAACTGAAAGAGGGAGGAGATGATTATATCTTTGCCACTACCTTGTCCGGCGGGCAGAAAGTCTTGATTAGAGGGAAGAAGTGTTAGTTTATAATCAGTTTGTAACCTATTCCCCTTACATTCACAATCCGTATGCTTTGGTCTTTGGACAGTTTATGGCGTAATTTCGTAATAAATACATGCAGGCTGCGTGAATTGAAGAAGCTGTCATCTCCCCATAGCTCCAACAAGATGCTTTGGCTGTTCACCACTTCATTCCGGTTCTCACACAGGCGTTTTAGGATTTCCGATTCCCGGTGGGAGAGTTCTTGTATGTTCCCTGCAAAATCCAGTTGTTGGGTGACGGAGTTGAACTGATATCCTCCGATGGTGTAGGTATTGGTTATTTCTTTTTCCACAAAAGCTTTGTGCATCAAGGCTTTGAGGCGTACAATAAGCTCCTGCATACCGAATGGTTTTTTCAGATAGTCATTAGCTCCCAGTTCAAATCCTTTTACTACATCATTGATGGCAGACCGGGCGGTGAGGAATAATACCGGGGTTGCTTTATCCGATTGGCGGATGCGGCGTACCATTTCAAAGCCATCCATACGGGGCATCATGACATCGGCTACCAATACGTCCGGTTTCTGTTCGAAAAACTTTCTTAAGCCTTCTTCACCATCTCCGGCGGTAGTAATGATAAAATCCTGTTCTTCCAGTGTGTCCTTGATAATCATGGCAAGAGTCTGTTCATCCTCTACTAATAAAACGTGTATCTTTTCCATTTGCTTATTCGGGAATTTTAAGTGTAAAGGTACTGCCTTTTCCTGTGCTGCTTTCCACGGAAACAGTTCCTTTATGCTGTTCTATCATTGTTCTTACATAATAAAGTCCTAATCCATATCCTTTTACATTATGCAGATTACCGGTCGGAACCCGATAAAACTTATCAAACAGATGTTTTTGTCTGTCGGCAGGAATACCTATTCCTTTGTCTTGTATCTTTAGCATCACATAAGCGTTACGGTCACCGTTGCATGGATTGTTGCAGCGTATTGCAGAAATGTAAATATATGCCTTTTCATCGGAATATTTTATAGCATTGTCTATCAGATTGCTGATCATGTTATACAGGTGCAAGCGGTCTGCACGTAGGGTTATGTTTTCTTCCATAATGAGTTTGAACTCAGTCGGCTTATCAGCTTTCAATCTATGTTGGCTGATCAGATTTTCCAACATAGGCCTCAGTTCGACAGGTTCATAGTTCAGACGGAAGTTCTTCCGTTGCTCCATACTCATGGAAAGGATCTGTTCCACCAGTCCGCTGAGCTGTTTCAGCTGGGTTTGGATAATCTGAAGATAGTTCTGTCGTTTCGTCAGGTTTTCTGCTCCGTTGAAGTTCAGTAATGCATCGTTGGCGGCGTAGGCTACGGCTATCGGAGTTTTCAGTTCGTGAGTAATGTTATGCGTGAAGTCCTCTTTCATTTCTTCTACACTTTTCTGCCTTAAGATGATACGGATAAGAAACCAGAATGATACCCCCAATATAATAATGATAAAGAAAGAGGTATAAAGTATCCCCTTCATTTGTTGCAAGACGATGGTATTTGTCGGTTCCACCCATAACCGGTATGCCATTTTGTTGTACAAGTCATAATTGTAATAGTAGCTCACTGCTTCTTTGCCCGGCCTGTATTTTTGAGGTGAGCTGAGTCCTTGTACGACCGTGCTGTCTTGACGTAAATTCACTATTTCGATGCGGTGAGGCAGGTAGATGATTCCGCGCATGGCAAGTGTCCTTGTAAAAAGGCTGTCGAAAGTGTGCAGGTTGATTTCCGTGAAAAGGTCCAGCTGGCTGTGGATACCCCGTTGGAAGTATTTGGTGAGCAGTTCCAGTGTACCGTTTTTGTCGATGGTAGTAGATACCGGTTCATTGATTTCCAGACCAAATCTTTTTTGCTGTTTGAAAGGCTCGGTTTCTATAACTTTGGTAATCAAAGCACTGCTGTCCAGATTGATACTGGATTCGATATAGCCATTTATGGTTTCGTTGCTTCGTTTCACGGAGTCGCACCGTTCCATCATTTCATTGTAGTCACTCACCTGTAATGTTTCTATCAGGCAATTGTCCATATCCTTCTTCATCGAGGTGTATAATCCTGTCAACCAATATGCCTGATAGGCAAAGACGCCTATCAGCGAAAGGATAATCAATGCGGCTATGGCTTTAAACGGTATCTTCATGGTTTGGCAAAAATAGGTACAAAATAAGTATTCTCTTTCTTTTGATAACACTAAATAAGACTTCATAAGCCGGCGGTAACACATACGGCACATTTTTCACCTTTACTTTGCATGGACATTAAAAATAAAACGATGATGAGGACAGTGATTATCTTTTGTTTATGCTTGTCGGCATTTGCGGCACAAGCGCAGAATGATGTGAATTATACCTATATGGACAGCCTTTTCCAACAATTGCCGGAGGTGTTGGTCAAAGGGGAGCGTCCGGTGGTAAAGGCCGAGCGGGGAAAGCTGGTCTATGACTTACCCCGTATGGTAGAGCGGCTTCCGGTGAATAACGCCTACGAGGCGGTAAAGGAACTGCCCGGCATCGTGGAACAAGATGGCAATCTCACTTTGGGGGGGCGCAGTATTACTTTGGTAGTAAATGGAAAAGTAAGTACACTGGACAAGGACGATTTGAAGTCCGTGCTTCAGAATACCCCTGTCAGTCGTCTGGAGAAAGCGGAAATCATGTATGCTGCTCCGGCACGTTACCGCATTCGTGGAGCCATGGTGAATGTTATTCTAAAATCGAATATCGGGCAGAAGCCTTCTTGGTCCGGTGAAGTGGCGGCTATGTATGAACAGTCCCGCAGGGAAGACATTGCAGGCCGTGGAAATTTGCTCTACACTTCCCGGCGCTTTTCGGCGGATGTGATGTATTCATACGGGTTCAAACATACCACTTTCGGATTGGACAAACAGTCATGGCACACTATGGCGGGGGACGTACACGAGTTGGATTTGAAAACAGAGGCTAAAGGGTATGGCGGCCGGCATAACCTCCGCTTGGGGGCGGATTATGATTTCGGGAAGAAGAACTTGTTGAGTGTGGTTTACAATACACAATACCGCTATGGGCAGGACTGTACAAAAATGCGTGGAACAGCCCACAGTGATAAAACGGATGACGGTGACCGCCAGTTACATAATGTGGCGGCCGATTATCAATCTTCTTTCGGCCTTTCGGCAGGAATGGATTTCCTTTTTTTCTCCAATCCGTCACAGACCTTTCTGGAGAAAGATATGCAGGATGTCAGCCGGACATTGAATTATGACAGCAACCAACGTATCAACCGCTGGTTATTCTATGCCAACCAGCTTCATTCCTTGCAAGGTGGAACCGAGATAAATTATGGTGTAAAGTACACTGCCACACACGATAACAGCTACCAGTTCTATCGGGATGGTGAAACAGGAGCCTTGATTCCCGATAATTCCGAGAAACTGCTTCGAAAAGAATATACTCTGAATATGTACACCGGCGCTTCACATAGTTTTGGGAAGAAGTTCTCTGCCGAAGTTTCCTTGGCCGCAGAGCTTTATCATGCCGGGGAACGCCATAGCTGGATGCTGTATCCCATTGTAAACACAACTTATACTCCGGCAGATGGACATACCTTGCAAATGTCTTTCACCAGTAATCGTAAATATCCCGCTTACTGGCAGTTGCAACCTATTATACAGTATGTGGACAGCTATACCGAGGCTCATGGAAATCCCGACCTGAAGCCAAGTTCCAATTATTCGCTCGACTTGAATTATCTGTATAAGAATAGATATATGATAGGGGTGAATTACAATTACACACCCGATTACTTTGTGCAGCTCCCTTATCAATTGCCCGACCGTCTGGCGGAGGTGAATCAGTTTGTGAATTATGATTTTCAGAAAAGATGGACCATACAGACTATGGCTTCTTATAAAGTGAGTACATGGTGGAACGGGCGCATTTTTGCTTTCGGCCTGTTCTCTCATGACAAGAACAGCCATTTCCATGATATTGCATTCAACCGGCATAAATTCAGCGTCATTCTGAATACCACAAACACATTCATCTTATCGAAGAAACCGAATATCATAGGTACGTTGGCTGGTTTTTACCAATCACGTGCCATACAAGGGGTGTATAACTTAAGTCCTATTTGTAATGTTTCGACTTCACTTCAGTGGGCTTCTCCGGATGGAAAGACGAAGGTGATATTGAAAGGAAATGATATTCTTAATACATCGAATATGACCACCCGGCTGGCGTGGGGGCAGCAACGGAACCGGACAGAAATGAATTGGGACAATCGTAGCTTTACATTTTCATTCCTCTATAAATTCGGCGGATACAAAGAGAAGAAACGTACCGATGTCGATACCAAGCGGCTGGGACGATGATTTTTTAGTGGTTAGTAATCACTAACCACTAATCACTAGTTCGCCATTTTTGCCTTGAAAGCCAGCGCATACATACGCATCTGTTTTACCATTGCCAGCAAGCCATTGCTGCGGGTGGGCGACAGATGTTCCTTCAAACCTATCTTCTCTATAAAGTATAAATCACTGCTTAATATTTCATCCGGAGTATGTCCGCTGACTACTTTGATAAGCAGGGCAATGATACCTTTTACAATCAAGGCGTCACTTTCCGCCTGGAACACCACTTTGCCGTCTTCCATATCGGCTTGCAGCCATACGCGGCTCTGGCAACCGTCTATCAGGTTTTGTTCTGTTTTATATTCGGGGGCGAGTGGTTCCTGCTCGTTACCCAAATCTATGAGCAATTGATACTTGTCCATCCAGTCATCAAAATCACTGAACTCTTCTATCACTTCGTTCTGAAGTTCGTTTATTGTTTTCATTATTTTATCATTTATTTCTCATTATAAGGAGGAGATGATAAAGAGTCAAAAGGAAGACAAAAGATGAAACTGATTATTACAGGAAACAGGGGGGCGGGAGAAATTCCGGATGAAAAGGCAAGTATGGAATTTTATCCGGCAACAGAGAAATTTTATGCTTGACATAAGGGAAAGGAATATCACATAATAAATCAGAATATGTGTGTATGCACATACCGGGATTCTCGCCATGCAGCGAAGAACTGGCGGTCAGATAAACTC
>ERZ1106931.1165-NODE-1165-length-11909-cov-5.776109_pt1 | contig 11909 bp, 9 predicted proteins | sample MGYA00403664_ERZ1106931 | MGnify/ENA primary metagenome ERZ1106931 (study PRJEB35170, sample SAMEA104062435) | human gut metagenome | biome: human gut; feature: human-associated habitat; material: faeces | place: Denmark | collected 2012-06-29 ... | reverse complement strand
TGAAAATGTCGATAAAGACTGACTTTTTCATCCCTCACGTGCACTAGAGAGTTTTTTGATAAACACATACAGGAATAAGCAGTTGTGCTCTGATGAAAACTTTAAATAAAAAATAAATCTTTATGTTTAGCCTACTCATCATCGGGTAGGCTTTTTTAATCTACAAATAATTCTTCTGCATTAATTTTTACAGTGTCAAGCTCATTTACGACATCAGAATTTCCACATTCAAAAATTGATTTTTTAATCTTATATTCACCATTAATCTCTACATAATATTTTGGATTACTTCTAATGAAATCGGATGTATCTCTTGATATTCCAGCTCTTTGGAGAGTGATGGTTAGCTTGTTAGTTGATCCAAATTCAACATATTCATACCAGTCATTTTCAAAAGGCTGACCATTAGTAATTAAATGCTTATACTCAGTTGAAAACTTTAAAAAGTAATTAGCAATGCTAAAAAGAATTACATTTTCGATGTCTGATAATGTTTCACCAATCAAGATATTACGATGTTCTATTGAATCATCATAAGGTATGGAACCATAATCCGCGGTGGTAATCACATCGTTATTTCTTAATTTGTAATCAATTGAATTTCTAATAATTGTTTTTATACCTTTGCTATTTATCCAATCTTTTATTAGAACAGCGTAATAGCGAATTTTATTACTTCCTATTGTTTTTGTTTCATAAATATTCCATTTAAAAATAATAGATAGCTTGTACAAGAAATTTAATAAACTTTGATATTCGACTTCATTTTTATAATTTAATGGAGGATAACACAAGCCATTATTTATCGCTTCTCTTAACGCTTCAGTTTGGTCGTATGAAACATTGATGTCATCATCTAAAACAGCTTTTTTATCTTGAAATGATTTTTTAATTGTTTGTAGATCATCATTTGAAAAGAGATCATTGAATTGATTAAAAACAACACTATGACGATTATCTTGTATATCTTTAGCAAGAATAAGTCCGATTTTTCTCATAAAACGATATTGATCATCTTCTTGATTCTGAAGGCGCGAAAAAGCGGTGGAACCAGATAGCAGTGTATTTTTAATACATTGTTTTTCTATTTCACTTAATGAATGTTCAATTGAAACATGTTGTTTTTCAACATTACCTTCTAATAATTGCTCAACTGTCTTAGGAGATATTTGTTTGTTATGACGGATTATAAAAACATTTCCGTAAAGATTAAAAGCTATTCTTCCGACTCTTCCGATTAAGTTTTTGAATTCAATCTTGCTCATATTGGAATTGCCATTTTTATAACTGAGAATAAACAGATTGTCTGCAGGAAGATTTACTCCCTCAATAAGAGTAGAGGTACAGAATAAAGTTTTTATAATTCGATTTTTAAATGCATCCTCAATTGTTGTTCTTAGTTGAATTGGTAAATATCCAACGTGATAGGCTACGCCTTTTTTAATCAAATCGGAAAGATAGTAAGAATCATGAATTTGTTCTTTTATTTTCTTTGAAAGTTCATCTAATTCTGGAATATTTAAATCAGGCATATTATTCGCAAAATCGAGTGCCATTTTTACTGTTGATTGCCTGCCATTACAATATATTAAGCTGGATTTTCTCGTATCTTTTTCTATGATCTTTTTAATTGCTTCTTCCTTTGTTGTCATATTTGTGGCATGAAGATCAATAAATGGGTCTTTTTTTGAATGCAAATTATAAATCGATGTCTTGTGGCCAATTAGATCAATTAAAAACTTCATTTGGCTTACTGGAGTAAAAGAAGTGGTGATAAAAGTTGGCTTTATTTTTCCATCATCTGGAAGACAGTCAAAAAATAAGTCCGGATTTGGAATATTAGGCGAAGCAAAAATGATATGAGGTTTTCTATCCCTTTTGATTAACATATCAAAAACTTTATAGTAAAAAGTGCTTCTATCATCTCTTTTACTGATTTTATGTGCTTCATCGACGAATAAATAATCTATGGATAAATCTTGATACGACATTAAAAGATAAAGAAGTCGTTCAGGTGTTAAAACAAATATAAAGTTTGTATTCTTATTCTTTAGAAAAATGGAGTTTGCATTTGTGACAACTTTGTATTTTTTGCTTGATAAATATCCATTTAAATCTTCTTTTTGTATTGTTGTTGATATTTCGGTGATTAAAGCCTTTGTTGGAACCAATATTGCGAAATTACCTTTATAGTCATTTATTACCTTATCCTTAATAAATGTTCTCATTAAAAGTGATTTGCCAATAGAAGTAGGTCCAGAGTAACTAAAACAAGTATCATCCATGTGATCAAAGATATCTTTTTGAGGCCTAAAAAAGTATTTATTTTGTTGATAAGGAATTGCTAATTGATCCATATCACATAATTTATAGAGTTCATCTAGAAAAGAAGCTGTTTTATATCTGGTGTTAATTAAATCTAAGCCATGGTAATTACCAATTTGACTTAAGACTGATGAAGCATAGGCTTTAATTTTAGCGTTAGTTGGGTTGATTGCATTCAATAAAGCTATGATTTCTTGTGCCCACACATGATGAGATTCTGAATTTGGAAATCCGATAGATTTAGATAGAATATCTGCAAAACGCAACGCGTCATCTAAATTAATTGGTTTGCTCCTATAATCTTCTTTAAATAATTTCATTGAGTAATTATAAAGAATAGTTGAATATAACTTATTTAGATATTCATTATCGTCAATATTCGAATAAATGATTTCTGCTAAGGTAGCGTTACTAGATGTGCCCATAATTAGTACCTCAATGCCTCTTTCATTATTTTTTCTTTATCAATAACAGCGTCATTCAATGGAAGTACAAAAATATGAAGTGGATAATTTTCTAAATTATTATCTTTAATTAACTTATTTATTTCAGGAATGATGTTTCCTATGTCTTCCTTCATTTTTGAATACAAAGCATTTTTAAATAAATAAGTATTAGTTTCGTGAATGTGTCTTGTATCAATAGAATATCCTAAGAAGATGCCAAATGAATTGTCTAATACAGGTTTTCTGTTTGATTCAGTTGGGAAAACAACACTCAATAGAAACTCTGTAGTTTTTGCATCGAATTCATTTTTTGCGACGGAGTTATCGAGAATTCTATTAATTAATAATTCCTCATCTTTGACTTTGCTTATTTGAATAAAAATATTATTGAGAGAATCTATTAACTTATCTTTAGTGCTAGCTATACCTAAAACCAGTTGATTCATCACTTTGCCACCATAAGAATAGGTAAAAAGATGTATTCCTGATGCAGAAGTTTCAAATTGACCAGATTTATCCTGCAATTCAAGCTTTGAGAATAGTTTAGGTGCGTCAAGTACACATTCAAGAAAAGAGTAAAGCATTATCTCGTCAAAATGATTTGTCGTATTGTCTTTTATTATTTTTTCTTTATATTTTTCAATAGCTTTTAGACACACTGACTCTATATCTTGCTTTTGATAGTAATTATATGATGCCCTATCAAAAACATAACGAGAAATATTCGACAAAATAAAGCTTTCTAACTTAGAGTAATCAAACTTGTTATTGACGATGTCGAGTGCATAAATTCTTGTTTTATTATTAAATTCTGTCTTCTCGACGTAAACCTCGTTAAAAATTTTGCAAAAATCATTCTTTTTAATAGTCGTCTTAACGCCAGGAGTAGGGATAAGTTCATTTGTTAAATAGATGGTGTTTGCTCTTGAAGAATATATATCCAAGTTAAAACTTTTCATTTCTTTTAGTGAATCCGAACATTCCCTGTTGTTTACACTAGTTCCTATATAATAAAAAATATTAGCTAGTAATTCCGGCAAGAAAAATTTATTGCTTGTTAGTATTTTTCCTTTGGTATATTCGGAGCCAGAGAAGCCAATAACAACGTCGTTCGAGATGCTAGTATTTTCAATTACATCCTTCATTGCAGCAACTATAAGTGGCAGTTTAGTTGGTATTAATCCAGTAATGATTTCTTTCTCGAAGTATGATATATATTCTTGCTCAGGTCTTTTGATATCAATCGTATAATTGTATTTCCCGTTTTCCAAACCATTAATCATTGAATTTTCACAATATTTATTCTCTTTTGAAAATTGATTTAATAAGCCTCCAAAAAAGGCGAATTTTTTTGTTCCATTACATAATCCCTTAGATAATATTTTTATAAAAGATCCGATACATAATTTACTCAATGTTATCACCATCACTTTCTTCAAATACGATGTCAACAATATCGCCGATAGAACAGTTAAGAACACGGCAAATATTGCCTAATGTTTCTAGACTAACCGCTTTGCCTTTGCTCATATTTGCCATTGTATTAGCGTTTATTTTTGCTGCCGATGCTAAATCTTTTTTAAGCATATTATTATCAATTAACAATTTCCATAATTTTTTGTATGAAAAATGCATTGCCAGCCACCTCATTCCATATATATTTTTTTAATTAATTAAATTATATCAAACAGATGATTTCTTAACAATTAGAGCCTAATGAAATTATGAGGAAAAATCATAAAAACGTTAGGTTCTTTTTTTGTGCCTATTAGTGCCTAATTTGTGCATAGTGGACTTTCTAGAATATCCCTAACTTCAAATTTATTATTAGAGTAGAAGACAAAAGGTCACAGATCTTGATAAATCTTCTAGCATTGAATTCTAGACATTCACATCAATGCGAATCATTAAACATTAATCCTTTGTGATAGGAGCGATGTAAGAACTGAAATGGATAATTCATTTAAGCCATTCTTTTTAGGTCGCTTTTATTTCACAAAATTCCTCCATTTCAGTTCAAAAATTCTGAATTTTGGAGGTTTTTTTAATGAAAATACGTAAAACAACAAAGTCCGAAAGGACAACTTACACCTATTACTTTGATAATGGGGACAAAATCATTTTAGAACCTGGAAAAGCAACAACTATTCGTGCTTCAGGTTATGTATCAGTTAAAGTTGATGATTCAATCACCGAATTGGCAATCGCTCAAATGCATAAAGACGATGATAAAGAAGTGGAGTCAAATCTTAATTACATCAACTGTGAAACAAGAGCTGATGCAGAAAAAAGAAGAAAACTAAAAAAAGAATGGGACGAAGATCATAGAGATGAATTTGGATTCGTTCATGGTGAAAATCCTTACGAGAAACCAAGAAGGCTAGAAAGTCTAGATGCGTTTCATGGTGAGGATGATTTTGATGAAGATAAATCAAAAATTCTTTACGATATTGCAGCTCAACAAGAAAGAGACAATGAAGATCCATACATAGAAATTAGAGAAGCAGTGTATTCATTTGTTTCAACTTTGCCAGATTCAATGAAAGAACTTTATAGACTCCTTTTTATAGAAGAATATAAGCCAGTGGAAGCAGCCAAGATTTTAGGAATCAAAGATGGCACACTTTCTGAAAGAAAGAAATTATTAAAAGAGAAAATTAAAAAATATTTGAAAGATAACCCTAACTTTTCTCACTTTTTTACCGACTAAGACCTAGAAGGAAATGAGCCTTCTAGAAAGCGAGGTATTAGGTATGCAAAAGAAATTGCATAAGGTTCGCATCTCTTTAGCGGACCAAGATGGTGGAAACACCAATGTGATCGAAAGCATGACCGAGACTATTCCAAAGAAATGGTTCAACAAGCTATTTAACGGTAAAAGAAAAGTCTTGATCATTGCACCAAGCGAATCCGTAACAGGAATCGAGATTTTTGAAAAGAAAGGAGGGTTAGAAAGTGCCAGAACCAATAATGCACAGTAAAGTCTTTCAATGTTCAAAAGCCCATCGTTGGCTAAATTGTTTCTTATCGGCAAAGTTCAATGATCAATCAGGAACTATTGATAATCCAAGGACATTATTTGGAACAGAGTCTCACTCAATCGGTGCAGCTCTTATCCTAGAATCTCTTAATTTAAAAGATTATGAAGAGACTAAAAGTTCTAGTGAATTAATCAAAGAAGCAACAATGTACGATGACGAAATGAAAGAAATAACTGAAGGTTACGCAAGTTTTGTCGTAGGTATTTATGAAGCTGAAAAAAGAAGAATTGGACACAATCCATTTATTACTGTCGAGCAACATTTAGATTTAGATATTGATAAAGACGCTGGTGGTACGATGGACTGTGGAATTATTGCTGGTGACACATTGATCGTAATTGATCTAAAAACTGGATTCACACCTGTTAGCAGTGGTCCAACAGAAAACTGTCCATTCAATGAGCAACTAGGTCTTTATGGATATGGGTTCTATCAAACTTATAAGGATATTTATTCTGAAATTAAAAAAGTAAGACTTGTTATTTATCAACCTACTTGTAAGAACACAAATGAATTTGAAATTACAGTTGATGAAATAATCAAGTTTAGAAATGAACTCATAATGCCAGCAGTAAAAAAGATTAATGAGCTTAGTGATGAAGCAAATCCAGGTGATTATTGTCGTTATTGTCCTATCAACGCAAGATGCTCTAAGCGTGCAGAAATTTTAAAAGTAGTGGAATCAAAGAAAGATAAAACCCTATTGAGTAATGAGGAAATCGAAGCTATCCTTCCTAAACTTGATGAGATTATCGATTACGTTACTGACTTAAAAGATTACTGCTTAAAGAAAGCTATCTCTGGCCATAAATGGTCAGGATACAAACTAGTCGTTTCAAAAGTCTCTAGAAAAATCAGTGATGAAAAAGCGGTAATAAAGATTTGTGAACAAGAAGGAGTAGATCCTTACGCAAATAAGAAACTTGCTGGTATCACTGAACTAACTAAGAGACTTGGTAAAGATAAATTTAAGGAAAAAATAAATCCTTATATCACTATTCAAGAGGGTTCGTATGTCCTTGTTCCAAATAGTGATTCTAGAGAAGAAATTAATGTTAATACGGAGGAAATAAATAATGAAATTTAATATTGAAATTGGAATTCAAAAACGTCCTATAAAGACGGTAATCATGGGATGTGAGGGTATTGGAAAATCAACTCTTGCTTCACAATTTCCTAACCCATTATTTATTGATACAGAAAATGGAACTAACCATTTAAATGTTAGAAGAATTGTATGTAATAAATCATGGTCGGATCTTTTAGAAATTGTTAATGAAGTAATTAAGGAACCTACCATTTGTAAGTCTTTAGTTATTGATACTGCCGACTGGGCTGAACAATTAGCTGAAGAAGCAGTGTGTATTAAAAACCGTGCTCTTCCGATCTAAAAACCGTGTAGCCTCTATTGAAGCTATCTCGTATGGCAAAGGTTACACTTATGTGGCAGATGAATTTACCACGCTATTGAAGCTACTTGATAAGTGCATTGAAGTTGGAATTAATACAGTTTTTACCGCTCATGCAAAACCGAGAAAATACGAACTTCCAGAAGAACAAGGTCAATTTGATCGTTGGGAAATGAAGCTCTCAAAACAAGTGGCTCCATTACTTAAAGAGTGGTGCGATATGCTTCTCTTCTGTAACTATAAAACGTTTGTAGTAACAAGCGAGAATAATACAAAAAAAGCCAGTGGTGGAAAGCGTGTAATGTATACCACTCATAATCCATGTTGGGATGCTAAAAATCGTTTCAATTTACCAGAAGAATTAGAGTTAAACTTTGCTTCAATTGCCCATTTATTTAGTGAAGAAAATGTCAAAAAGCCTGCTAATCCTAAGGAAAATGAAGAAAAAGTAGAGCAAAGACCACTTGTTGGTAAAGTTAGAACATTGCTTAGTGAAGCTCATATTGAAGAGGCTGATTTAGTTAAAATCGCTGCGTCAAAAGGTCACTATAAAGAAGCTAAAAATATCGAAGAATATACAGATGATTTTTTATCTCGTTGGGTAATTCCTAACTTTAAGAAAATTGTCGAATTAATCAATAAAACAAAGGAGAGTAAATAACTATGACTAATATTGATAACAGCGTCATGGATTGGAATGACGTAATTGAAGATGATGGACAAGAATTCGTCTTATTGCCTGAAGGGGATTATAACTTCGTTGTTACTAATTTTGAAAGAGGAAGATTCCCTGGCAGTGCAAAAATTCCTGCTACAAATAAAGCAACAATATCTATTCAAATTTTCTCTGAATTGGGTGTTGCCTCAATGAAATTTGACTTGATTCTTTCAAAAGCACTTACTTGGAAATTATCCGCTTTCTTCCGTTCAATCGGTCAAAAGAAACGTGGCGAAAAAATCACTATGGATTGGAATAAAGTTCTTGGTGCAAAAGGTAGAGCTCATATTAAACAAAAAGTATACACAAACCAAGCTGGTGAAGAAAAAACTATCAATGATCTTGATTACTTCATCGACTACGACGAGAAATATTTTAGTGAAGTAGTGGATGATAAAGATCTCCCTTTCTAAGAGGTGAACGCTATGCTTAGACCTTATCAAGTTGAGGCTGTTAATGCGATTCAAAATGAATGGAATAATGGTAATAAAAAGACTTTGTTAGTTCTTCCTACAGGTACTGGAAAAACTATCGTATTCTCGGATGTTATTAAAAACCAAGTTCAAGATGGATCAAGAGCATTAATATTAGCCCATCGAGGTGAGTTATTAGATCAAGCAGCAACTAAACTTAAAGAACAAACAGGACTAGACTCGGCTTTAGAAAAGGCTGGGTCTACCTCCTTAGGCTCCAAGTACAATGTTACTGTTGCATCCATACAATCACTCTCTCAAATAAAAAGATTAGATAAATTCCCAGCAGATTATTTCAAAACTATAGTCGTTGATGAAGCTCACCATGTTTTATCGGATACTTACCAAACTGTCTTATCTCATTTTAATCAAGCAAATGTTCTAGGTGTAACTGCAACTCCCGATAGAGGTGATCAAAAAAACTTAGGTCAATATTTCAACTCTAAAGCTTATGAATATTCAATGAGACAAGCAATTAAAGAGGGTTATTTATGCCCAATTAAAGCTCAAATGATACCTCTTAAATTAGATATTAAAAGCGTAGGCATGAGTAATGGTGATTTTGCAGTTGGTGATATTGGTACTGCATTAGAACCATATTTAAATCAAATAGCTGTTGAAATGACGAAGTACTGTAAAGATAGAAAAACAGTCGTGTTCTTACCTCTAATTGAAACTTCTCAAAAGTTCTGTGAATTACTTAATCTTCATGGAATTAGAGCAGTTGAAGTAAATGGCAAAAGTCAAGATAGAACAAAAGTAATTAAAGATTTTGAAAATGGTGAATATGACGTTTTGTGTAACTCGATGCTTTTAACTGAAGGATGGGATTGTCCCGCAGTTGATTGCGTTATCGTTTTAAGACCAACAAGAGTTCGATCTTTATATCAACAGATGATAGGAAGAGGCACAAGATTATATCCAGGAAAAGAGAATTTATTAATTCTAGATTTCCTTTGGTTAACTGAACGTCACGATTTGTGTAAGCCTTCTTCTTTAATTTCAAAGGATGATGACATCGCATCTAGAATCAATAAAAAACTTATGGATACCGATTCAGCAATTGACTTAATGGAAGCAGATGAAAGCTCAAATAGAGATGCCATTGAAGAAAGAGAAAGAGCACTAGCAAAACAACTTAGTGAAATGAAAAAGAAGAAACAAAAACTTGTTGATCCTATTCAATACGCTTTCTCTATCGAAGCTGAAGATTTAGCTAACTATGAACCAACATTTGCTTGGGAAATGGGACCTGCAACTGATAAACAAATCGAGTGTCTTGAAAAATTAGGAATCTGCGCTGACGAAGTCAAAAACGCAGGTTTAGCTAGTCTATTAATTGAGAAATTAACTAATAGAAGAAATGAAGGACTAGCTACTCCTAGACAAATTCGTTATTTAGAAAAAGTAGGATTCGTACATGTTGGATTATGGTCCTTTGATGCCGCTACAAAAATGATCAATCGTTTAGCAGCCAATAATTGGAAAATACCATGGGAAATAGATGTCAAACGCTATCACCCATAGAAAGGAAGTATTATGGATTCAAACAAGAATATATTAGAAGCATTGGATTATATCGATGTATCTACACTTTCATATTCAGAATGGATCGCTGTAGGAATGGCCCTTAAAAGTGAGGGCTTTTCTTGCAGTGTCTGGGATAACTGGTCAAAGAATGATAGTAGATATAAAGCTAATGAATGTGAAAGAAAATGGGATTCATTTAATGGCTCAAAGAGTCCTATTACTGGTGCGACTATTGTGCAAATGGCAAAAGATAGAGGCTATTTAAGTTTTAGTGATAGTGGTGCTTTAGATTGGAATGATGAAATTTTATATGATGGAAAAGAGGAAGACAATACACATAAATTATCACCAACAGAACAACTAATAACTTATTTAGAGACTTTGTTTCATGATGATGAGTATGTTGGTTATGTAACTGATGATGTTTGGAATGATGGTGAAAAATATAATCCAGGAAAGGGCTACTTTGATAGAACTGCTGGTGAGTTAATTGCTTCCCTTAAAAAACATAAAGACGATATAGGAGCAGTTATTGGTGATTGGAAAGAATGTGGTGCTTGGATTCGTTTTAACCCTATCGAAGGAGGAGTAAAAAACGAGAATGTCACACGCTTTGGTTATGCCTTAGTTGAATGTGATGAAGTTTCATTAGTAGAGCAAGAAGCAGCCTATAAAAAGTATGAATTACCTATTGCATGTTTAGTTTATAGCGGTGGTAAATCCCTCCATGCAATCGTTAAAATTGATGCTCCAAATTTTGAAGAATATCGAAAAAGAGTGGGGATTTTATATAGTTTTTTAGAAAATCATGGCTTAAAAATAGATAAGCAAAACAAGAATCCATCACGCCTTTCAAGAATGCCAGGAGTTACTCGAAATGGAAAAGAACAAACCCTTCTTGCTACCAATATTGGACGTACTTCTTGGAATGATTGGTTAGACTTTCTAGAAGGGGAAGAAGACGAATTAGCTGGTATAGAATACCCTGCAGATTTAATAGATAATAGACCACCTTTAGCACCTGAGCTTATTGGAGGTTTACTACGTAAAGGCCATAAAATGATTGTAAGTGGAGCTTCAAAATCTGGTAAATCGTTTTTACTGATTGAACTAGCAATTTCAATTTCAGAAGGATTAGATTTTTTAGATTTCAAATGCCAAAAAAGCAATGTTTTATACGTTAATTTGGAAATTGATAGACCTTCTTGCTTCGATAGAATTTTTAAGATTTATGATGCTCTTGGAATTAAAAAACCTACTAAAGGAGCTTTATCAGTTTGGAATTTAAGAGGTCACGCAATGCCACTTGATAAACTTGTACCAAAGCTTATTAGAAGAACCAAAGGACGAGATTTTGATTGCATCATCATTGACCCGATTTACAAAGTTATAACTGGTGATGAAAACAATGCTTCCGAGATGGGATATTTCTGTAATCAATTTGACCGAATTGCAGATGAAACAGGAGCAAGTGTTATTTATGCTCACCATCATAGTAAAGGTGCACAGGGTGGTAAAACTGCTCAAGATAGATCGAGTGGAAGTGGTGTGTTTGCTAGAGATCCTGATGCGATTGTTGACTTAATTGAAGTTGAGATTCCAGATGAACAAAAAGCTGAACTAGTCGATGATCAAACCGATACCGCTTGGCGTATGAGCTTTGTTACACGTGATTTTGCTGAACCAAAGAATAGAAATATCTGGTTTAAGTATCCGCTTCATGTAATGGATAAAACAGATAAAGTTAAGAAAATGCTATCTCGTGGTGACCCTAAACTAAATCTTAAACAATTTAAAGACGGCTCATTTAAAACCAATGAAGATAAACTTGAGGAGATTGAAGATGCGTTTAATATTGTGGCTATGGGAAGCGAAAGTTGTGATGTTAAAGATATAGTTGAATATCTATCAGGTAATGGAGATAAGCCAGATACTATTCGAAGAAAACTCTATAGATCGGAAGAGCG
>ERZ1106931.1161-NODE-1161-length-11939-cov-2.935880_pt1 | contig 11939 bp, 9 predicted proteins | sample MGYA00403664_ERZ1106931 | MGnify/ENA primary metagenome ERZ1106931 (study PRJEB35170, sample SAMEA104062435) | human gut metagenome | biome: human gut; feature: human-associated habitat; material: faeces | place: Denmark | collected 2012-06-29 ... | reverse complement strand
TGTTGTTCTTTCAGTGTGTTTTCAGGTGAATGCTCATGCGCGGAGTAGACTGGGGAACCGTTGGACCACTCAAAGACAGAGTGGACCACCAGTTAAGACACGAGCTCAAAAGGAGAGTTCCCTATGGTGTACCGCATGATTTTCAACCAGACTGCATACTTCGGACGTGGCGCGATCAAGGAAATCCCGGCCGTCGCCAAGCAGCACGGCTTCACCAAGGCATTTATCGTCACTGATCCGGTACTGCTGGAGACCGGCACCGCCGAGAAGGTCACCAAGGTTCTGGATGAGGCCGGCCTGCCGTACGAGGTGTTCTCCAACGTCAAGCCGAACCCGCCGGTCGAGTGCATCAAGGACGGCGTCGCCAAGTTCGCCGAGTCCGGTGCGGACTTCCTGATCGGCCTGGGCGGCGGCTCCCCGCAAGACACCTGCAAGGGCATCGGCATCATCACCGCCAACCCGGAGTTCGCCGACGTGCTGTCCCTGGAAGGCGTCGCGGATACCAAGAACCCGTCCGTCCCGATCTTCGGCGTGCCGACCACCGCCGGTACCGCTTCCGAGACGACCATCAACTACGTGGTCACCGATACCGCCAACAAGCGTAAGTTCGTGGCTGTCGACCCGCACGATATCCCGATCGTCGCCTTCGTGGACCCGGATCTGACCGACTCCATGCCGCGCGGCCTGAAGGTTGCCACCGGACTTGACGCCCTGACCCACGCCATCGAGGGTTACATTACCCCGGGTGCCTGGAGCCTGTCCGACTGCCTGTCCATGCAGACTATTCGCATGATTGCCAAGAACCTAGCCAAGTCCGCCGACGGCGACATTCCGGCTGGCGAGCAGATGGCGTACGCCTCCTACATCACCGGTATGGCCTACTCCAACGTGGGCCTCGGCCTGGTGCACGGCATGGCTCACCCGCTGGGCGGCCGTCTGGGCGTGGCCCACGGTGTGGCCAACGGTATTCTGCTGGCCCCGGTCATGGAATACAACAAGGACTACACGGGCGAGAAGTACCGCGACATCGCCGACGCGTTCGGCGTCGAGGACGCCTACACCGGCGACCTGGAGAAGGTGCGCGAAGAGGCCGTGCAGGCCGTCCACAAGCTGACCGTGGATCTGAAGAACCCGACCACGATCAGCGAGGTCGGCGCCACCGAGGCTGATCTGGAACCGCTGGCCCACGACGCCTTCAACGACGTGTGCACCCCCGGCAACCCGCGTCAGGCCACCGAAGAGGACATTCTCGCGATTTACAAGTCGCTGATGTGATCAGTCGATGACGGTAAACATTAGCTCCCTCTGATGAGGGAGCTGTCAGCGTAGCTGACTGGGAGAGAAGTTGCGGCGTAGCCGCTGAATAATAGGTATCGGCCTGCGGCCGATTCGATGTTTTAGCGGCTGCGTCGCAGTCTCTCCCTCAGTCTCACTTCGTTCGACAGCTCCCTCATCAGAGGGAGCTTGCATAAGCAGAGGGGGCTCGTATATCCAGCTACTTTTCGTGCTTTTCGTCGTAGACTTCGTCGGTGGGGGTCTCGTCGTACAGCTGCTTGCCTTGCGCCTCCGCCAGTTTCATCTGCTCGTTGATCCACGCGGCTTCAGCAGGATTGATATCCGCGGAATTCAGCACTTTCTGCCACACCGGGTAGAACATATGCATCGCCGGATACATGGCGGTGAACAACACCTCCGGCTTATGCGTGCGCGTATGTTGCGGATGCGCATCAAACGTATTCTTAAAACGTCGCATGTAGTTCAGGAATGAACTCAGCGACGTGTCCATCCGTCGCGCGCTCATCGCGGCGATCATGCGCGGCGAGTACACGGTTTTCAGATTCTTGCCCATCAGATGCAGGGAAATATCGATATCCTCGTGCATCACATCGGCCTTATCTCGGCAGACCTCATTCGCGATCTGATGCCAGGCCGAAGCGCGCAAGGCCATATTCGAGCCGAACAGCAGCGGCTGGCCGCCATCGGCACGGTAGATTCGCTTGCGTAAGGAATTGTCGCCTTTCAACCCGAAATGACGTGAGGGCATGTCGTAATACATCACCGGACCAGTGGCACCCATCGCGGCCGGGTCTTCGGTGAAGATGCCGGAGACCACCTCCACCCAGTCAGGCCGGATCATACAGTCGGCGTCAAAACGGCCCAGCACATCGCCGGTCGCGGCGTTCAGGCCAAAGTTGCGGGTGGGAATCAGCCCCTGTTCATCGTTCTGGTGCAACAGTTTGACCGGGGCCTCGGGATGTTCGGCGATGAACTGTTCGACAATCGCGCAGGTGTTGTCCGTAGAACGATTGTCCACCACCAGCACCTCATGCGGCATGATGGTCTGGCGAGTGGCGTTCAGCAGACAGTCGCGGATGCGTTCGGCTTCGTTCCACGCTGGGATGATGATCGAAACGTTGAGCATAACATCAACAATAGAAAAGCGGGTGTACGCCGCCGGCGTATCCGAGCTTCAAACCCCTCGCTACAATGGGGAGCCATGAGCGAACGCGTGCGAAACGTAAACAGCACCGACACGTTGAGAACCGGTGCCGCAGAGGCCGGGGCAGACCCGGACGACGAGAATCGTATCGACTTTGGTACTTTGTTCCCCGCCAAGGGAGATTCCCGTAGGCCACCGGAATGGTTCGGCCGCGCGCTGCTGTATGTGGCCCTTGCCGTCATCGTATTCATGTTCTGCTGGCGCTCGTGGGGCGACATCTCCTATCTAGTGCTCGACATCATCATCTCGCTGTTCCTGGCGCTGGCCGTCGAACCGTTGGTGGTGGCGCTGGTGGCTCATGGCTGGAAGCGTGGCGTGGCTTCCGCCGTCAGCTTGGTGGGCGTGGCCGTGGTCGTGGGTGTGCTGCTCACGCTATTTGGCAACATGTTCGTACAGCAGATGATTGCCATGGTCCGCGGTTTGCCGGCCATGTATGAGCAGATTCGTGAGTTCGTGGACCAGTATGCCACGTTCAAGATGCCGGAAATCAGCAATCTCGGCATGGAAATCTTCAACAATATCCAGACCTCGTGGGTCACCGATTTTGCCGGTACCGCCATGAGTACGGTGGGCGGCCTGTTCTCCTTCCTGCTGAACCTCATGACCGTGGTCATGACCACGTATTACATCTCCGCCGCCGGCCCCAAACTGCGCCGCTCCTTCTGCCAGTGGCTGGCCCCCAACACGCAGCGCCGATTCCTGCTGGTGTGGACCGTGGCCCAAGGCCAGATTTCGTCCTTCCTGTTCTCCCGTTCGATTCTGGCGTTGATCAACGCCACCTGCACTGCCATCTTCTTAGAGATTCTGCATGTGCCCTACTGGCTGCCGTTGGCCCTGTTCTGCGGCGTGGTGTCCCAGTTCATCCCCACGGTCGGCACCTATATCGGCGGCGCGCTGCCGGTGCTGTTCGCTTGGGGCAACCGCGGATGGACGTACGCCGTGGCGGTGCTGGTGTTCATCATCGTCTACCAGCAGATCGAGAACCTGATTCTCTCGCCGAGGATTTCGCAGCGCACGATGGATATCAACGCGGCCGTCGCCTTCCTCGCGGTGCTGGCGTTCGGCTCGCTGTTCGGCGCATTCGGCGCGTTCCTGGCGCTGCCGGTCACCGCATCGCTGCAGGCCATCTTCCGTGCGTACACCAAGCGCTATGAGCTGATTGACTCACCGCTGATGAACGATCCGACTCCGGAGAAGAAGTCCAAGATCGTCGAGGCGTCCGAGGCGTTCGACGAGCACGTATTGCAGCCAATCGGCGAGCACATGCCGCGTGCGGCCAGGGGATCCACCAACCGCGTGCCGATGAATGAGGAACTGCGTTTGCTGCAGGAACAGATTTATGCGATTCCGTCGCACGAGACGAAAGAATCCGATTTGGACGATTCCGCCACCGTGGCGATTCCGCAGCGTGGTGCCGCGGATACGCAGCAGTCTGAGCAGCCCGAGCAACGCAAGCAAACCAAGCAGTCTGATCAATCTGCCTCCAGCAATCCTAGGGCGGGGTGGCGCTGATGACTCTGCTTTCCGTACTCGATATTCTTCTGGTAATCGTCGGTGGTGCCGGCATGATATATCAGGGACTGTGCATCGTGATGTCCCTGTTCGCCAAGCCCGTGCGCTTCCCCGACGCCCCGATGACCAACCGGTATGCCGTGCTGATCTCCGCGCGCAACGAAGAAAAAGTGATCGGCAACCTTATTGGGTCGATTCGCGATCAGACCTACCCGTCCAACCTCATCGACATCTGGCTGGTGGCCGACAACTGCACCGACAACACCGCCGACGTGGTGCGGTCTTTGGGCTGCCATGTGGTGGAACGCCACAATCTTGAACTGGTTGGCAAGGGATATGCGCTGACGTATCTGTTGGGGCATATGCTCGACATCGGTGTGGCCGATGATTATGAGGCCTACTTCGTGTTCGATGCCGATAACAAGCTGGACAAGCATTACTTCGAGGAAATGAACAAGGCGTTCTGCTCCGGATTCAAGATTCTGACCAGCTACCGTAATTCGGTGAATCTGGCGGATAACTGGGTGTCTTCTGGTTCTGCGCTGTGGTTCATCCGTGAATCGCGATTCCTGTCTAACTCGCGTATGATTCTCGGTTCCTCTTGCCATGTGGGCGGTACGGGATTCATGTTCTCCCGCGAGGTGATGAAGCGGAACAAGGGATGGAAGTTCCACCTGCTCACTGAAGATCTTGAATTCACTATGGATTCGATTCTGCATGGCGACCGCATCGGCTATTGCGGTACTGCGATCCTCTACGACGAGCAGCCGGTTACCTTCTCGCAAAGTTGGCGTCAGCGTTTGCGTTGGAGCAAGGGATTCCTGCAGGTATTCCGTTATTATGGCCCGGCATTGCTGAAACGCGCGGTTCGCGAACGTGATTTCTCCTGCATCGACTTCACCTTGATGCTGTGTCCGTTTACCGTGTTGGGCGTGATTCGCGCGGTGATGGGCTTGCTGTTCGCCGCGTGTGGCTTCGTGAGTTGGCCGAGCCAGCTGCAATCGCTGGCCGGTTGGTCCAGCGGCATCATCACATCGGTGTTGGGCCTGATGGCATTGGCTGCATTGACCATCATTGTCGAGCACGACCAGATCGGTGCCACGAACAAGGAGCTGCTCGCCTATGTGCTCAGCTTCCCGATTTACATACTCAGCTACGTGCCGATCTCCTTCCAGGCCATCTTCGCCAAAGCCCAGTGGAAGCCCATCGCACATAAGGGCTGACCGAGTCCGCTAGTCCGGAGCCGCTCAGCGGGGCAATCCAACAGCAACCCGGGGGTGCTGCGCTGAGGGTTGACTGGTGGGCTAGAGTAGATGCATGAGCTTAGACAATACTCAAAGGAATGTCGGATTTCAGCCGCCGATGATGCCAGCCGCCGCTCCCGCGTCTTCGCAGTCGCAACAGCCACAGCCGCAAGCATGGCCGCCGAACCCGAATGCGGCGGTGTCCATTCGCGGCCTGTTCAAGCACTTCGACCGGAAGATCGCCGTCAACGGGCTCGCGCTTGACATTCCAATCGGCTCGTTCTACGGACTGGTGGGCCCTAACGGCGCCGGCAAAACCACCACGCTCAATATGGTGACCGGTCTATTGGTGCCGGACGCCGGCACCGCCATGATTCTGGGCCATGACGTGTGGAGCGACGTGAACACGGCCAAGCGCATGATCGGCGTCATGCCCCAGCCCGACCAGATCTTCGACCGACTGACCGGTTTGCAATTGCTCGTCTACTCCGGCATGCTGCGCGGCATGAGCCGCGAGGAGACCACGCGTCGCGCCCAGGACCTGCTCAATGCTTTCGACTTGGCCGGGGCCGCCAACACGATGGTCACCGATTACTCGGCCGGCATGACCAAGAAGATCTGCCTGGCCTCCGCGATGATTCACAGCCCGCGCATTCTGGTCTTGGATGAGCCGTTTGAATCCGTGGACCCGGTGTCCAGCGCCAACCTCAAAGACATTCTCATCGAATACGCGAAGACTGGCGGCACGGTGATCATCTCCTCACACGTGATGGCATTGGTCGAAAAGATGTGTACGCATGTGGCCGTAATCAACGACGGTCTGGTATGCGCGGCCGGCACGGTGGACGAGGTCGCTGCTGGCGAAGAACTCGAAGACCGCTTCCTGCAACTAGTCGGTGGCCGCCACGAAGCCGCCCATCTCGCGTGGCTCGATGGCGGGCAGGCCCAATCCCAAGCACCAACTTCGGCCCAGCCGATTCAGCCGATTCTGCCTACGCCCGATGAGGCCCGCCAATGATCAAGACCGCCATCACCCTGGTCCGCCTGCGCTGGACGCTCACGCTCGCCACCCTGCGAAAATCGGCGTGGCAGACCGTCGCCTATGTCTTTTCCGCTGTACTCGCGGCCGGCACCATCATCGGCACCGGCGTGCTCGCATGGTTCATCGGCATACTGCCGCCCTTCACCGTGAACGCGGATGGCTTTCCGCTGAACATCCTTGGTCCCGGAGGCATCGTCAACATAGTCGTCGTGCTGGTCGGCGCGACCATGACCATCTTCATCGGCTTCATCCAGCTCATGATGCTTGGCGAAGGCTCCACCATGAACCCACGCAAATTCGCGATCTACGGCATCGCCGACCGCAACCTGCAATTCGGCTTGCTGCTTTCCGGCCTGTCCGGCATCCCCGCCCTTACCGGCGTGGCCTCACTGATGCTCTGGACACTGGCCTATCGGCATATGGGACCAGCCGTAATCATCAGTTCCCTCCTCGCCGCAGTGCTGGCCGTCATCACCATGATGAGCATCTCCAAACTGCTCATCGCCCTATTCACCACGCTGGTGACCAGCAAACGCGGCAAAGGCGCGTTCTATATCTTCATCGTGCTGACGTTCGTTATCATCTGTCAGTTGCCGAACATTCTGGTCAACTCCGGCGTGGCCTTCAGCCTCAACACCGAAACCTGGGGCGCGGCGACCACCATCGTCGCATGGACGCCGTTCGGCGCGGCCTTCCAACTACCGTTCGACGCGCTTACCGGAGCCTGGGCGGTGCTGCTCGCCCGCATCGCCATCCTTGCCGTCACATGGATTGTCTGCTTCGCCGTCTGCACCTGGTGTCTGAGACATGAACGGCTCACCATCGGCGCAAACAGTCCGTCCGAGACCGCCAAAGGCATCGGCGCATTCGCATGGATGCCCGATTCGGCATCCGGCGCGGTTTCCGCACGCCTGATCACCTATCTCAAACGAGACCCCCGCCAAGCCATGACCTTCGCCATGCCGGTCCTGTTCCTGATCATCTTCGCCTTCCAGGCACACGGCATCAGCGCGGTCGTCTGGCAGTCGCTGATCTGGTGCGGCTGGTTCATGTCCGTCGTGGAAAGCAACGGGCTCGCATATGACGGCCGCGGCTTCACCATGGAAGTCATCGCCGGCGTGCGTGGCCGGACCGACAGAATCGGCCGCGTACGCGTCTACGTCGGCATCATGGTCGTCTACATGGTGCTGCTCTATCTCGCCGGCATCGTGCTGGTCGGCGCACTGACCGGACGCTGGGCGCAGCCCGATGACCTCGCTACCGGCCTGATCTTCCTCGCCACGGGCATGGGCATCGCCTTGAGCGGACTGGGCGTGGCCGAAGTCACCTCCTGTGTACTGATGTACCCGGTCGCCTCAATGGACAAGCCGTTCTCCGCGCCTCAAGGCCGCGCCATGGCCCAAGGCTTCTTCCCGTTCGTCTACATGCTTGGCAGCCTGCTGCTCATGCTGCCCACTGGCATCGTGGCGCTGGTCATGCTGCTGACAGGAGCCGAAGGCGGCATGTGGCTGGCGATTATTCCGGTCGCGCTGGCCAATGGCATCGGCATTCTGGCACTCGGGACATGGCTGGGCGGTAAGCTGATGGATGCGCGAATGCTCTCGATTGTGGCAACACTCGACTCGTTCGCCTCATTGCAGAAATGATTGCCTTGGCATAAGGAGCACGATGGTATCTACAGCGGTATCACGCCGTCAGCGACGTGAAGCGCAACGGCGGACCCAACGATCGCATCGCCGAACACTGACCGTCATCATTTCCGCACTGACCACCATCGCCCTGTTCGCGGGGTACTGCGCCGCCGACATCACCGACGTGGCCCCCGGATTGTTGACGTTAAAACCTGTCACCGCACCTGTTTTCGCCAATCCGGCCACCGCCAAATCAGGCGGCACCATCGCCGGTGCCCTGAACGCGAACAAGGCCATTGATTCCACGGCCGCTTCTGCACTGGTCAACGAATTGCTGTCCGCGCAAGGCGTGGGAAACGATGCGTCGGTGATCATTGAAGACGCCCAAGGCACCGTCGCTGCCGAACATGAGTCGAACACTCCACGCGAGCCTGCATCCACACTGAAAACGCTGACCGCGCTCGCCGCCTCATCCACCCTGAACATGGCATCCACCTTGGATACCCAAGTGTTCCTGACCCAATCCGATGACGGCACCAATACGTTGACCCTCAAAGGCAATGGCGACATGCTGCTGTCTGCAGGCGATTCCGACGCCAACCATACCAACGGACGTGCCGGTCTGAACACCTTGGCCAAGGCCACCGTGGCCGCGCTCGCCCAGCGAGGCATCACTTCCGTCAATCTCGAGTACGACGACACCCTATTCGGCGACTCACGCATTCCCGCAGGTCTGTCGGAAGGCGGCGCGGTCTTAAGCGACTACACCGTCTACTTCACGCCGGTCTCATCAATGGCGATTGATGGAGGCCGCCAATACACCGCCGATACGCCTGCGCCGGCCGACCCCGATGATTCGGCCGGATACCCGGAACTGTCCCAGCACACCGCCAGCGACGTGGCCACGAAATTCGCCGAACTGCTCCAATCGAACGGTGTGGCCGTTACCGGAGACGTGACGGCAAACACCGCTCCATCCGGCGAAACGCCTTTGGCCTCGGTGAGTTCGGCAACACTGTCCGAAATCATGGCATACACGTTGCGGCATTCGGACAATACGCTGGCCGAGGAGTTCGGCAGACTCACCGCTTTGGCGAAATCAGCGACAAACAGTCCTGAAGGCGGCACGGAGGCGGTCAAATCCACTCTGAACGATCTCGGTCTCGATACATCCGGTCTGACCATGGCCGATTGCTCCGGCCTGTCTCCCGGCTCCCGGCTCACCGTACGCACGCTGGCGGACGTCCAACAACGTAATCTGACCACCAAGAGCGGCGCGGCCGGTGCGGAAGGTCTATCCATCGCGGGATTGGTGGGCACGGCGCAGGATCGGTATACGGATGATGCCGTGGCTGGTCTGCTGCGCGTCAAAACCGGCAGCCTCGGCACGGTTACGTCGATGGCCGGCAATGTGTCCCGCACCAATGGGGGAGCGTTGTCGTTTGCCGTGGTGGTCAACAATCCTGAGGATTATGCCGCCGCGCGTAGCGCCATCGACTCGTTCATCACCAAGCTCGCGGGGCTGTAAAAGACCCATCAAGTGCCATCAAAGGCTACAAAGGCCGTAAACGTCCATAAACGCACGAGTACACATAACCAGAAAAAGGGTGGTGAGTACATGGCATATTCCGCACGATTGCGCAAGGCCGTAGGCGCGGTCCACGCAACGCTGAGCGCTGTGGAACTATGCGATGTGCAGGCTCCCGAATTCGCGCAGCATGGGGACCATGCCGTTGCCGCCGATGCGCCGCTCGTGCTCGTGGCCTGTTCAGGCGGGCGCGATTCGATGGCACTGGCCGCGGTGAGCCATATCGTATGCACGTCCATGGGCGTGCGTTGCGGTGCCGTGATTGTGGATCACGGCTTGCAGGAGGGTTCCGAACAGGTCGCCGGCGAGGCTGCGAATCGTTGCCGTGCGTTGGGACTGGGCCCGGTCATCGTGCGCAACGCAACCGTGCAGGCACGCGGTGAGGGCCTTGAAGCGGCCGCGCGGCAGGCCCGGTACAACGAGCTGTGCGCCGCGGCGCGTGAATCAGGTGCCATTGCCGTGCTGTTGGCCCACACTATGGACGATCAGGCGGAAACCGTATTGATCGGACTGCTGCGCAGCCGTGGCGTGGATGCGTTGGCCGGCATGCCGCAGGTCTTCACACGCAGTGGCGTGACTTTTGCGCGGCCGCTGCTTACCCTTACTCGAGCCGAAACCACCGGCATTTGTGAAGACTTAGGTGTGGAATATTGGGATGACCCCACCAATGGCGATGCGGTAGACGGCGAGTTGCCGAACGACTATCCGTTGCGCTCGCGGGTGCGTCATGACCTGCTGCCGGACATCGAGCGATTCGCTGGATTCAATGTCGCCCGCCATTTCGCTGAAAGCGCACGGTTGGCCAGAATGGATAAGGAGTATCTGGATCAGCGATCCGACGAGGTGATGGGGGAGGCGGTTACGACAGTTGATTGGCCGGCATCGTCGGCAGCGGTATCGACCGATACGCCACGAGCCTGTGCGGCAGGCGATACCAACGATTCGAGCCATGGTGTCGGCCTGATGATCGGCGTCAGACGTATTGCACGTGAGCCAGAGGCGATTCGGTTGCGGGTCATCGCTCATGCGCTGAGCCAAGCCGGTGTGAACGCCAGTGCCGCCCAGATTGCCGCCATCGACCGGCTGGTCGTCGATTGGCATGGCCAAGGCGGCGTCTCACTTCCCAGAGGTTATTCAGCCAATCGCAAGAAACACGTCATTCGCGTGTGCCAAGATGGTGCGCATGCGAATCGCTGACGTTGAGGAAGATATTGACCACGAGCTGGTCAGCAAAGAACAGATCGATGCCAAGATCCACGAGATGGCCGCTCTCGCGAGCGAGGATTACCGCGATAAGAATCCGCTGCTCGTTGCGGTGCTGAAAGGGGCCGTGAATACGCTGGTCGCATTCACCCAGGCCATGAGCATTCCTGTACAGATCGACTTCATGAGCCTGTCGAGCTATGGCTCGGGCACAGTGTCGAGCGGTGAGGTCACAGTCAGGCAGGATTTGTCCGCCGATGTTCGCGGACGGCACATCTTGATTGTGGAGGATATTGTTGATTCAGGACACACGCTCGCGTGGCTGGTCGCAGAACTGAAACGTCGTGGTGCCGCTTCCGTGGAGGTCTTCGCTTTGCTGAGCAAGCCCTCCCGCCGAGAGGTGGACGTTGATGTGAAGTACGCCGGCTATGAGATTCCGGACGAGTTCGTCGTCGGCTTCGGCCTCGACTTTGACGAACGCTACCGCAATCTCGATTCGATCGCGGTCCTCAAGCCGTCCGTCTACCAAGGAGTGCAAGCATGAGCTTCCCGCAAGGGCCGGGTAACGGCAATAATCCGAACCCGAACAACAACCGTAACAACGGCAACCCGTTCACCAACCCGTTCAACCGTGGCAATAACGGGACCAATGGCAAAGGCAACAACAACGAGAACCGCCCGATATGGCAGTCCCCTTGGCTATGGGGTGCCGTGCTCGTGGTCATGGTCGTGCTGATGTTCCAGATGTTCGCCGGCGGTGGCACCAAAACCATCGACACCAAAGATGGTTTCGCGCTGATCAATCAGGGCAAGGCCACGTACGCCGAGATTACGGACAACAAGCAGGTCGTCCGCCTTAAGCTGAAGAACGACTACACCAAGAAAAACGCCGACACCGGCAAGGTGACCAACTACGGCAAGAACGTGCAGTTCTACTACACCTTCGCGCAGGGCGCACAGGTGGCCAAGGCCGTGGAGAACGGTGATCTCGAAAAGGGCTGGACCTCGAATATCGAGCAGACCAGCATGATGAGCTACCTCATCACCTCGATCCTGCCGTTCGTCATCTTCTTCGCCCTGTTCTGGTTCCTGATGAGTCGCATGGGCGGTGCCGGCGGCATGCTCGGCATGGGTGGCAAGAAAAACAGCGGCAAGCTGCTCGACGGCCAGACCCCCACCACCAAGTTCGCCGATGTGGCCGGCGAAGACGAGGCCGTGG
>ERZ1106931.1152-NODE-1152-length-12046-cov-3.907848_pt1 | contig 12046 bp, 10 predicted proteins | sample MGYA00403664_ERZ1106931 | MGnify/ENA primary metagenome ERZ1106931 (study PRJEB35170, sample SAMEA104062435) | human gut metagenome | biome: human gut; feature: human-associated habitat; material: faeces | place: Denmark | collected 2012-06-29 ... | reverse complement strand
TTCTTTATGGCGTTAATCTCTTTAGCATTTGCCGTATCCGTTGCGGCGCTGGCGACCTTCTATCGTATTAATCCAGATGAAATTCTGGTGGCTCACGATGAGCTTGACCTCCCACCCGGCGTGGCAAAGTTCAAGCTCGGCGGCGGCCACGGCGGCCACGATCTTGGCGCCGAACGGATCGGCCTCCCACTCGCCGTAGGTGGACCATTCGGTGAGCGGCTGGGTCTTGCCGTCGCCATCGAGGGCCACGGCAACGGTGTCGGCAATGTCGCGGGAGCTCACGCCCACTTCGATGGCATATTCGCCGGCCTCCACGTGCCAGTCGTTGTATTTTTCGGACCAGTAGGCGAACGCGCGCTCGTCGAGGTCGATGGTCACGGTCTTGGATTCGCCGGCCTTGAGGAACACCTTGGTGAAGCCCTTGAGCTCGTGCTTCGGGCGGGCCACGTCGGCCTTGCCCGGAGCCACGTACACCTGCACGGTTTCGGCGGCATCCACATCGGAGGTGTTGGTCACGGTGGCGGTCACGGTGGCGGTGTTCGCGCCGGTCTTGGCGGCGGCGACGTCATCGATCTCGAATGTGGCGTAGCTCAGGCCGTAGCCGAACGGGTAGTCCACAACCTTGCCGTAGGTGTCGTAGTAGCGATAGCCGACGAACACGCCCTCGCCGTAGTCGACGTGGCCTTCCTCGCCCGGCCAGTTCAGCATGCTCGGGTCATCGCTGATGTCCAGCGGAATCGACTGGGCGAGCTTGCCGGACGGGCTGACCTGGCCGAAGATCACATCGGCGAGCGCCGGGCCACCGGACTGGCCGAGCAACCAGGATTCGAGGATGCCCTTGGCGTTCTTGGCCCACGGGGCCACGGTGATCACGGAACCGTTGGACAGTACGACCACGACGTTCTGGTTCGCGGCGGCGACCTGTTCGAGTAGGGTGATCTGCTTGGCGGGCATGTCGAGGGTGTCGCGGTCGAAGCCCTCGGATTCCGCGGCTTCCGGCAGGCCCAGGAACATGAGGACAACGTCGGCGTTCTTGGCGGTTTCCACGGCTTCGGATTCGAGGGCCGGGTCGGCCGGTTCCATATCGAGCGTGAAGCCGGGGGCGAAGTCGGCCTTGATGCCGCGCTCGGCGAGCGTGTCGAGGAAGCTGGTCATCTTGGTGGGGGTGATGTGGGAGGATCCGCCGCCCTGGTAGCGCGGGGTGCGGGCGAATTCGCCGATAACGGCGATCTTCTGGGGCGTGGCGGACGGATTGGCGACTGGACCGGCGTTCAGCGGCAGAATCGCATCATCGTTCTTGAGCATCACAATGGATTCAATAGCGGCCTGATGGGCGACTTCATCGTGGACGTCCACATCGAAACGGTAATTATCGATGCTCATTGCAGCGCGGGTCTTGTTTACCAAGTCAATCATGCCCTGAGCCATACGATCGAGCTGGGCGGGGGTGATTCGGCCGTCGCGGACGGCGTAGACAATCTGGTCGTCGGTGTAGCTCGGCGGCATCTCCAGATTCAGGCCTGCATTCAGGGAGGCCCCACGGTCATGATCGGCGCCCCAATCGGACATGACGATGCCCTCGAAGCCCCATTCGTCGCGCAGCACGTTGGTCAGCAGCCAGTGGTTCTGTGCGGAATGCACGCCGTTGATGCGGTTGTAGGAGCACATGATGGTCCACGGCTGAGCTTTCTTGACGATGTACTCGAAGGCCGGGAAGTAAATTTCGCGCAAGGCACGCTGGCTGATGCGCGCATCGACGCGCAGACGGTCGGTTTCCTGATTGTTGGCGGCGAAGTGCTTGAGCGACGTGCCCACGCCCTTGGACTGCACACCTTCCACGATGCCGACTGCTTCATGACCAGCCAAGTACGGGTCTTCGGACCAGTATTCGAAGCAGCGGCCACCGAGCGGGTTGCGCTTGATATTGACGCCGGGGCCAAGAATCACGGCCACCTTCTCCTGAATGCACTCCTCAGCCATCGCCTCGCCGACCTTGTGGATGAGGTCCGGGTTCCAGGAGCTGGACAGACCGGCAGCTGGCGGGAAACAAGTGGCGGGCACTGAGTCGTCAAGGTCGGTCTCGCCGGTGCTGGAGGCCAGAGATTTGCGCAAGCCGTGGGGCCCGTCGGTGATCATGTACCCGGGGATGCCCTTGGCTTCCGCGCCCTGCAAGTGCCAGGCGTCGCCACCGGAGGTGAGGGATGCCTTCTCTTCTAGGGTCAGATCCTTGACGGACGGGTAGATGGCCTCGCTCATGTTACCTCTTTCCTTGAGTTTCTTGAGTTGTGCGGCTTGCGCTGCTGTCTTGAATTGTGCGGTTGTTCGATATGCGTTGCCTGGCTGTTGTTCGAGGTTCCTCCACGAATCTCGACTGCCGTTTTCTCTCGACCGACCGGTTGGTAGGTAGATTATCAAAATCTCCGGCACAACACGCCGAAATCATTTGGAACCACTACTAACCGACCGTAAGGTTGCCTGTATGAACGCCCCCTCCCCCACCGATACCGATCGCCGCACCGCGATTCTCGACGCCGCCGTCGAATCGTTCGGCAAGCTCGGCTATTACGGCACGTCACTGCAACGCATCGCCACCGAAGTGGGGCTCACCAAGGCCGGCGTGCTGCATTACGTGGGCAGCAAGGAGGGACTGCTCGATCTGGCGCTGACCGAGGAATACGACCGGGTCACCGAGTCGATCAATGCCGCGATGGTCGCCCAGGAGCGCCCGCTCATCGCGGACATGTGGCGTCAGGTGGTGGCGGTGAACAACAAGCGGCCCGCGCTGGTGCACATGTTCTCCACGCTGAGCACCGAGGCGCTCGACCCGGCCCATCCCGCACACGATTACTTCGCCGACCGCGAGCGCCGCACGGTCACCATGGCGCTCAACATCAACTGGGCCGTGCCGGAAGGCGTCAACGTCGAACATGTGCTGCAGGCCGGATTCTCGATGATGGACGGCCTCCAGCTGCGCTGGCTGCGCGCCCCCGGCCAAGACCTCAACGCCATGTGGGCCGACTGCGAGGACGTGCTGATGCCCCTGCCCCTGTGGGACGGGTATCGCTGAGCACTTTGGCTGCAGTTGCGGCTGTGATCCCGCATAACGCTTCTCACCACGCAGAGTGGGGGTGTTCCACACTGATAGAACACCCCCACTGTTGGTTCGGCCGCACGAACGGCGATCAGATATAGCGCTTGCAGTAGTCGGCGATATCGCAAATCACCTGATGTGCCTCGCCCGCTTCGGGATCGCCGGCCTGGACGATGTTGAACACATGGCCCAGCACCCGCTCGCGACCCTTGGGCCATACGCTCATCGCATGGTCCTTATGCCGGGCGTGCAGAATGCGTGCCAGTTCATAGGTGTTGTCGGCGATGAAATCCTCCACGCTGGTGATCATGTAGATCGGCGGCACATCGCCGTCCACGATGAGCTTGTCCAAATCGAGATAGGGGTTGACCTTGATGTGGTCGGCGGGCGTCTGCAGGTAGCCCTCCATGTAATAGCTCAGCGCATTGGCGTGCACGCCGCCCTGCAAACGGAACATGCCGGAGGTCACCACCAGGGCGTGCACCTCGATGCCGGACTGCCACAGGCCCAAGGCGCCGGCCAGCTGCGCCGAGCCGTTGGCCGCGCAGAGATACAGGGCCAAGGCGCCGCCGGCCGAATCGCCGGTCACACAGACGCGCTCGGCGTCCAGACCGTATTCGGCGCCATGGTCGCGAATCCAATCGAGCACGGCCATCGCATCGGCCAGCTGGGCGGGAAAGCTCACCGCAGGCACAAGACGGTAGTTGGTGTTCACCACGGCGAATCCCTGACGGGCGAGCAACATATCACGGCATTCGTTGTTCTCCTTGTTGCCGTAATACAGGCCGCCGCCGTGGAAGTCCACGATGACGGGCAGAGCCGCGCCTTCCTCCGCATCCGCGAGAGTGTAGATGTCCAGCAGATGCGCGGCGTCGCCATCATGCACATAAGCGATGTCCTTCAATCGGCTCACATCGTCCGGCAGCAACTGGGAGGCGAGATGCGCCGCGTCCCCGGCGGTCATGGCCTTCACGTTGGCGGCGAACAGGTCGCGCGCTTCCTGACTGATCATTGTCGTTCCTTTCAATCGTTATCGAAACCGTATCTCAGCCACGCACCGGCAGCACGATGGCGGACGGCGTGGCGCCACCCATGTGAATGGTCTGGTGGGCCACCTGCGTGCCGGTCTGTTCGCTCCACAGTCCAGCGTGGTTGGTGTGTACGGAGTATTGCGGGAAATCGGAAGATGAGATATCGCAGCGGATGCGCGACCCGGCGGGCACCATCCAGCAGATGCCCCACATGTCGATGCTCACGCGGCGGATTTCGCCCGGCTTGTACGGCGCGGCGTCCGGCGTATCCAGCCCGATCGTGGTGATGGAAGTTCGGTAGTTGCGCGCGGTGCCGTCCGGGTCCACGCACATGAGCTTGGCCGTGAAGGCGGTGTCCGGAGCGCTGGATGAGACGTACAGGTCCACACTAATCGCGCCTTGGATGTGCAGGTCATGGTCCAGCGGCTCGGATTCGAACGTGATGACGTCATCGCGCCACCCGGGTTCCGGCTGGATGCGTGCGCCAATCTCGTCCATCGTGGTGAGCAGGGCCTCGCCGCCTCGGGTCATGACCGGGTTGGCCGGATCATAGTCGTATTCGGCGGCGCTCGCGGCTTGCGGAGCTTCGGCCGTCAGTTCGCCAGGCTTGAGATAGAGCCTGACTTCGTCGGCGCCTGCGGACGGCAGCGGCCAGGAGTCGGCGACATGCCAGGAATCGCTGCCGATCTCGTAGTACTCGACCTGCCGCATGGGGGTCTGCTTCCGCTTCAGGGTCAGGTCGAACCATTCGAGCGCGGCCGGCACTTCGGCGGCGTCGAGATGCTTCGGTTCCAGTCCTTCCAGCGGATTGAGGAAGTAGTGGTTCCAGCAGCCGATGCGCAGCCAGGAGTGTTCCTTGACCTGCTCGTTCAGCGCGGCGTACCCGGTTAGGGCGCTGCCGAGGTGGTGGTCGAACCAGCCCTCGTGGATGAACATCGGCACCTTGACCTTGGAGGGGATGGACTTGAGCAGTCCCCAGAATCCCTCATCCCAGTAGGCGTCGGCGTCCTTGGGGTGGCTGATCCAGTCACGATACCAGTCAAGGCGGCCGCCCCACATGTCCTCGTCCACGCTCATCTGCGGCAGGTGGAGGGCGGATTTCATGTAATCGGCGTCGACCGGATATCCGGCGTTCTGCATGGCCCAGGCGGTGAGCACGTCGCAGCGGAAGGAGCCCTTTTGGTAGGCGGAGGCGAACCGGTCGGTGCCGTAGTGGTTGGCGCAGATGGAGGCCACCTTCGGCGTGGTGATGTCCGCCACGGTCCAGCAGGTCAGGGACAGGTACGAGGTGCCCCACAGGCCGATCACGTCGATCCAGTCCTGATGTTCGCACCAGGCGAGCAGGTCGGCACCGTCGTTGCGCTCGTTGACGTTCGGTTCCCACGTGCCGCCGGAGGTGTAGGTGCCGCGGCACCATTCGCACACCATCGCGTAGCCGCGCCGATTGAGATGTTCGCCGTGCAGCTTCCACAGCTCGACCTGCTGCGGGTAGGGGCAACGCACCACGATGGTCGGGTACGGGCCGGGAGTGGCCGGGCGGAAGATGTCGACCGTCAGCTCGACGCCGTCGCGGCAGGTGACCTTGGTTGTTTCGGGCTCGGCCGGCTCGTATTCCGGCTTGAATCGGGAGGATTCGTACTGGCTGGTGATGTTGTTGAGATATCGGGTCATGAAGTCGTCTGCGTCACTCATGAATACTCCTTATATTCCTTATATATACGTTTGTCTGGAATCGGTTTTGCCCGGCCTCACTTGGCCTGCTTCGTGATTTCCTTGAACGGGCGCATACGGAATCCGATGACCATGCAGGCCGCGGCGACCACGTACAGGGCCATATTGCCGACCAGCGACGGCACATAGGAGCCGGTGGCGTCGAACACGGCGCCATGCGCGGTGACGGCGATGGCGGAGGCGACCGCGCCAAACATGGAGACGATGGACAGGATCTCGCTGTAATCGCGCTGGCCGAAGGACTTGCGGATGACCCACGGCAGGGCGACGAGCACGACGCCTTGGCCGAGTCCGGCCATGAAGCCGGCGGCGATGGCCGGGGTGGGCGTGGTGGCGACGGCCATGAGACCCCAGCCGGCGAGGCCGATCGCGGAGTAGATGACGATGGTCAGTTCCGGCTTGAGATAGTCGAGGAGGATGCCGATGGTGGCCTTGCCAATCGCGGCGCCGAACATGATGCCGGAGACGACCAGTGCGCCCTGTTCCAGCGTCAGGCCATGGGCGATTTCATGGCTGGAGACGTGCTGGACCAGCGCGGCCACAATCTGCAGGAGCACGGAGACGAGCACCAGCAGCACGAACGTCGGGGTGCGGTAGGCCTTCTTGGATTCGATGCCGGGCAGCTCGCCGGCGGCCTGGGCGTCATCGGCGACGGCAGCGGAGACGATATGGCCGTAGGCCTGCTCGCCCTTGGCTTCGTCGGGGCGGAACTTGAACACCAGCAGGGAGAACGGCAGGATGCAGATGACGAGGATCAATGCGGTTAGGCGGTAGGAGGTCTGCCATCCGAGATTGGTGATGAACCAGGAGACGACGGGGTTGAAGATGGTGCCGCCGATGCCGGACAGGCCAAGGGCGATGCCCATCACCATGCCGAGCTTGCTTTCGAACCAGTTGGCGAGCAGCACGCTGGGGGCCAGGGAAATCGGGATGATGTAGAGAATGCCCATCAGCGCGAATGAGATGTAGAACTGCCAGACCGCGTTGAAGAAGGACTGGGCGAGGAACAGGGCGGCGACGCCCGCGATGCACACGCTGATCAGGATACGTGAATCGAGCATCTTCATGACCTTGCCCGCGAACAGCATGGTCACGGCGCCGGCGATAGCCATGATCGACGAGGCCAATGCGATCTGCGTGCGCGAGACGTTCAGTGTCTCGCCGAGGACGGTGAAGTACAGGCCAGGCGTGTTGACGATCAGGCCGAATCCGACCAGGGACAATACGCAGCAGCCGATGAACACCAGCCAAGGGCGGCTGGACGACTTGGTTTGGGTGGACATTCGAACCTCCATGTTCGCTGTTGTTTCCTCCTGCGTGCGCCGGGTCGGTTCCATCATTGAATCTGACCGGCGAACCAAAGGTAAGCAAGTACTTACTTTTGTTATTAGGTAAGTTACTACTTACTTTCTAGCGTGTCAATGCGAGACACGCCGGGATGACGGCTATCATGGCTCATATCGCAGTTGGGCCGCCGGGCGCGGACCATCCAAAGCCGGACGAAAGGAGACATGCCATGGGAACGCGCGGAGAAGAACGCCTCAAGGCGATCACCGATGCCGCCACCGAAGTGGTGGCCGAGCGCGGCTATTACGGCATGACCATCCAGGAGGTCTCCGATCGCGTCGGCATCACGCAGGCCGGGCTGCTCAAATACGTCAAGAACAAGAACGGGCTGCTGATGCTGGTGCTGCGTCGATACGAAGATTCCAGCGAAGCCGGAGACTACATTCAGAGCAAACTTGCGCTTACGCCCGAACAGCGGGAGCTTTCTCCTCTGCTGATGCCCGAGTATTACCGGACCATCGCCGAGGACACCATGAAACGCCCGCAACTCACACAGCTGTATCTGGTGCTGCGCGCCGAAGCCATCGACCCCAATCACCCGGCGCACGAGTACTACGCCCAGCGTGGCGGACGGCTGCGCGCGCAGATCGGCAGCTATCCGTGGAAGCTGCCGCCCGAATATAACACCCCACAGAAGATCGGGTTGCTGTCGATGTGCGTCGGCTCGGCCATGGAGGGCTTGCAATCCCGCTGGCTTGGCGAGCCAGACATCGACTTCATGTCCAGCTGGTCCCAGTACGAGAACATCCTGTTCCCTCGCCCCCACTGGAACGGCTACCGCTGAGCCGGCCTTTCATTCGGGCTATAGCCCCATCGTTTCGACTGCGGCCACGATATGTGTGACGGTACCCGTTTTCCGCACTTCATCGAAAGATTTCTTTACCAACGATTGCGGATAATACCGCCCATCACGCATACGCCCGAGACCGATGCACCAGACCTCATTGCCTGCGTACAGTACGATCCTGCTATTGCCCGACACTACGACATGTGTCACCTTTGACATATCCATGGCATCGGTCAGGACATCTGCCTTCTTCTTCAACCATTGCACATCACCATGAGGACTCACTCGCTTAGGTGAGATTCTGCGTCCCCTAAGCAAATCCTCATAGAGCTTTCTAGGAGGAAGACGACATCGCTTGGAATCATCCAGATAATAATCCAAGCCACATAGATGAGCGAAATTTCCCGAGTCCCAAACAATGGCAAGAGTCAGATCATCTTCACAGTGAATTTTTATTGAACGGCCTTCAAGTCGCTCATGATACAGGAGAGCCGCAGCATGGGCTTGCGCCAATGCATACTCCTTTGTCTTCGTTATATTCACGGCTCCCCCTTTGCCGAAAAATAAGGGAGGGACATCTGAGCCAGATGTCCCTCCTGAGATGAAAAGCCATGTTTTACAGTCTTCTGCATGACTATCATCCACTACTTTCGAAGTGGAATCGGTAGTGGCTTCGGTTGGCCCAACCGTATCACCCAGCCACTGGGCTAGGCACCCTGCTTTCGCGGTATTCGTCCGCGCGGACGAATCAAGTGCCAGCGGCAGCTGACTTCTCATCTCGAACCCGCAACCCACCCCGCCGCAAAGGATAGGCCGGGTCACGAAGCTCATTCTCTACCTTACACAATTGGCTCGAATCATGCCGACGTGCATCACGTTTTTTGAGCGCGAAAAGTGTAGTGGTGCCTCACCGGGGGTGAGCGCGAAACCCATCCCTCCTGCTTGGCTGGTTCCATGGAAGACAGGATCAGCATGGCCACCAAACGGCAGATAACCCTCAGGTTCAAGGATGAATACGCGAAGGCATCGAAAAAGGACAAGGGCGTCATCCTCGACCGCATGTGCGAGACGCTGAAGATAGGCAGGAGCACCGCCAGGCGCAGACTCAAGGAAGCCGGCCGCGCAGGCGAGGGCCGCGAAGCCCCGCGCGAACGGCCGAAACGGTATTCGGACCGGTCCCGCCTCCTGCTGGAACAGGTATGGCTGCTGATGGACCTGCCGTGCGCGAAATACATGAAGGAGATGCTGCCCCAATGGATTCCGACGCTGCTCGAGGCCGGCGAGCTGCGGGGATTCGACACGGCGACGGTCGACGAACTGCTCGCGATGAGCGCGGCCACGATGGACCGATACCTCAAGCCCGTGCGCGACGCCGCCAACCCCAAGGGCATGGCGTCCACCCGCCCGGCGGGTGTTTTGCTTCAATGTTTGTTCGACAGGTTCGGCAGTGTTTTTCCGCAGTGTGGGCTGATGGTTTTCCCCGGTGTCGTCATCGTTTCCCGGTGATGTGAGAGGCATCGGTGCCGCGGCCTGTATATTCCCGAGTTGCCAATCGGTTTTGATTCGGCCGGTTGCCGCCGGCCGGCGCTCGGGAAGGAAAGGAACATGGCGATACCGATGCCCATTGTGCAAGATATCAGGAGACTCGACCGGCAGGGAATGTCGCGCGCGCAGATAGCGCGTCGTCTGCATGTGGATCGCGGGACGGTCGCGAAGTACGCGGATATGGAGGATTGCTCGCCCAAGCCGAAGGCGGATCGCAGGTACGGGTCGAAGATCGACCCGTACGCGCATCTGGTGGACGGGTGGCTGGAGGCGGATCGGATGCTGCCCAGGAAGCAGCGGCACACGATCAGGCGCGTGCACGACCGTCTGCTGGCGGAGACGGATTACGACGGCGAGTATTCGACCACGATGCGTTACGTGCACCGGTGGCGCGAGGCGAACCGCGGCGTGCCGGATCGCGAGGGGTACGTGCGGCTCGAGTGGGCGGCGGGCAGCATGCAGGTCGATTTCGGCGTGGCCCGGGCCCGGATCGCTGGCGAGATGGCGGACGTGCATTGCCTGGTGGTCTCGTTGCCGTATTCGAACATGCGGTTGTGCGTGGCGTTGCCGGGCGAGAACGCGGAGTGTCTGTGCCATGGCCTGATGCTCGTGTTCGAGCATATCGGGGGTGTTCCTCCCGTGATCGTGATGGACAACGCGACCGGTGCCGGCCGGCGCAACGCGAAGGGCGAGGTCGCGTTGACCGGGGTGTTCTCCGCGTTCGTGGCGCATTACCGGCTCGAGGTCCGGTTCTGCAACCCGTATTCGGGCAACGAGAAGGGCAGCGTGGAGAACGCGGTCGGGTTTTTGCGGCGCAATCTCATGGTGCCGCCCATGCGCGCGGAATCGTACGGGCAGTTGAGCCGTCTCCTGCTGGAGCGGTGCGACGGGCTCGCCAGGGACTCGTATTGCCCGAGGTTGCTGGACGTGCCCGTGGCCGAGGTGTTCGACGAGGAGAGGGCCGCGTTGATGCCGTTGCCGTCCACGGCGTTCGACCCGGTTCGCTGGGAAAGCCGGACGGCCGACAAGTACGGGCTGGTCGACATCGACTCGAACCGGTACCTCGCCGGCCCCGATTCGGCGCGTTCCAGGGTATTGGCCGCGATCCGGTGGGACACGGTCACGCTCACCTCGCCCGCCACCGGCGAGCTCTTCGCGGAATATCCCAGACAGTACGGACGGTCGCGCAATGTGGAGGATCCCGCGCTCGTGCTTCCCCGGCTCGCGGTCAAACCCCGCGCGTGGCGGGAAAGCTCGATCCGCCCGGACGTGCCCGACGATATACGCGCGTGGCTTGATTCCATGGACGAAAAGACGTTGAGGGAGAGCCTCAAAGCGATCGGGGACGCGTGCCGGGCGGCCGGGTTCGATCCCGCGATGCAGGCGTGCGGCGAGATCCTGCGCTCGAACAGGGACATGGGCCTGCACGCGGACTCGCTCACCCCGATCGCGTTGCGCATGCGCGACGGCGAGTGGGAATACCCCGGCGGGATCGAGGAGCCCGACCTGAGCGGCTACGACCGGTTCATCACCGGCACGGACGACGGAGGGGAAGAACGGTGAGCGTCAGACCCGATCCGGTGATCCCGGAGACCCGACGCAGGCGCGCGTCCACGACCGAGAAGAGCGAGAGGATCCTGAAGATGAGCCGCAGCCTGACCCTGACACGCAGCGTGCTCGCCGGCACGCTCGCCGAGGCCACGCCCAACCAGCTCGACTTCATCGAACGCTGGTTCACGGCCGAACTCGACTCGCGCGAGCGATCCAAACGCCTGCGCCTGCTCAAACAGGCCGGCTTCCCCGCCGACAAGACCCTCGACGGCTATGACTGGACCAACCTGAAGATGCCCGCCGACTGGGGGCGCGCGCAGCTCGAGAACCTCGACTTCGTCGCCGGATGCGAGGACCTCGTGCTCTACGGGCCCGTCGGCACCGGCAAGAGCCACCTGGCCATCGCGATCGGACGGCTCGCCTGCGAGCGGGGCGTCCCGGTGCGCTTCTTCACCGCGACCGGACTGCTCATGCGTCTGCGCCGCGCCCAGCAGGAGAACCGGCTCGACCGGGAACTCGCGAGCATCGGCAAGGCCCGACTTCTCATCATCGACGAGTTCGGCTACCTGCCCATAGACGAGGAGGGCAGCAGGCTCCTCTTCCAGATCATTTCCGATTCCTACGAGACAAGGAGCATCATCTACACCACCAACATCGAATTCAGCGGATGGGGACGCGTGCTCGGCGACAAGAACATGGCCGCCGCCCTCATCGACCGCACCGTCCACCACGGACGGCTCATCAGATTCGAGGGCCGCTCCTACCGAAGCGAACACGCCCTCATGACCAAATAACCAACACAACGCAGACAGGCAGCGGCCGATACCGCACACCCTGCGGAAAACCCGCTGCCTACACTGCGGAAAAACACCGCTCACAAAGCGGACGCCAACTTGCTAAAACACACGTGTATTTCGTCAAGTCGGTGTTTCGTGTTTAGTCATGTATTTTTTTCGGGTTTAG
>ERZ1106931.1143-NODE-1143-length-12158-cov-24.645625_pt1 | contig 12158 bp, 10 predicted proteins | sample MGYA00403664_ERZ1106931 | MGnify/ENA primary metagenome ERZ1106931 (study PRJEB35170, sample SAMEA104062435) | human gut metagenome | biome: human gut; feature: human-associated habitat; material: faeces | place: Denmark | collected 2012-06-29 ... | reverse complement strand
GAAAAGAGGTGCCAAGCATCAAAAAATGCCGTCTCCGAAGCAAGAAGCGGCATTTCCATCTAGATGGTAGTATAAAACGTGAAAAGTTTAGGCTTATGAAACAACAGCTGATAAATCATAGTGTGAAACAAAATGTTAATAAATGTTTCACACTGAATTCCTAATATGATAAAATAAGCTGTCGGGAGGAACTTCAATGTCAAATCTAAATGAACTACTGAGCGAGAAGAATCAAATTACAGAACAGTTGAATTCTTTGACGTATGGTTCAATTGAAATACGGGAAAAAGATTCTAAACAATACCTTTATGTTCATTATAGACATGATGGCCTTTTGACAACCAAATATGTTGGTCAGTATTCTGATATCTTATATAACTTGATCAGAAACAATACCGCTCTGGCAAAGAATCTCAAAAAAAGACTGAAAGAGATCAGCAAAGAACTTATAGGACTTCATTATGTCGAAAGCAACGGAGTAGATGAAAAGGTCGCAATCAATATTGATTTGGCAAGAAGGTATCTTGTTGATTCTGTTTTCAAGCAAGCGATGCTTGAAGGCATTGCAACTACCTATTCAGATATCGAAACCATCATCCATGGCGGCAAAGTCAAAGATATGACGGCTTCTGATATCAATAAGGTCATCAACCTTAAAAGAGCCTGGGAATTTATTATGTCTGTTGATTTAGCAAACTATCCGACCAATTATGCAGTGCTTTGTCAGATCAATCAGATTGTGCAAGATGGCTTTTCACTGACAGCAGGTAGAATTAGAAGCGTACCTGTTGTGATCGGTGGTTCTATCTATATTCCACCGATTCCTTTTGAGGATCAGATAAAGCAGGAATTGAATGATCTTCTAAACAATGAAGAAGGAATCGATTTAGCAATTGATCTTGTTCTTTATGTGATGAAAAGACAGTTGTTTTTAGATGGCAATAAGAGGACTGCAATCATCTTTAGCAATCATTATCTGATTTCACATGCCCTTGGTTTATTGGTTGTGCCGGCTGATAAAGTGGATGAATACAAAAAAGTCCTTGTCTCCTATTATGAGGATGAATCAAAGAAACCTGATATCGCTGCTTTTCTAAAAGAAAAATGTTGGATAAAGATGAACTGACAACGATTAAAACATTGAATCTTATTCTTCGGTTTGAGATTTGATTCAGTAAAGATCAGGAAACTATAGTTACTTGCAAATGCACTTCAAAAATTATAAAATGAAGTGCAAATGAAAGAAACAACAAATTATAAAGCGATAGAATCTATATTCAAACAAAATCAAGGGTTCATAACGCACGATGATATCGTTAAAGCAAATATTCCTTCATGGTTTCTTTTTGATTTTGTCAGGAAGAATAATCTGAAAAGGATAGTTCCTGGATTTTACGCATCAGACGAATATATAGTTGACGATTATTTCATCCTTCAGATGCGGTATCCTAAATATATTTATTCTGGTTTGAGCGCACTATATCTTCATCATCTGACAGATAAAATACCTATTGATCTTTACGTGACATGTCCTAGAGGATATCATCCTTATAGAAAAAATCTGATTGCATTGTCTGTCACCTATATTTCAAATAATGCCTTGTATAATCTGGGCATAACAGAAACAAAGACGATGTTTGGAAATTTGGTCAAAGTATATGACAGAGAGCGAACAATATGCGATTTGATCAAATATCGTGATAATTATGACGGGGAGACTTTTGTCAAAGCGATGAAAACATATGTGAAGGGAAATATAGATCAAAGAAAACTATTCCAATATGCAAAAGCGATGAAAATTGAAAAAAAGGTATTTGAAATATTGGAGGTTATGACCAATGAAAATTAATAATGTGAAGGATGAAGTGTAATTGCAAACTCATAAGAGAAACAAAGAGTTCAATCAAGTTCTAAGTCTCTGAAGGAGTTGGTGTCTTGAACAAAAAAGTTAGATTTTTGTTATATGTAAAACAATGCGTTTGGAATGTGTTGAGTGAGTATTTTATAAAGCGAACAGGATAGGTGATATTATCTTTTCATCCATTCTTGTTTTGCCAAACTTACGATTCAAAACGTGCCAAAATTCCTATTGATAACTTGCCAAACTTACGATTGAAAACGTGCCAAACTTGCGATTGAGAACTCACAATAATATAATATTATTGAGGTGATTGTCATGGAAAAAGAATATATTGAGAGATTGTTTGATAAAAAACTTGATTTCTATTTGAAGACGGTCGGTGCAATTCAGATTGTTGGACCGAAATGGTGTGGGAAATCGCGAACTGCGAAAAGACATGCTAAGACAGTCATCGATTTGATGAAAAAGAGAGAAAGAGATCAATATATCGAACTTGCGAAAAAAGCACCTGAGGTTCTTCTGAACAGCGGTGATAAACCGATTTTGATAGATGAATGGCAGGTCATTTCATTCATCTGGAATTCGATAAAGGAATCCATTGACGAAAACGGAGGGTTTGGACAATATATTCTGACTGGAAGTGTGACTGATAATACAGCTTCAAAATCTTTGGCTGGCGAAGAAAATGAAAGACATACTGGTACAGGCCGTATTATTCGAAAAGTAATGAGGACAATGTCATCGTTTGAAAGCCATGATAGTAATGGAATCGTTTCAATATCGAATCTGAAAGATAATGTGTTTACTCCAGGGATATCTCAAAAAACTATTTTTGATTATTCCTATTTGATCTGTCGTGGTGGTTGGCCCTTGGCAATAGATGATGATCGTGATATTGCTTTGCAGCAGGCAAAAACTTTTTTTGATGGTCTTGTCAATGAAGATCTTTTCTCCTTAAAAGATATCCCCCTCAAAAAAGATGTAAAGAGAGCGATGAAATTGTTAAAGTCCTATTCCAGAAACATTTCAACAGAAGCTTCTAATGAATCTATAAAAGCTGATTTGAAAGAAAATGGTGACGAGATAGACAAAAATACATTTATCAAATACCTTTTAGCATTAGAGAGACTCTATGTGATTGATGAATTAGAAGCATGGAATCCGAATCTTAGAAGCAAGACAGCTATAAGAGAAAAGAGCACAAGACACTTTGTCGATCCTTCTATTGCGACTTCTGCGTTAGGCATCACTCCAGAGAGCATGTTTTCCGATATGAAAACGTTTGGACTGCTCTTTGAGTCTTTGGCCATTAGAGATTTACGAATTTATTGTGATTCGATTGGTGCTGAAGTCTATCATTATAGGGATAAAGCAGATAGAGAAGCCGATGCGGTGATTTCTTTTGCTGATGGTTCTTGGGCACTTCTTGAAGTGAAACTTGGTGATAAAGAGGAAATTGAAACGGCATCTAAAAAGTTAGTCTTGTTAGCAAAAGATATCAATAAGAAAGAGCATCCTGAACCTGCGTTTCTTATGATTGTTACTGCGCAGAAGGTGGCTTATAAAGACGATAATGGTGTCTACGTTGTCCCTTTATGTTGTCTGAAACCATAGCAACCAATCGGACTTGAATGATAGAATAATGATGCATTAGCGGAGGTATTTATGCTGTTTGAGAAATTCCGTCGGAAAAAGAAAGAACAAAAAGAAGCAATTGTCGAAAAAGACAAGATAAAAGTGGAAGAGATTGTGAATAAAGCATCAGATTCAAACGAGAATGATTTTGAAGTCGATGTTCAGGAAATAGGAAATGAAGAACTTAAGAACAAAAGACTGGTAGAAATCACTGACGATAATATTCTTGTTCACATCAATCATCTTATTCCGTCTTTATTTAAAACTGCCAACGCAGCAATGAATGTTTCTATAGCATCTAAGTTATCTAATGGCTCCATATATCAGGCTGTAATTCCTTCTGGGGCAAAACTTGCTGCTTCTCATAGTATGAATGGCGCTGTAAGAGGATTTTACCTTGGTGAGAATGGAATAGAAGGTCAAGCTAATTTTAAGAAGGTGGATATATCGAAAACGGCGTCAATCTCAAATAGCGTTGCTGCCATTATGAACGTCGCCTCCTTGATTGTCGGTCAGTATTATATGTCTGAAATCAATTCTAAGCTTGCTGTGATAAACGATAGCATTTCCGAAATTCAGGATTTCCAGAACAATGAATATAAGAGCCGCGTGTTTTCACTTGTGACATCGGTAAAGACAATAGCTGATTTCCATGAAGAGATCCTCGAAAATGATGAATTGAGAATTTCAAAGATCAATTCCTTGGAACGTTTTCAGGAAGACTGCATGCAGCTATTGGAACAAGCAAATCTGACAATATCTGGCATCAGCAAGAAACAGGATCTGAAGTTTAAGCAATACGAAAAAGAAGTTGCGATTGCTGAGGAATGGAGTATGTATCGAAGCTGCTCCTTGAAGTGTTATATCGGATTGCAGATCTGAAGTATGCTCTATATTTTGGTGCTGTATCAAGAAAGCAATGTTCTGCTATCATTCCTGAATGTGAAAGCCGTGCTGAAGATTCAAGAAAGAGTCTTGAGAAATGGCATGCTGATATGATTGAAAAACTACAGATAGACATTGAAAAAGATAGAAGAAAATTACTAGGCGATGTTTCTGTAGTCAATGATATTTTCAGCCTCATCGGAAAAGATAAACAGTATGTGTCTGTTGATAAAAAGACGGTCACAATGATTAGGAATCAGAGCGGAAAACAAATGATGAAAGATGTCGATAAGTCAGAACTCTATTCTAAGGATGTCCGCTTGATTTCCAAGGATGGGAAGGTTTATTATTTGTTGGATAAGGAATAGAAATGGTATTTATGTGACAGCAGTTAAATCTCTTTGAAAAATTCTTTTTTCGAGGAACGATATTTTTCGATTCTGTTCTCAGTATCTATACCATTTTCATTTTGAGAAATAGGAATTTTTCCTTTTTCTTCATTCTTGCTATTTTTCACAACAAATCGATTGCTCTCACAAAAAACAAAGTTATCCTCATACTTTAGTCGCATGCCATAATCATCCCTGTCAAGATGATCGGAATCGATGACTTTCAAGAATGGCTGATATGAATTCTCAGATAATTTGGTTGAGGTAACCATGACATAGATGTCATAATAGTTATTTTTCTTGATCCAATACTTTCCAAAACGATCAGGCCTGAATTCATCATATTTTATGAAGTAATAACGCCAGTCATAAAGCCTTTCGTTTTCACATTTTTCCAGGTAATTATTTACGAGTTTCTTTAAATACTCTTCATCGATATGTTCATTGCTATTTAAAAGTGATATCAAAACAGCATGCGTCTTTTCAAAACCCTTTGCTACCGCATTCATGTGAAAAAGGAATTTCCAAGGTGAGTCGTTAGTTCTGGTTCCGAATGTATATCTCCAATCTTTTTCGACTCTGGAATAATCTCCAAAAGTCAATAATGCACAAGAAACCAAATCTCTGTCACAGCTGAAAACTTCATTGAACCTCTTGAAGAGATTGCTGTTTTCTAAACCGACAATAGAAATCTGACCTTGAAGCAGATTATTGTTTTCCAATACATTCAAATCCGCAATCTTGTCTGGATTTCTGATTCGCCATTCTTGCTTTTCTCTTTCTTCATTTAACTGATTGACATTGAAATTATTTTCAATCTCATTCTGTTCAAGAATCTTTCCATCGAGGATAATTGATTTGGTTTGCTTTAGAATGGCAGGCATTCTATTGCCCTTAGCACTGTCATCGTTATCACGGATCTCATCAGATGAGTTCATGATCAGATTGTTGATGATTCTGATTCTTTCATTGAATTGACCACTCGAAATGGTTTTGTAGTTCATTGCATATTGCATAAAACTATAAAGAAGAATGATCTGTCCTAATGAAAAGCTTCTCTTTCCTGTTTTAGGATCGATATAATTCTTAAAGCAATGATCAAGTAAATCAACAGGCCCGCTTACTTTTGCTTTATCAGGAAGGGATTTTGTGCTCAAATGCTTTTCGAATAATTCGGTTTTGATATCTAGTGTAAAGCTGGAAAAGCAATCGAATGCTTTTATCAGGAATCTGACATTGTCTTGACCATCTGGTTTGTCATGAGAGAAGAATTCATCTATCAGAGATAATTCATCATAGTTTCTTCCCTGTGTGCTTTTACCATTTTCGTAGGTAATAATGTCACAGATGAATTTCAAATAATTGAGGAACAATCCATCAATCAAAAAGTCATCTTTTCGATAACCCCAAAGAAAATCAGTCCATTTGTTTTCTAATTTGACTTCGAAATCTTCAGCTAAAGACTTATCCATCAATCTGATTTCATGTTCGATTGCAGCTTTGAAGTGCTCGAATTTTGTCAAAGGCTTTCCACGTGAGTTCATCTTTATGTATAACTCATCTGTCAAGCCCATGTTTTTGATCGGCAAGAAATAGAATTGAATCTTTCTATCTTCAATCAGAGCTTTCCAAAGGTTTTTGACGTCCTTAAATGTGTCATTGATTTCATTGATCATGACAAGCATTGACTTGATTGTCGGATCGTTTTGCCAATCTAAGGGAAACCAGGATTGATCGATTATCTGTGCAGTAAACGGAAGAGAATCGAAATTAGGTTTGAAATCAACTAGTCTCTTACAGAATTCACGAGAACTTGGTCTTGTCTCATAGGAAAAACGAGTCAAGAATTCATATTCTTCCTTTGATATGTTTTCTCGTTGTGCTGTATACCAATGAAGCAGGAACAAAGTCGTTATTCTTTGTTGCCCATCAAGAAGTGTCAGTACTCCTGAATCATTGACATCACCATAGATGAAATCCAAACAGATCGGTTTTTCTTGAACTGCGTCTTTTAAAGCACATAGGAATTTCGTTCTGATTCTATTGACATCAGGATTTTTTCTTCCTTGTGCATAATCTCTCTGAATCAGCGGGATTGATATTTTAGAAACAGTAAGTATTTTGTCACTTTCATCAATATCCAGACTGAAAAGTTCTTTGAATGTGCATAAATATGAATTAGCCATTGTTCTCATCCTCGTTGAATATAGTGATTGGTTCTATATATTCTGATAGAACCTTATTCATTTCATTGATATAACAATCACGGTCTGCCTGTCCCCAGAAATGAATCGAGTTTCTGTCAGACGGAGTGTAATACTTTAAGAAGACCATCCTTGTACAGAAAGGAATGAATTCTCCGTTCTTGTCCATCTCCAGTATCTTATTTCGCTTTACATCAAAAGTGGAGTTGTTAAGGGCGGAATTGTCATCCTTTTTCAAAAGCGCAAGATTTGAGATAGAATGCAGATAGCCTACATTCATATCTTCGGAAAGAACCTTTTCTGCTCTTTTTCTGATCTTATCGAATTCATCTCCTTTCAAGGTGTAATCTTCTTGGATGTATTGCTCCATTGAATCAACTAAATCATGGTCATCCTTGTTCAGCAGTTTAACGGATGGAATATGAAGCCTTATCCATTCTTTCCATTGTGCTTCTGTATTTAAGCCTTGAGACTGTTGAGCATGGATGTGCTCTAGGCTCCAATCTGAGTTTTTATTGAATTTATCAAATTGGAATCTACCGCTGCTTTCGTCACTCTTTTCGGTGCTTAACACATTGAATAACAGAAGCAACTTGTAAATAGCTTTATAGTCTGAAGCACTTTCGTAACTGAGATCACCATAGTTTCTATCCTTGATATCGACTGCTTTCTTTATCATTTGTTTCAATTCTTTTGTGAATTCTGTTTTGGTTTTATTCAATGACAAATCGTAAATAGTCTTGATCGATTTGCCTATGGCAATCAAATAACCAATCAAATGATAGAATTTATGATTCTCATACCAATCTTTCAGAATGAGATAAGTATGCTGTATTTCCTCCCAAATATCGAAAAGGTTTTCTTTCTTACTCTTTTCATCAAAGAAGAAGAATGTTGCATAGTTATCAACATCATCGAATTTTCCGGAAATAAGATTCAGAACAAGATCGATTCTTGTCTGATATTCTGAATCGTGTTTATTCGTCAGGAAATACCAAAAAGAGTCTTTATGCAGTTCTTTTTCGATGTTGTCCCATTGTAAAGCTATTTCCTGTTGCTTTTCTGAATGAATGTCGTTCTTATTGGAAGCAGAAAGGAAGATAGCTTTGACAAGCTCTGAAGATGTCAAAGGTATCTTTCCGATATTCAGTCTTTGAAATAATGCATTGCCATCTTCATTGGGTCCTACCTCATACCAGATGATATCGACTTTTTCATTCAATAGATTGAGAAAATCATATGGTATTGATATTCTTTGCTTCATTTTTTCTTGGAACCAATTGTCAATTGACATATAGGCTTCTTTCATGAAATAGAAATCAATATTGGTTTCTTTAGATTTTTCGGAAATGTTTTTTAAAAACTCTTCTGAATCTTTTCTTACCGTATAAGTGAGCGAATAATTGATTTCTATAAAAGGAAGTAGTTTTTTGATGAACTTATATATCAAAAACAGTGTTGTCAGCCTTTGCTGACCATCGATCAATTCATATGAATTCTCATCAGAAAGTTTCTTGACAACGATTGGCTGAAGACAATATCGGTAATCGCTGTCAGCGATTTCCATAATGTCGTCAAGAAGTCTGGTAGCTTCTTTTCCCCATCTATATCCTCTTTGATAGGCGGGGACAGAGAACTTACCGCTTATTTCCGAAACTTTTTTAGTTTGTAAGATAATGTTATTGTTAGATTGATCCATATATTCCTCACTTCCAGAAAGGAGAGCCAAAAGCCGTAATGCAATACTGGTTGATTAAAGTGTTGACTAATTCGCATGCTTTATAGCCACGATTCCTCCATTCATCATCGTAGATGTTCTTTCTGTTTTTATTGCTGTAATTATTCGAACATGAACAATTTCTGCAATAAAACTCATACGCCCGGTGTTTCTCTTTTTTGGAATTTGAATTTGTGCTCATATATAGTTTTTTTACATTATGGCAAATCGATTCGGATTTGTCAATGGACATATAAGCCAAGTATTGTGGCGTCATATCAGTTTTCAATGATCGATTTCGTCTCTGTTCCTTTTGCCTAAGTCAAATTGATATTCATGCTGAAAAAGTATATATTATAGGTATCAAAGACGTGAAAACTTTTAGTTTTCACGCAAAAGGAGAAAAAGAAAGATTATGAAAAAAAGCTTACTGTTCTTGATGATTGCAGCAACTGGTTTGGTTGGTTGTACACCCGGTGGAAAGATTGATTGCGCTACGATTGTAGTTATGGGTAATAGTGGAGAAATCCTTGAAGAAGAATCAGAAACCTCACATTCATACGTTTATGAATACGTGAGCGATGATGGAATGAAGATCTATACTTCTAATCGATATATCACTTGGGATGGTTCTGATTCAGAAGGGTTTGATTTTAGCCTTAGAACATATAGGAACAGATATTCAAATGACTTTACTGAATATACCTATTCCAGATTTGTCGGTTTTCTGACACAGGAATACAATTTCTATCTTGATCTGAATAAGAGAATGATCGATATAGAAATGAAATGGACTGAATACAAAGAATTGACTAATCCTGTTGAGGATTTAGGGAATCCTGCTAACAATAAGGAAGCTTATCAGTGTGCAAAGAAGAGCTATTATCAGGATGATTCAATTGAATCAGGTGGTTCTTCTTATAAGGCCATCTATCTTGATTCTGCCGATTCTTCTTTGGAAAGACATGCTTATGCATCAGTTGGTCAGGAATTTGCTATTGTGTACACGGTGAAGAAGTAACTAAGAATTCGAAAATAGAAGCAACTCTGTAAGAAACGATATTCACTATTTGTTATGCAAATAATTAAATAAGGAGGTTAATTATGCCTATTCCACAAATAATCAGTAATCCCTCTAATCCATATCTTTTAGATAGATTAGCAAATAAACCAGTGTTCTTGGCATTGACTAGAAAAAATGCTGATTATATTTCTTCTATAATTAACAATTTTAGTGATGAATCACGAATAAAAGAGCCAAGTAAGAATTTTGAACCAGAAAAGAACTGCTCGTCAGCTGATGGTATGTATTGTGGATCTATGGCCTATTGGTTTGAGGAGATGAAGAAAGATAAAACTAATAGCAATTTCAGAAAAAATGTTTTAGGCGCTGTAATTGCTATAGATACTTTTAACAAGACACATTTGGAAAGTTGTAAAGATGGCAGAACAAAAATGCGGGATCGAATTTGTAAGGCGTGCAGTGATTTAAATGGCTTAGTGACAAAACTTAACGAACCATTTGATTCAAATAAAAGTGACCATTTGATTTCAATTTTGACTGGTGAAATTGACGCAAAAAAACAAGATCAGAAAAAGTTTAATCTATCTTTTGCAACCAAGTTCTGTTCGTATGCATCGTTCTTTTTAACTGCAAAAGCTACTTATTCAATCTATGACAGCATTGTTTCTGAATACTTGCCAGATTACGTTATTGAATATCTTAAACCACAGGTGCGCAAGAAGATCTCCTATAAGATTCCAACTGCCAGAAAGGGTACTAATCCGTTGAACTTGCGATTGGAAATTTATGAAGATTATTCGAAGAAGATTGAAGAGATTATTAAATATTTGCGGAAAAATAATATCCGGATAAATAAACGTGAGTTGGATCATATAATTTGGTACAATTCTAAATGATGAATTATGTTCGCGGCCACAATATCAATTGATATTGTGGGCACAATTTTTTTGATAAGATATACACGAGGTTGTTACAATTAAAGGGAGGAATGACAATGCGTCATGAAAATTTTCAATAAAGAAATCGAAAATAAATTTATTGATATTACATTTGAGTTATTTTGACTCATACTTTTTTGCACTTCATAGATAGAAAATGTGCATCATTAACTCGTTCTTATAAAACTGAAAATAAATTAAAGGAAAAATGATATGGAAAACAAAGAATATAGCTGCGAAGAACTTATTAAACAAATCAATGAGCTGACTGCTGAATTATCTTCAATAAAAAATATGGGCTAGTATGGGATAAGGAATCGGTTGCGGAAGAAATAGTTGAAAAATGTAAGTCGAATATTCCAATATTAAATTTAATCAGTGATAAATCCATAGTTTGTGGAAAAAATAATAATGTCTTGATTGAAGGTGATAATTATCATTCTCTTTTGACTTTAAATTATTGTGAGAAAGATTCTTTCGATATGATTTATATTGATCCACCATATAATACGGGAAATGAAGACTTTGTTTTTAATGATAAATACTTAAATCCGAGCGATGAATATAAACATAGCAAATGGCTTAATTTTATGGATAAAAGATTGAAATTAGCCAGAAATCTTTTGAAAGATGATGGGTATATTTTTATAAGTATTGATGATAATGAATTTGCCCAGTTGAAGTTGTTGTGTGATCAAATTTTTGGACAAAAAGAATACGTGGCTACATTTTTATGGAAAAAGACAGATACGCCTCCATCACTATCGAATAAAGTTAGAAGAAAATATGAATATATACTATGTTATGGTAGAAATGTGGACCCAGGTCATCGGTTTTCACAAGGCCCAATCGAAGGAGATTCTGCTCCATTATTAAATTCAGGAAATCCGTATAAAGCTATAACTTTTCCAAAACAATCGGTTCATTTCAACATTACTGATGGCGTTTATAAAGCTAATAGATACCATAATATAGAATTAGTGAATGATGTTAATGTAAAAAACGGATTAAATGAAGAACCTTTTACTGCAAAAGGATCATGGAAATGGGCACAAGATAATTTGGATGAAGAAGTAAAAAAAGGAACTTATTTTATTGTTAAAAGTCCTAGGTTTTCTTTTAGATACCAAAGAACTGAAGTGAAAACAGTAAAAGTGCCTCAGAATAATTTGAATTCTGAATTGAAAGTTGGCACGAATGAAGAGGCAAGCAAAGAATTGGTCGACATTTTTAATAAAACTGGAGTTTTTGATTACCCCAAACCAGTGTCACTTATTAAATTCTTAATCAAGATGATTAATAAAGGTAAAAATATCAGAATACTTGACTTTTTTGCTGGCAGTGGAACTACTGGTCAAGCGGTTTTAGAATTAAATAGCGAAGATGGTGGAAAGCGATCTTTTGTTTTGTGCACAGATAATTCAAAAAGCATAGACGCGACTGGTGAATATGGAGTGTACCGATAAATTTGGACTAACTTGTAGATAAGATACAACAGAAGCAAT
>ERZ1106931.1138-NODE-1138-length-12267-cov-3.244022_pt1 | contig 12267 bp, 6 predicted proteins | sample MGYA00403664_ERZ1106931 | MGnify/ENA primary metagenome ERZ1106931 (study PRJEB35170, sample SAMEA104062435) | human gut metagenome | biome: human gut; feature: human-associated habitat; material: faeces | place: Denmark | collected 2012-06-29 ... | reverse complement strand
AGTAAATAAAAGTAGCTGCCACCGGTAGTTCTTTCGGGGATACTTTGGCAGGAAAAAGAGTTTGTAAACATATTAAAAATAAGATAAAAACTCCTGTGCGGCTTTGGATACCGGAACCTTCTCGTTATGCGCAATGACAAGTTCTCGTTCCGGAAGCGATTCCTTCGTCTCAACAATGAACAGAGAATCCGAATCGGCTGTCTGGGAAAGACAGAAATCCGGAATAAATGCGATTCCAAGTCCGATGCGGGCAAGGTCGATCAGAAGGTCATTACTGCTGAGTTCGATCTCCGGAACCAGATCCAGCTGATTCTGAAGGAACAGGTTGTGCAGATATTCACTGGTTGTACTCTTTCTGTCCAGCATAAGGATCGGGTAGTCCAGAAGTTCTTTGAAAGAAACCTTCTTTCCTTTTAATTCTTTAAATGCTTCATTGGCAATGAACACATCCTGGAAATCTTTGATCTTTTTCACATTCGGAACATTTCCGAGATAGGAATTCGGTGAATTGACAACGATCAGATCCACCTGCCCGGTCTCCAGGAGTTCTACGCAGCGGATCGATGTCGCATTCGTAACCTTGATATGCGCTCCCGGAAATTCCCGGTGGAAGCGTTCCAGATAAGGCACCAGGAAATAACGGCAGATCGTATCACTGGCTCCGATGTGAAGCTGTCCTCCGCGTACGCCGACATCGAGAAGCTGGCTTTCCCCACGCTTGATCAGGCTGATCGCCGGTTCGATATGGCGCAGAAGAATCTCTCCTTCGGTAGTAAGACGTACTTTCTTGGTGCTTCGGATGAATAAGGTCTGATCCAGCTTTTTCTCCAATGCCTTGATCGACTGGCTGACAGCCGACTGCGAGATAAACAACTGCTTGGAAGCTTCCGAAAAGCTTAAGGTGGAAGCTACATAGTAAAATACTTTATATAACTCATAGTTAATATCCATGATAAGTCCTCCTAATGAATCTTAACTGTATTATAAGTGAAATGAAAGAAAATTACAACCGTATTTACAATAGAAGTGTTATAATAATGAAGAACAGGAGGAAAAAAACTTGAAGAAATTAACAACGCTCATATCGGTTGTGGCCATGATGTGTGCAGTGATCGCAGCACTTGCATTCAGTATCTGGGCGGCAGTATATGGAGACAGTCATTATAGATTTTACAAAAAAGAATACCAGAAATATGAAGTGACAGAAGATCTGGATATGAACATCGACCATGTCATGTACGTGACAGAACATATGATGAACTATCTGATCGGAAAAGAAGAGAAGCTGTCAGTTGTAACAACGGTGGAAGGAAAAGAGCAGGATTTCTTCAATGAAAGAGACCGGCTGCATATGCGAGATGTCAGGAATCTATTCCTGGGAGGTATTAAGGTCGGGGGAGTTTGCCTGATTGTAGCTGCAGCCATACTGACGATGTTTAAAAAGCGGGAAAAAGACTGGAAGAGACTTTTTTGCAGGGCATATTCGATCGCACTTGGTGTATGGCTGGTCATAGGTGTACTGCTTGGCATTGCTTTCAGTATAGATTTTACGACGTGTTTTACGATTTTTCATAAACTGTTTTTTACCAATAATCTATGGATATTCAATCCGGAGACTGATTATATGATCCGGATGCTGCCGGAAGGATTCTTTTCTGATATGGTGATCCGTATCAGTGAGGTATTTGGAGCGGTGCTGGTAGTGATATGGATCGTATTGTTCGTTATTAAAAAATATTATAAAAAGCCAGAGGAATCGTAAATCCGTAAAAATAGATTGACGGGAATGAAAATGATAAAGGATTAATAAGTACAGATTATAAAAGCGTTTAAATATATTAATTGTATTAAATAATGATTGTTGTGTTATACTAACAATAGAAAATGTGTAAAAATTCATTTATGGAGGATTACTTATGAGCAATGTAAAAAGAGTGTACGTGGAGAAAAAATCAGGATTTGATGTACAGGCCAAGGAGCTTAAGACTGAGATCCGCAGCTATCTTGGAATCAAAGACGTGGACAGTGTTCGTGTACTGATTCGCTACGATGTGGAAAATGTATCCGATGAGACATTTGAGAAAGCATGTAATGGCATCTTTTCTGAACCACCTGTAGATACATTATATAAAGAAGAATTTCCGGCAGAAGAAGGAAGCAGAATCTTTTCTGTAGAATTCCTTCCGGGACAGTTTGACCAGAGAGCGGATTCCGCTGTTCAGTGCATTCAGTTCATCAAAGAAGACGAGCAGCCGGTCATCCGTACCGCGACAACTTATGTGATCCATGGAGGAGAAGGCAGCTTATCAGATGAAGAATTTGAAGCAATCAAAGAACACTGCATCAACCCTGTAGATTCTAGAGAAGCACAGGGCGAAAAGCCGGAGACATTAGTTACCGTATTTGATGAGCCGGCAGATGTAAAAATCTTTGACGGATTCAAAGATATGGAAGAAAGCATGTTAAAAGAATTATATGATTCTCTCGGACTTGCCATGACATTTAAGGACTTCCAGCATATCCAGAATTATTTTAAATCAGAAGAAAACAGAGATCCTTCCATGACAGAGATCCGCGTTCTGGATACATACTGGTCAGATCACTGCCGTCATACAACATTCTCGACAGAACTTACAGACGTTTCATTCGGCGACGGCGATTACAGAGAGCCGATGGAAGAGACTTACAAACAGTACATCGCTGATCACAGCGAGATCTTCAAAGGAAGAGAAGACAAATTTGTCTGCCTGATGGATCTTGCACTGATGGCAATGAGAAAATTAAAACGTGAAGGAAAATTACAGGATCAGGAAGAATCCGATGAGATCAATGCATGCAGTATCGTTGTGCCGATTGAAGTAGACGGTGTGGAAGAAGAGTGGCTTGTGAACTTCAAGAACGAGACACATAACCATCCGACAGAGATCGAGCCATTCGGTGGAGCTGCTACCTGCCTTGGAGGAGCCATCCGTGACCCACTGTCAGGACGTACATATGTATACCAGGCAATGCGTGTTACAGGAGCCGCTGATCCAACCGTATCTGTAAAAGATACATTAAAAGGAAAGCTTCCACAGAAGAAACTGGTTAGAGAAGAAGCACACGGATACAGCTCTTATGGTAACCAGATCGGACTGGCAACCGGAGCAGTAAAAGAGATCTATCATCCGAATTATGTTGCAAAACGTATGGAGATCGGCGCAGTACTCGGGGCAGCACCAAGACGTGCAGTCATCAGAGAAACTTCAGATCCGGGAGATATCATTATCCTTCTCGGCGGACGTACCGGACGTGACGGATGCGGTGGAGCAACCGGATCTTCCAAAGTACATACAGAAGAGTCTATCGAGACCTGTGGAGCAGAAGTACAGAAAGGTAATGCACCTACAGAAAGAAAGATCCAGAGATTATTCAGAAGAGAAGAAGTCAGCAAGCTGATCAAAAAATGTAACGACTTCGGAGCAGGCGGAGTATCTGTTGCTATCGGAGAACTTGCAGACGGACTTCAGATCGACCTTGATAAAGTACCTAAGAAATATGCCGGCCTTGACGGAACAGAGATCGCAATCTCTGAATCACAGGAACGTATGGCAGTTGTTGTAGATCCAAAAGATGTAGATGAATTTATGAAATATGCATCCGAAGAGAACCTGGAAGCAACAAAGGTGGCTGTCGTAACAGAAGATCCAAGACTGGTCCTTTCATGGAGAGGAAAAGAGATCGTAAATCTTTCACGTGCATTCCTTGATACCAACGGAGCACACCAGGAGACAACTGTAGCGGTTGATATCCCGAACAGAAAAGACAGCATCCTCGTAAGAGAAGAAGTAAAAGACGTAAGAGAAAAATGGCTTGGTATGTTAAAAGACCTGAATGTATGCTCACAGAAAGGTCTGGTAGAAATGTTCGACGGATCCATCGGAGCAGCTTCTGTATTCATGCCGCACGGTGGAAAATATCAGAAGACAGAGACGCAGGCAATGGTTGCCAAGCTTCCGGTATTAACAGGAGACTGCGATACCGTAAGTATGATGAGTTACGGATTTGATCCATATCTGTCAACATGGAGCCCATATCACGGAGCAATCTATGCAGTGACAGAGTCTATCGCAAAGATTGTTGCAGCAGGTGGCGATTACAGCAAGATCCGTTTCACATTCCAGGAATATTTCCGTCGTATGACAGAAGATCCACACAGATGGAGTCAGCCGTTCGCAGCTCTTCTCGGAGCTTACAGTGCACAGCTTGGATACGGACTTCCATCCATTGGTGGAAAGGACAGTATGTCAGGAACATTCGAAGACATCGATGTACCACCGACACTGGTATCTTTCGCAGTGGACATTGCAAAAGAGAAAGACATTATCACACCGGAACTTAAGAAAGCCGGAGATAAACTGGTATGGCTTCGTATTGAGACAGATAATTACGACACTCCTGTATACGAGAAAGTTATGGAGCAGTACGGTAAATTTACAGAAGATATCCACAGCGGTAAGATCGTAGCAGCTTATGCACTGGACAGACATGGTATTGCGGCAGCAGTCAGCAAGATGGCATTCGGTAACGGCATGGGTGTGAAGATCGAGCACGATGTAGACGCAAGAGACTTATTTGCACCGGCATTCGGAGATATCATCGCAGAAGTACCGGCTGATAAGGTATCTGAACTTGGAATTACTTATACTGTAATTGGTGAAGTAACAGACAGCGCAGCTATTGAATATAACGATGTGAAGATTGCGTTAGACGAAGCAGTATCTGCATGGGAAGAAACACTGGAAAAAGTATTCCCGACCAATTCCGGAGCGGAAGGACAGGATGCGAAGGTGGAGACAGGATTATATGATACATCTGATATTTATATTTGTGACCACAAGATCGCTCAGCCGACCGTATTTATCCCGGTAATGCCTGGAACAAACTGTGAATATGACAGTGCGAAAGCATTCGAAAGAGCAGGAGCAAAGGTAATCACAAAAGTATTCAGAAATATGAGTGCATCTGATATCGTTGATTCTGTAGAAGTATTTGAAAAAGCGATCGAACAGTCACAGATCATCATGTTCCCAGGTGGATTCAGTGCAGGTGACGAACCGGACGGATCAGCAAAATTCTTCGCAACAGCATTTAAGAATGCGAAGATGAAAGAAGCGGTAGAAAAATTATTGAATGAGCGTGACGGACTGGCACTTGGTATCTGTAACGGATTCCAGGCTCTGATCAAGCTTGGTCTGGTACCAAGCGGAGAGATTACAGGACAGCAGCCGGATTCACCGACACTTACATACAACACGATCGGCCGCCATATCTCCAAGATGGTCTATACAAAAGTAGTAACGAACAAATCTCCATGGCTCAGAGAAGCAGAACTTGGCGGAGTATACACCAACCCTGCATCTCATGGTGAAGGAAGATTTGTTGCAAATAAAGAATGGCTGGACAAGTTATTCGCAAATGGCCAGGTTGCAACACAGTACTGTGATCCGGAAGGAAATATCACAATGAACGAAGAATGGAATGTCAACGGTTCTTACTGTGCGATCGAAGGTATTACAAGCCCGGACGGACGTGTACTTGGTAAGATGGCGCATTCAGAAAGAAGAAACAGAAGTGTGGCAATGAACATTTACGGAGAACAGGATATGAAGATCTTCGAATCAGGAGTAAAATACTTCAAATAATGAATGTTCAGGTGTCTGAGACTTTCGGTAATGAGATGAAAATTGGCATCCTTGTATTACAATAAATGCAATTTAGAGCGCAATCTGTTTCATAAAAATGAATATAACATGAGAAAAAGCACAAAACCCTTGCAAAATCTGCAAGGGTTTTGTAAAAAGTTGCAAAAAATAATAAAAACTGTAAAAAATATCTTGCCAGATACACTTGTTTGCTTTACAATAGTAAAGGACAAAGGCGTCAGGGAAAAACAGATGGCGTAAGTCATCTGTTTTTTTTTAGTAAAGTATGCCTTTGAAAAGGATACGTATATTATTTTAGGAGGTAGAAAGCTATGTCATATGTTGATGAAGTACTGGAGAAAGTAGTAGCTAAGAATCCTGCAGAGCCAGAATTCCACCAGGCAGTAAAAGAGGTATTAGAGTCATTAAGAGTTGTTGTAGAGGCTAACGAGGAGAAATTCAGAAAAGACGCTCTTCTTGAAAGACTTGTTGAACCTGAAAGACAGATTAAATTCCGTGTTCCATGGGTAGACGATAAAGGACAGGTTCAGGTTAATACAGGATACCGTGTACAGTTTAACAGCGCAATCGGACCATACAAAGGAGGATTACGTCTGCACCCATCTGTAAACCTTGGTATCATCAAATTCCTTGGATTTGAGCAGATCTTCAAGAACTCACTGACAGGACTTCCAATCGGCGGAGGTAAAGGTGGTTCTGACTTCGATCCTAAGGGAAAATCAGACAGAGAAGTAATGGCATTCTGCCAGAGCTTTATGACAGAACTTTGCAAATATATCGGAGCTGACACAGATGTTCCTGCAGGAGACATCGGAACAGGTGCAAGAGAGATCGGATATATGTTCGGTCAGTACAAGAGAATCCGTGGACTGTATGAAGGTGTTCTTACAGGAAAAGGTCTTACATACGGTGGATCTCTTGCACGTACAGAAGCAACAGGATATGGTCTTCTGTATCTGACAGAGGAACTTCTGAAACTTAATGGAATCGAGCTTGCAGGTAAGACGGTAGCAGTTTCAGGATCAGGAAATGTTGCAATTTACGCTACAGAAAAAGCACAGCAGCTTGGTGCAAAAGTTGTTACTGTAAGTGATTCTACAGGATGGGTATATGATCCAGAAGGAATCGACGTTGCAGCCCTCAAAGAGATCAAGGAAGTAAACCGTGCAAGACTGACAGAGTACAAGAAGTATCGTCCGAACTCAGAGTATCATGAGGGAAGAGGCGTATGGAATGTGAAGGTTGATATCGCTCTTCCATGTGCTACACAGAACGAGCTGCACCTTGAGGATGCACAGGCACTTGTTGCGAACGGATGCATCGCAGTTTGCGAGGGTGCTAACATGCCTACGACTCTGGAAGCTACAGAGTACCTGCAGAAAAATGGTGTGATTTTTGCACCTGGTAAAGCAGCTAACGCTGGTGGAGTTGCTACATCCGCACTTGAGATGTCACAGAACAGTGAGCGTCTGAGCTGGACATTTGAAGAAGTTGACAGCAAGCTGAAAAATATCATGGTTAATATTTGCCATAATATGTCTGATGCAGCTGAGAAATACGGCTTCAAGGGCAACTACGTTGTAGGTGCTAACATTGCCGGATTTGAAAAGGTTGTAGATGCAATGACAGCTCAGGGAATCGTTTAAGATTCAGAGAAAGTGATCAATTCGCCCGGGAAATGCAGGTTTCCCGGGTTTTTCTTTTTGTTAAAAGATATTAAAGCTTTATGAAAAAAGGATAAAGTTTATTGACAATTTAGAATAGAATCTTTATTATATCTAATAAATAAGAGGGAGTAACTGGCACTTTTTAATAAGTGTTTGCGATGTCGCCAGAACCGATGGAATTTAGCATCCGTATCGTGATTAAATAGTGAGACTTTTATTGCATATTGAGGTGCAATAAAAGTCTCATTTTTTATACAAGAGAATACAGAAGCAGGTATCGGTGGCAGGTTTGCTATCTTATAATTATGAGGTAAATGCAGGAGGAGCAAAAATGAGATCATATTATCAAATGTCAGGTGAAGAAGTGCTGCAGGAAGTAAATGGCTCTTTAGAACCGCTTACGAATGAACAGGTGAGAGAACATCAGGAACAGTATGGACCGAATGAATTGGTCGAGGGAAAGAAAAAGACGATCTTACAGATCTTTTTGGAACAATATAAGGACTTTCTGGTCATTATTCTGATCATTGCTGCGGTGGCATCAGGATTTATGGGAGATGTGGAGAGTGCCGCAGTTATCCTGATCGTGATTACGATGAATGCAATACTGGGGACAGTGCAGACGATCAAGGCAGAACAGTCACTGGCAAGTCTGAAGAAGCTTTCCGGGCCGGAGGCGAAGGTGCTAAGAGACGGGGCAGTTGTGCAGATCCCTTCCGCAGAAGTGACAGTAGGAGATATTGTGATGCTGGAAGCAGGAGATTATATTCCGGCAGACGGAAGGCTTTTAGAGTGTGCCAGCATGAAAGTGGATGAAAGTGCATTGACAGGAGAAAGCCTGGGAGTAGAAAAGACAACGACGATTATAAAAGAAGAAAATGTACCACTTGGAGACCGGGTGAATATGGTTTATTCGGGCAGTTTTGTCACTTATGGAAGAGGTTCATTTCTTGTAACTGAGATCGGAATGGAGACAGAGGTTGGAAAGATCGCAGGACTTCTGAAGAATACTTCAGAAAAGCGGACTCCATTGCAGGTGAACCTGGATCAGTTCGGACAAAAGCTTTCCATCCTGATTCTTGTATTCTGTGGTATTTTGTTCGGAATCAGTATCCTGCGGGGAGATAATATCGGAGATGCATTTTTATTTGCAGTAGCTCTTGCAGTTGCAGCAATTCCGGAGGCTCTGAGTTCGATTGTGACCATTGTGCTTTCCTTCGGTACGCAGAAGATGGCAAAGGAACATGCAATCATCAGAAAATTGCAGGCAGTGGAAGGCCTTGGAAGTGTATCGGTTATCTGTTCAGATAAGACGGGAACACTGACGCAGAATAAAATGACCGTGGAAGATTACTACGTGGATGAAAAGAGTATTCCTGCCGGTGCAGTAGATCTGACAGACAGTTCACAAAGCCGTCTGATGATCAGCAGTATTCTCTGCAACGATGCAACCAATGCGGATGGTATTGAGATTGGAGATCCGACTGAGACAGCACTTTTAAATCTTGCAAGTGGGCTGGGGATGGATCCGGAGGAGGTTCGGAAAAAGTATCCAAGAGAAAGTGAAAACCCGTTTGACAGCGACCGAAAACTGATGGCGACCAAGCATATGTTGAACGGAATCCCGACGATGATCGTAAAAGGAGCTGTGGATGTGCTGCTGGACAGGACAGATCTGATCCAGTTGGGAGATGAAGTGTATGAGATCACGAGGGAGGACCGTGCAAGGATTGAGGCACAAAACCGGAAGTATTCAGAAGAGGGACTTCGTGTACTTGCTTTTGCATATAAAGTTGTGTCAGATGAGATGGAACTGACGCTTCAGGACGAGGATCACCTGATATTCCTGGGACTGGTTGCCATGATGGATCCACCGAGGGAAGAGTCCGCTGCTGCGGTTGCCGAGTGCAAGAGGGCAGGAATCCGTCCAATCATGATCACGGGAGATCATAAAGTAACAGCAGCGGCGATTGCAAAAAGGATTGGGATTTTGAAAGAAGAATCTGAAGCATGTGAGGGATCTCAGATCGACCGGATGTCGGATGAGGAGCTGAAGGATTTTGTAGAAGGAATTTCTGTATATGCAAGAGTGTCGCCGGAACATAAGATCCGGATTGTGCGGGCATGGCAGGAAAAAGGAAATATCGTTTCCATGACGGGGGATGGTGTGAATGATGCACCGGCATTAAAGCAGGCAGATGTTGGTGTTGCAATGGGAATTACCGGAAGTGAAGTGTCCAAGGACGCTGCAGCGATGATCCTGACAGATGATAATTTTGCTACGATTGTGAAGGCGGTTGAAAATGGAAGAAATCTTTACAGGAATATCAAATTTGCCATTCAGTTTTTATTATCAGGAAATTTCGGGGCGATCCTGGCAGTACTGGTTGCGTCAATTTTTGCACTTCCTGTTCCGTTTGCACCGGTGCATTTACTTTTTATCAATCTGCTGACGGACAGTCTTCCGGCGATCGCACTGGGACTTGAGCCACATTCCAAAGCTGTGATGGAAGAGAAACCAAGACCGTTGAATGAGTCAATCCTTACGAAAGACTTTTTGCTGAGGATCGCAGTGGAGGGAGTATCTGTCTGTGCAACAACCATGACGGCATTTCTGATCGGATACAGGGATGGAAATGCACTGCTGGCGAGTACGATGGCATTTGCAACACTCTGTTCGGCAAGACTGTTCCATGGATTCAACTGTAAATCGAACAAACCGGTTGTATTTACAAAGAAGGTGGCAGATAATAAGTATCTGATCGGTGCATTTGCACTGGGAATCCTGCTGGTGACGGCAGTCGTTATGATCCCTGGACTGCATACGATTTTTAAAGTACAGACACTGAGCTTCACACAGCTCTTTACTGTGTATGGGCTTGCGGCATTGAATATACCAGTGATTCAGTTATTGAAAGCAATCTGGGTAAAAGCAGGGAAATAGAACTGGATCTTCAGATATAAAATGACAGAACGAAGGAGGAGTCAAATTGAAAAAAGTAGAGAAACCCAAAAAACCTCTGATATTTTATTACCTGATTGCTCTGGTGATACTGATACTGCTTAATACATTTCTTTTTCCCAATCTGATGAATCATCATAAAGTAAAAGATGTAGATTACGGTACATTTCTTACGATGGTTGATAAAAAAGAAGTGTCCAAAGTAGAATTAAATGGTGATACGATTTATTTTACGGATAAAGCGGCTGAGCCGAATTACTATGAGACAACGACGTTTGAAGACCCGGATCTTGTAAACCGGCTGGAAGAAGCCGGATGTGAATTTGGAAGAATTGCACAGGAAGAGATGAATCCGCTTGTCAGTTTCCTGCTTGTATGGGTTCTGCCAATCGTGATTTTCTGGGTATTGGGACAGTTCCTTGCAAAGCGTCTGATGAAAAAGATGGGGGGAGGTACTGCCGGAAATCCATTTATGCAGTTTGGAAAAAGCAATGCCAAAGTATATGTTGAGTCTACGACAGGAATTACATTTAACGATGTTGCAGGGGAAGATGAGGCAAAAGAACTGCTGACAGAAATCGTGGATTTTCTTCATAATCCAAAGAAATATCAGGAGATTGGAGCCATCTGCCCGAAAGGTGCACTTCTTGTCGGACCTCCCGGTACAGGTAAGACGCTGCTTGCAAAGGCGGTGGCAGGAGAAGCAAATGTTCCATTTTTCTCAATGTCAGGTTCTGAATTTGTTGAAATGTTCGTCGGTATGGGTGCTTCTAAGGTAAGAGATCTTTTCAAGCAGGCAAATGAAAAAGCTCCTTGTATCGTGTTCATTGATGAGATCGATACGATTGGTAAGAAAAGAGATAATGCCGGATATGGAGGAAATGATGAGCGTGAGCAGACGCTGAACCAGCTTTTGACGGAGATGGATGGATTTGATGCATCCAAGGGTGTTGTGATTCTTGCAGCAACGAACCGTCCCGACAGTCTTGATCCGGCACTTTTAAGACCGGGAAGATTTGACCGGCGGATTCCGGTGGAACTTCCTGACCTGAAAGGAAGAGAAGAAATCCTGAAAGTTCATGCGAAAAAGGTCAGACTGGGAGATGACATTGACTTTAACGCGATCGCAAGAGCAGCATCCGGGGCATCCGGAGCGGAGCTGGCGAATATGGTGAATGAAGCGGCATTGCGGGCGGTTCGTGAGAACCGGAAGTTTGTAACACAGGCGGATCTTGAAGAGAGTATTGAGACGGTTATTGCCGGATATCAGAAGAAGAATCAGGTACTTTCCGCAAAAGAAAAACTGATTGTATCTTATCATGAAATCGGACATGCACTGGTTGCCGCATTGCAGACCCATTCTGCACCGGTGACAAAGATTACGATCATTCCGAGAACTTCAGGAGCATTGGGATATACCATGCAGGTAGAAGCGGAAGAGCGGAATCTTATGAGCAAGGAAGAGCTGGTGAATAAGATTGCAACACTGACAGGTGGAAGATGTGCCGAGAAACTGATCTTTGATTCGATCACGACAGGTGCATCTAACGATATTGAACAGGCGACAAAACTGGCACGTGCCATGATCACAAGGTATGGGATGAGCGACCGTTTTGGCATGGTGGCACTGGAAACCCAGAATAATCCATATTTGGGCGGTGACAGTACCTTAAGCTGTTCTCCACAAACGGCTGCCACGATTGATGATATGGTCGTAGAGACAGTCAGGGAAGGGTATGACACAGCGATGGATCTGCTGGAGAAAAATAAGATGAAACTGCATGAACTTGCAAAATATCTTTATGAAAAAGAGACGATCACGGGAGAAGAGTTTATGCAGATCCTGAACCGTAAAGAGATTTCAGGAGAACAAATAAAAACAGAGTCTGAAGATTAGTTAAAGTTTTTCTAAACATAGTGGAAAATGCGGATG
>ERZ1106931.1137-NODE-1137-length-12289-cov-14.170181_pt1 | contig 12289 bp, 9 predicted proteins | sample MGYA00403664_ERZ1106931 | MGnify/ENA primary metagenome ERZ1106931 (study PRJEB35170, sample SAMEA104062435) | human gut metagenome | biome: human gut; feature: human-associated habitat; material: faeces | place: Denmark | collected 2012-06-29 ... | reverse complement strand
CAGGATCAAAACGCGGTACATTACGGCATGGTGGGGCTTTTTTGCGTGTAAAAATGGCATATAATGAGAACATCAATGGTTTAGAAATGTGGATATTAATAGTTTAAATACTGTGAATTGAGGTGATAGAATGGATAGTTTGTTTGATTTAGAGCCTACAAATGCATATGAGCCACTTCCTGTGCGTATGCGTCCTACCAAGTTGGATCATTTATACGGTCAAGAGAAGGCCGTAGGGAAGGGGACCTTCTTACGTGCTATGGTAGAGAAGGATACCATACCATCTATGCTTTTTTATGGGCCTTGTGGAACGGGGAAAACTACATTAGCAGGTATCATTGCTAAGGTAAGTAATAGTCATTTTGTAAATTTAAATGCTACCAATGCTGGTATAGGTGAGTTGCGTAACATCATAGAGGATGCTCGTAAGCGCGTACGGTCATTACAACAAAGAACTATATTATTCCTCGATGAAATCCATCGTTTCAATAAAAGCCAACAAGATGTGTTATTACCTTGTGTAGAAGATGGTACGATTATCCTCATTGGTGCCACCACAGAAAATCCGTTTTTTGAGGTTAATAGACCGCTTTTATCCCGTTTACGACTCATAACATTGGAGGCTTTAACACCAAAGGCGATTGGTCAAATTTTGCGTCGTGCTATTACAGATGAAGAGGTAGGTCTTGGTAAACGCCGTTTACAAGTAACCGATGAAGTGCTAGAGGATGTAGGCATTTTCGTTAATGGCGACGGTCGTATGGCTTTGAATATTTTAGAACAGGCTGCAGCTATGGTACCGGATGAAGGGACTATAACCATAGAGGTTCTTGAAAAAGTTGTGGGACGTCGAATTTACACATATGATAAAAAAGGTGACAGCCACTACGATACAATCTCTGCTTTTATTAAAAGTATGCGTGGCTCTGATGTACAAGCGACGGTACATTATTTGGCACGTATGATTGAAGCGGGGGAGGATCCTAATTTTATTGCTCGTCGTATCGTAATATGTGCAGCTGAGGATGTAGGCCTTGCAGATCCGCAAGCTTTAATTCTAGCCAATGCAGCGGCTCAAGCGGCTCATATGGTAGGATTTCCGGAGGCTCGTATCATATTGGCTGAAGCGGCTTGTTATGTAGCATTAGCACCGAAAAGTAATTCTGCTTATTTGGCTATCGATGCAGCAATTGCCGATGTGCGCCACAAGGATTGTGGACAGGTGCCAGATCATTTAAAAGATAGTCATTATAGTGGGGCTAGCAAGCTAGGTCATGGGAACACCTATAAGTATGCCCACAACTATCCAAATGGCTATGTAAAACAGCAGTATCTACCAACACCTCTTATGGATGCTTCGTACTACAATGGTATTAGAAGAGGCAAGGAAGAACAGTTAGTTTGTGACTGGGAGAAACGGCGTAAAAGCTAACTAAATACTTCGATATATGCTATAATATAATGATAAGTTAATTTACAGTAGTGTTATATAAGTAAGGGGTTTGTATAGATTGATGGCAGAAGAAAAAACTTCCACCAAAAAACGCAATACACGACGAAAGCGAACAAGTATAAAACAGCAAACTAAGTCTCAAGGATTTTCCTTGCGCAGCGAAGTTAAAGGCTTAATTGTAATTGCCTTTGCAGTTATTTCCTTGCTCGGATTCTTTGGGTTTGAACTCGGTCTTGTAGGACAGATTTTAACAGGTATATTCCGTTATGGTTTTGGCCTAGGCGGTATTATTCCTTGCCTTGGTGTGTTCTGGATTGGCTGGCGATTATTGTATAAAGGAACATTTATTTCCGTTACTAAACGGGGCGTTGTAATGACTTTGTTCTTCCTATTCTTGCTAGCCCTTGTTCCATTGTGGCGCGTTTCTGAGGGGCAGGAATTAATCACAACACAATTGGCTGATCAAGGTGGTGTAGTAGGTGGCGCTATCGCTACATTCCTTCGCACTCTATTAGGTGAGCTAGGAGCTATCATTTTAGATGTGTTCTTATTACTAGCCCTTGGTATTCTAATCACTCGTTTATCTTTGCGAAGTGGCCTGCAAAAGGCAGCGGATAAAACACAAGTAGGTTTAGATGTAGCTAAAGAAGTGGCTGCTGAGAAGGTCGCTGTAGCTAAAGAGGTCTTTGAAGATTGGAATGAACAACGTAAAGAAGCTGCAGAACAACGGAAAGCGTATAACAGGGAAAAGGACACACGTTTTGCTGATGCTGCAGATCAAGCGTTAGATACACTTGAAAAACGAGGTATCACTACCGACCGAGATAACTTTGAAACGAGTGCGGTTGTAGATAATGAACCTATGGTGGATACAGTAACGACTGTAGAATCTCCAAAGGCTCCTACATCTTGGAAAGAATTAGCTGAAATAGAAGCGCGCAACCGTGCAGCAGAACAATTGGCGAATATTTCTGAAGATGCTGGTGATGCGAGGTCTTATGATGCAGATGATTTTGATCAATTCTCTGATGCTAGTAGATCTACAGGTGATGACTATGTATATACTCCAGATGAGGATTATACATATACTCCAGACGAAGGATATACAGATGAATCTGAATCAGTAGAGAATAATCATGAGAAACAACCAGAGTTTACATATCAAAATACAACGATTGGTCCATTGGAAACCAATCACGCTGCCATTGCTTCTGCTGTACCTGGAACAGGTGCCGCTGCAAGTTCTGTAAGTGCTGGTGCCGGTATGTCTGGTATGAGTTTACAAGTACCATCTACTATTAGTACCACAGAAGATACAGCACAAGTAGCAGTATCTAAAGATGGTCAAATTCATCGTACCTATGATAGACCTTATCATTTCCCAAGCCTTGATATTTTGGCGAAAGGGAAGGGAAGTCAAAGCAATGGTGAAGAAGTAGCGCAAAATGCAATGATGCTTGAAAATGTATTGAGTAACTTTGGTATTACTGCTAAGGTCGTTAATGCTACACAAGGTCCAACTGTTACACGCTACGAAATTGAACCTGCACCTGGTGTAAAGGTTAGCCGTATCGTCAACTTAACTGATGATATTGCCTTAAACTTAGCGGCTCAACATATTCGGATGGAGGCTCCAATCCCTGGTAAATCCGCCATCGGTATCGAGGTTCCTAATAAGACGACAGAGGCCGTTCATTTGCGTGATGTTCTTGATTGTAGTGACTTCAAGGACGCTCGTGGGGGTATTCCAGTTGGTCTTGGCAAGGATATTGCAGGTAAGCCTGTTATTACTGACCTTGCGAAGATGCCTCACTTGCTTGTAGCAGGTACTACTGGTTCTGGTAAATCTGTATGTGTTAATACTTTGATTTCAAGTGTTCTATTTAGTCGTAAACCAGAAGAGGTTAAGCTTTTATTAATCGATCCTAAGATGGTTGAATTGTCTATCTACAATGGCATTCCTCATTTGATGGCGCCAGTTGTAACAGATATGAAAAAAGCAGCCGCTGTATTGCGTTGGGCTGTTCGTGAGATGGAGGCTCGTTATAAAGCTTTTGCAGCATCTGGCAAACGCGATATTAAGAGCTATAACGAAGCGCACCCTAAGGCGGCTATGCCTTTGATTGTATTAATTATCGATGAGTTAGCTGACCTTATGATGACTGCTCCTGATGATATTGAAGAATCTATTAGTCGCTTAGCACAAATGGCGCGTGCTGCAGGTATTCACATGGTACTTGCTACGCAACGTCCTTCTGTCAATGTTATTACAGGCTCTATTAAGGCCAATGTACCTAGCCGTATTTCCTTTGCAGTAGGTTCTCAAATTGACTCCCGTACTATTCTCGATATGGCGGGTGCTGAGAAATTGCTTGGTAAAGGGGATATGTTATTTGCTCCAATTGGTGCTAATAAACCAATTCGTGTACAAGGTGCGTTTATCTCTGATGATGAGGTAGAACATCTTGTGGAATTTGTAAAAGCTCAACGTGAACCAGAATATGACGATACTGTTACACAAGAGGCTGAGAAGGAAACCGAAAAAGAATCATCAGAAGAAAATGATATTTACCGCGATGAATTATTAGAACGTGCTGTTAATCTCGTTATGGAATCTGGTCAAGCTTCTGTGTCTATGTTACAGCGTCGATTCCGCATTGGGTATACTCGTGCGGCTCGCCTTGTTGATACGATGGAAGACCTTAAAATTGTTGGTCCTAGTATGGGCAGTAAGGCTCGAGAGATTTTGATGAGTCCTGAACAAGCTAAGGCGCGATATTTCTCAGACTACAATGATGAGCAATAATTAAATGATTACGATATGAGTGTTATGTAGATTAAGAGAGGAACAAAAATGGCTGAATTAGGCGAAGAATTACGACGTGAACGAGTAAGACGTAATTTAACCTTTAAAGATGTGGAGCAAGTACTGCACATTAAAACAACCTATTTGGAAGCTATCGAAGATGGTAAGTATGACATCATTCCTGGTCAGGTCTACGTAAAAGGCTTTATTCGTAATTACGGTAATTATTTAGATCTTGATGGGGATCGCTTGGTAAAAGCCTACCAAAGTCAAGTAGGTGATATAGATACCTTTTCCTTGCGTTCTGTGACGCGTCAGAAGGCACAAGCGGCGCCAAATTTGGTACAAAGCGAATTCGTTGAATACCAAACCTCTAAGAAGCGTATGTCCTTAGAAACGCGACAACGAAAACGCCAACGTTCTATCGTTCAGGAACGTATTATTTTAGGCATTATTTTATTCTGTATGGCATTATTTTTACTGTGGTTATTCCTTTTCTAATAGTTGATTAGGAATGATAGAAAGGCATTTACACAATCAATGGATAGATTTTTAGTAACAGAACCTTCGGATATGAAGGAACGTGGTTGGGCCGAATTAGATTTCGTTCTCATCAGTGGGGACGCCTATGTGGACCATCCGTCCTTTGCTCCTGCGGTTATCGGTAGATACTTGGAATCCAAAGGCTATCGTGTAGGCATTATAGATCAACCAGATTGGAATGATGTAGAGGCTTTCAAAAAACTAGGTAAACCGCGTCTAGCATCCCTTGTTACGGCAGGGAATCTAGATTCAATGCTCAATAAATTTACGGCGGCAAAGAAAATTCGTCGACAAGATGACTATTCTCCAGGTGGTGAAGCGGGTCATCGCCCAGATCGAGCTACCTTGGTATATGCGAATCGTATGAAGGAGGCTTACAGTGATGTGCCTCTTATTATCGGTGGCATAGAGGCGTCCTTACGCCGATTTGGTCATTATGATTATTGGTCAGATACTGTGCGTCGTTCTATTTTAGTTGATTCAAAGGCGGATGTACTCATTTATGGTATGGGTGAACTTCAAATTGTAGAATTAGCTGATGCGTTAGATCAAGGTAGATTTAAAGAGTCCTTGCCATCTATTCGTGGTATTTGTTATATGGCCAAGGAAATCCCTACTATAGACTATGTCGAGTGTCCATCTTTTGAGGAAATTAAAGCGGATAAGATGGCTTTTGCTGATGCATTCCGTATGCAGTATGATGAACAAGATCCATTCTATGGTCGTATAGTAGTACAAAAACATGGCGATAGATATCTTGTTCAAAACACACCTGCATTGCCACTTACGCAGGAGGAAATGGATGGCGTATATAACTTGCCGTATACTCGCAAGTGGCATCCTAAATATGATGATAAGGGTGGCGTACCAGCATTAAGCGAAGTACAGTTTAGCCTTGTAAGTCAACGGGGATGCTTTGGTAGCTGTTCATTCTGTGCAATAACAAATCATCAAGGTCGTATCATCCAAAATCGTAGTCATGAGTCTTTACTTGATGAAGCTCAAACTATGATTAATATGGTTAACTTTAAAGGATATATTCATGATGTTGGGGGCCCTACAGCGAACTTCCGTCATTTAGCTTGTGACAAACAAGCTGTATATGGTGCTTGTAAAGGTCGTACTTGTGCGGCTCCAGAGCCTTGTGAAAATCTAAATACAAACCATGATGACTATATTGCTTTACTCCGTAAATTACGTAAGCTAAAAGGCGTAAAAAAGGTATTTGTTCGTTCTGGCTTGCGTTATGACTATGTTCTAGCGGATAACAATAAAGATTTTGTCCGCGAGCTTTGTGAATTTCATGTAAGTGGACAATTAAAAGTAGCGCCAGAACATGTTTCTAAACGCGTTACCAATATGATGGGCAAAGCTGGTAAGGAAGAGTTCCTCACCTTCAAATCTTGGTTTGAAGAGGCCAATAAAAAGCTTGGTAAGAAGCAATATTTAGTACCATATTTTATGAGCTCTCATCCAGGTTGTGCATTGGAAGATGCTATTGAATTAGCCGAGTTCTTACGTGATCAACATATGTATCCAGAACAAGTGCAAGACTTTATTCCTACGCCGGGAAGCTTATCGACATGTATGTACTATACGGGCATTAACCCACTGGATGGAAAACCCGTATATGTTGCAAAAAAAGGTAGAGATAAAGCTAAGCAGCGGGCTTTAATGCAATATAAAAATATTGAAAATTATGACCTTGTAAAAGAGGCGCTCATTGAAGCTAATCGACGTGACTTGATAGGGTTTGGACCTGAATGTTTGATTCCACCACGCCCAATTGGTCGGACTAATCGTCCTAGTCAATCTAGTGGTTCTCGTAATAGGGGGAAGAATAATGATCGTCGCAACGGACGTCAGTCTAGTGAGAAAAGTAGTAAGGGTAGACCTTCTCGTAATGGCATGACCAAAAGTCGCCCATCTAATAGTAATCGAGGACGTGGTAGTCGTTAATAATGGAGAATAGCTTTGTCTATTCTGGTTTGGGAATACTTTATGTCTTATAGGAGGCATATATGAAACGGTGGATTGCTCCGGGCGTTTTAGCCCTATTTGTTATAGGAATGTTAACCTATGGCGTAAACTTTTACCATCAAGAACAGTTAGAACATGCAAAAGAACCTGTTCGTGGTGAGATTACAGTTTATACAGACTTGCCGAACAATATAACTACATTGCTTGCCGATCGATATGAAGAGGAGAAAAATGTAAAAGTTACAGTTATGCCTCTTACAGAAGAGCAAATGACCCAACGGTCAGCTTCAAATGTAGCTGATACATCTGGTGATCTGGTACTTACATCTGAAGATAATCTCGTTGTAGGGGCAAATGCAGGGAAATATGCACCTATCGTTAATGAGAGAATTGACGAAGTACGTGATAATCTAAAAGATATAAATGGGTATTGGGTAGGCCTTTGGTATGATCCTATTGTATTTGTTCAAAATGACACCTTCTACAATGGGATAGGTAAATATATTACTACTTGGGATACATTGGGTAAACAAGGTGATTGGTCTATTGTGATGACCGATTTTGTAGCATCCCAAAATGCAGCTAATTTGTTATATAACATGGTGGAATATAGAGGCGAGCCTGAGGCACTGAACTATTTATATAGCTTAAAGCCACATATAATACAACATGCCAAGTTCTTGTCTACTCCAGTTCGCTTAACTGCGTTAGGAGAGTCTAATATCGGCATTGGTAATTTGTCTGATGCAGCTCAATATACTCGTCATGGATATCCGATTAAGGTTATATACCCAACAGATGGAACATCTTATTATGTAACTGGCGCTGCTGTATTAAAAAATTCAAAACATAAAGCAGATAGCGTTGAATTTATTAATTGGTTGTTATCTACAAAGACTGCAAAATATATGGTTGAAAATAATTTCACCTATATGTTTACGAATCCAGAAATGGATGAGCCAAAAGACTCATTGGGGCACGAGTTAATTTTATGGCCTGTTAATGGTGGTTACACTATAGATGGCAAAAAGTTATTGTTAAATCACTGGGTTAGCCAAGTGCGTTTCCGGAAGGAGTAACTCAGTTATATAAATCCTATTACAGGAAGTAAATTGAGAAATAAACTAGTTATGAAAGGATATAGAATGGGTAAGAAATTAGGGTATGTTAGCCTAGGTTGTGCTAAAAACTTAGTAGATACAGAGGTAATGTTAGGCTTATTGAAAGATAATGGCTATACGATTACAGAGGACCTAAGCGAAGCAGATCTTATCGTTGTAAATACCTGTACCTTTATTGAGAAAGCAAAAGCCGAGTCTATTAATACTATTCTTGAGGTGGCTCAATATAAAGAGGATGGTAAATGTAAAGGCCTTATTGTAGCAGGTTGCTTAAGCCAACAATATCAAGATGAATTATTCCAAGAAATTCCTGAAATTGATGCTTTAATCGGTACAGGTGCATGGGACCAGATTATGGTAGCCGTTGATGCTATTGAGCATGGCAATCGCAGTTGTATCATGGAAAATATTACAAATATTTATGATGAGCGTATGCCGCGTATTCAAACAACGCCTCGGTACAGTGCATATGTAAAAATTGCTGAAGGCTGTAATAATGGTTGTACCTTCTGTATTATTCCAAAGGTGCGTGGTGCATTCCGCAGTCGTACTATCGAGTCTATTAAGGCCGAAGTAGAACGATTGGCTGCATCCGGTGTTAAAGAGGTCGTTCTTATCGCTCAAGATACGACTAGTTACGGTATTGATCTAAATGATGGTAAACCATTGTTGACTACGTTGTTAAAAGAATTAACTGCCGTAGAAGGTATCGAATGGATTCGCATGTTATACTTATATCCAACTTTCTTCTCCGATGAATTGTTAGATATTATCGTTAATGAGCCAAAACTTTGTAAATATGTAGATATTCCATTGCAACATGTGAATAACGATATTTTAAAACAAATGAATCGTCGTGATGATCGCAATGATATTGAACGTTTACTTAAGAAGATTAGAAATGCACCGACCCATATTACATTGCGCACATCTATCATCGTTGGTTTTCCTGGTGAAACAGATGAACAATTTGAAGAACTTTGCGACTTTGTAAAAGAAATCAAATTCGATAATATGGGCGTGTTTACCTACTCTCAAGAGGAAGGTACACCAGCTGGTGCCCGTGAAGATCAAGTGCCAGAAGAGGTTAAAGACGAACGTTATCATATTCTTATGTCCATCCAAGCTGCTATCTCTGAAGAGAATAATCGCGACTTAGAAGGTACCATTGATTATGCGATGGTGGAAGAAATTGAAGAAGGCGATAATAATACATTGCTTGCAAAAGGTCGTTTGAAATCTCAAGCTCCTGATGTAGACGGCAATATGTACATCGAAGACTGCGGCGAAGATATTAAACCTGGTGACATCCTCAAAGTACAAGTAGAACAAGGTTTTGCGTACGACGTTGTAGCTACGGTTGTAGAATAAAACACAGCTCGATTCTTTCGATTGTGGAGGTGATCTGATGATTGTAGAACTTATTTCTACAGGTTCAGAATTATTGCTAGGCGATACAGTGAATACAAATGTATCTTGGCTAGCACAAGAATTAAATAAATTAGGCTATACTATTGCTCATCAATCTGTAGTGGGAGATAATCCTAAGCGCATGGCAGAGGTCTTTCAATTAGCTAGCACTAGAGCGGACATCGTTATTAGTACTGGCGGATTAGGACCAACGCAAGGGGATATTACACGAAATGTATTAGCCGATTCTATTGGACGACCTATTGTATTTAATCAAGATGCTATGGATGAGGTTAAAAAATTCTTTGACCGTGTAAAACGTACCGTACCGGATGCAAGTCGTCGAGAAGCTGAGTTGCCTGAAGGTGCAAACGTATTACATAATCCGGTAGGTGTGGCGCCTGGTGTTGTCGTAGAAGATGGCGATACTACATACATACTTTTGCCAGGACCTCCTGGTGAGATGAAGGGTATGTTCCACGATAGTGTAGTGCCTTATTTAATGAATCGATTTGGTTCGCAAGGTGTTGTTACCTCCTATCGCTATGGTGTATATGATATTCGCGAAATTGATTTAGAAAATACCTTAATGGATCTCATTAAGAACCAATCGAATCCAACCATTGCCTTGCTCATTAAAAAGGGCTATATCGAGGTTCGTATCACCGCTAAGGCTGACACCTTAGAGGCAGCACAAGCGCTTCTCAATCCTTGGGATATTATTATTCGAGACCGATTAGGAGCTCGTGTAGGACGTGACTTGACAGTTTCTATGGAGGAAACACTTGGTCATGTATTACTTGAAGAGCATAGCACGATTAGTACTGCTGAATCCTGTACTTCTGGATTAGTTGGTAAGTTATTGACTAATGTCAGCGGTAGTAGTGAATACTATATGGGTGGTGTCATTTCCTATAGTAATGATGTAAAACATCGTGTATTAGGGGTACCACAAGACATGTTAGATACATATGGTGCCGTAAGTGAGCAAGTGGCTAAGGCTATGGCAGAGGGGGCACGAACTGTGGGTCAAACAACATATGCCGTTTCTACGACTGGTATAGCTGGTCCCGGTGGTGGTAGTCCTGAGAAGCCGGTTGGTCTTGTGTGGTTCGGTGTAACTGGACCTCATGGGACAGTAGCTCACAAGGCTAATTTAATTGGTAATCGCGAAGATATTCGACAAAGTGCAGCAGAGCTAGCACTATATTATGTGTATACTTATATAACAGAAAAGGGGAAATAAAATAATGGCTGTAGATGGCAGACAAGCAGCGTTGGATAACGCGTTAAAACAAATTGAAAAAGACTTTGGTAAAGGCGCTATTATGCGCCTTGGTGAAGCAGCAGATCGCATGAACGTAGAGGTTATCTCCTCTGGATCCCTTGCTATCGATATCGCTGTTGGTGTAGGTGGTTTCCCTCGTGGTCGTGTTATTGAAATCTATGGCCCAGAATCCTCTGGTAAAACAACAGTAGCACTTCATGCTGTAGCAGAAGCGCAAAAACAAGGTGGCATTGCGGCTTTTATTGATGCGGAGCATGCGATGGATCCAGTATATGCTCGTAACTTGGGAGTAGATATCAATAATTTATTGATTTCTCAACCAGACAATGGTGAGCAAGCTCTTGAAATTACAGAAGCTCTTGTTCGCAGTGGCGCTGTAGATATCGTCGTAGTTGACTCCGTTGCAGCTTTAGTTCCTAAAGCTGAAATCGAAGGTGAAATGGGCGATGCTCACGTAGGTTTACAAGCTCGTTTGATGAGTAAAGCATTGCGTAAATTGACTGGTATCATCAGCAAATCTAAAACGGTTGTTATCTTTATCAACCAATTGCGTGAAAAAGTAGGCGTAATGTTTGGTAACCCTGAAACTACAACAGGTGGTCGTGCATTGAAATTCTATTCCTCTGTACGACTTGATGTTCGTAAAGGTGAGCTCATTAAAGCCAATAATGAAAATGTTGGTGCTCGCACTAAAGTTAAAGTTGTTAAAAACAAAGTAGCACCTCCATTCAAAACTGCTGAGTTTGATTTGATGTATGGCGAAGGTATCTCCAAAGCTGGTACTCTCATTGATATTGGCACAAATATGGAAATCATCAATAAATCTGGTGCATGGTATTCCTATAATGGGGAACGTATGGGCCAAGGTAAAGAGGCGGCTAAACAATACTTGCTCGACAATCCACAAATCGCTGAAGAAATTGATCGTATTATCCGCGATACATTAGCGGTTGGTACTGAAGAAATCGATGTTATCGGTGAAGAAGTAACTGAAGAAGTATAATCATGAGTGAAGAAACGATGCAAGCTGCTATGGATCAAGCGTATCGCTTCCTAGCTCAACGATTTCTAAGTTCCTATGAACTGACACAAAAAATGAGACGTAAACAAATCGAGGACCCAATCATTGAGCGGGTCCTCGAACGCCTTAGAGACTATGATTATATCAATGATGAGCGCCTGTCTGAACAAGTATTAAACTATTTGATGAAAGAACAAAAATACGGCGCCTACATGATTAAGCAAAAGATGAAACTTAGAGGTCTTACTGTGCCTCCGGAAATCTCTGATTATGATGAAGTTAAAGCTGCTTATCGTGTAGTGGAGAAAAAGTTTGGTTCCATTCTCAATGAGGACTGCACTCCTCGTGTAAAAGTCTTTAATTTTCTCAAATATAGAGGGTTTTCAACGAGTACTATCCAAGTTGTGTGCAATGATTTTTATGAATAGATAGTACTTTTTCTGAGGCCTTACCAGGCTTGTAAAATCTTGACAGAAAGGGCTTTCAAGTCTAAAATTAATAATAGCCTTATTTATTTATATGATGATATGGCTAAATGATAATTTAATGCATAAAGGGCATAAAAAGGAGCATGAAAGCTCGATTTTGAGAATTTAAGAGGAGGTGAGACTGATTTTAGAGTATAGTCTAATTGCAGTGGTAATGGTACTGATTGGACTAGGGGTAG
>ERZ1106931.1136-NODE-1136-length-12307-cov-9.400588_pt1 | contig 12307 bp, 15 predicted proteins | sample MGYA00403664_ERZ1106931 | MGnify/ENA primary metagenome ERZ1106931 (study PRJEB35170, sample SAMEA104062435) | human gut metagenome | biome: human gut; feature: human-associated habitat; material: faeces | place: Denmark | collected 2012-06-29 ... | reverse complement strand
CCGGTGCTGTGGTCGCTGTTCCCGCATCATCGCTATCTGCTGGATACCGATTTTGAGGTTAACGACGAGCTGGCGAAAACCGGCTATGCGGTGAAGCCTATTTCCGGGCGCTGCGGTAACAATATCGACCTGATCGGCCCTCAGGATGAACTTCTGGATAAGACCAGCGGCCAGTTTGTCGATCGCAAGAATATCTACCAGCAGCTGTGGTGCCTGCCGAAAGTGGACGGTAAGTACATTCAGGTGTGCACATTTACCGTCGGCGGTAACTACGGCGGTACCTGCCTGCGCGGCGATTCGTCGCTGGTGGTGAAAAAAGAGAGCGATATCGAGCCGTTAATCGTTTTGAAAGACAAAGCATGACGTACGAAACCGGGGTAGCGGCATACCCCTGTCCGGGTGACAACGTACTGAAAAGGATAGCCCCGGCATGGTAAGCGCCGCCGGGGAGCACCTGCAACAAAGCCAAGATAATTAACACAACAACAAGACAGAAAAGGAAAATAGTATGCACGATCGGCGTCTCGCCGCCCGCGCGGGTGAACTCAAGCCCTCCGCCGTCCGCGAACTTCTCAAGCACAGTAAACTGCCCGGCGTGATTTCGCTTGGCGGCGGCATTCCGGCCCCGGAACTGTTTGATACCGAAGGCCTGGAGCTGGCGGTGCAGAAGGTGATGAGCGAGCGTTTTAATGACGCATTCCAGTACGGTCTGACGGAAGGCTACCCGCCGCTGCGCCAGGCGGTGAGTGAAATTTGCCACTCCCGTGGCGTCGCCTGTTCAGCCGCCCAGGTCTATATCACCTCCGGCTCCCAGCAATCGCTGGATATCGTTGCCCGTACGCTGCTCGATCCGGGCGATACTATCGTCGTTGAGCGTCCCACCTATCTGGCGGCGCTGCAGGTATTTCAGCTGGCGCAGGCCAATATTCTCAGCGTTGACACCGACGATGACGGGATGCTGGTGGAGCAGCTGGCCGACCTGCTGGAGACCACCCGCGTCAAAGCTGTTTACCTGGTGCCGACGTTCGGCAATCCCGGCGGCAAAACGCTGAGCGAGGCGCGTCGTCGCCGGTTGGTTGAGCTGGCGAAAAAATATGATTTCGTCATTCTGGAAGACGATCCCTACGGCGAAATTAGCTTTACAGACGCCGTTAGACGCCCGCTCTATCAGCATGCTGTCGAGCTGGGCTGTGAAGATCAGGTGGTTTACACCTCGACTTTTTCGAAAATCCTCGCGCCAGGGATGCGTATCGGCTGGATCGTCATGCCGGACTGGCTGGCGCAGCAGACGGTGATTGTGAAGCAGGCGGCGGATCTGCATACCAATATGCTGTCGCAGGTGATCACTGCGGAATACCTCAGTCTGAACCGGCTGGATAACCAGATTGCGTTGATTCGCGAAGACTACCGCAAGAAGTGCGTGGCGCTGGCCGATGCGCTGGAAAGCCGCCTTGGCGAGCACCTGGAATTCAGCCGCCCGCAGGGGGGGATGTTCCTGTGGGCGCGTTTCCGCTATCCGTTCGATACCATGGAATGGATGAAGAAAACGCTGGAAAACGGCGTGGTGTACGTCCCGGGTGAAGCGTTCTATCACGATAAGCCGGATACCCGTACCCTGCGTCTTTCTTACTCCACGGTGTCAGAAGCCGGATTGCTGACGGCCGTTGAGCGGCTGGCGGCCTCCCTGTAACGTCTCTGCTGTGCGCCGCTTTTCGGCGGCGCGCAGCCCTGCGTGACGTTAACGTCCAGCGCAGGGTCAATCCGTTTCGGCGATCCGGTCATCGAGCCAGACCAGCATCAGCGCTGCGAGAAAAGCCAGCGCAAAGGTTCCAATAAACAACCACATAGACGTCCCTCGCGGGTTAATTATTTTGCTGATTCTACCGGAGAGCGATCGTTGCGGTCGGCGATGGAGATTTTAGTTCCGGCGGAATGGCTGGCGAGAGAGAAAAAGTCATCGGCATCAATATCGAAGTTAAGAATAATTTCCCTGTATTTTCCACCGTTAATTAACGCTTTGGCTTCTTTAACACTACTGGCAATAATGACAGGCATCAGTTTTATCTCATTTTGAAAACTGTGAAGCAAAATAAGAGTTAGTTCGTACCAGATCAACTACTTTTTATCGTATTCCGCCGCAGAAAAAACGTCGTACTGTGACGCGACGACGACCGGATATTTTGTGACAGCGATCCGGTCATCAACAGCACAATCTTATTCGACGCTGGCGATATGCTGCAATTTTGCCAACTCGTCAGGATGATTTCCCCTGTTGTTTTTCGCGCAATATCTCGCCGCAGCGCTGCTTGTCCTGACGCAGCGCCTGCTGTTCCTGCGGGCTGAGCTGGCGCCAGGTATCCAGCATCCGCTGCCCCAGCGCCGGAAGGTAATGGGTTTTATACAGCGCGTAGTCAGAATTTCCCCCCTCGACGATATTCTGCATATCGTCGAGGAACTGGCGGCTGTCGTCATGATCGATTATGCAAAATACCGCCCGGTAGTAAGCTTCATCTTCCTCGGTGTAATGCGGGGTGAACCACCAGACCAGCAGCGCGATAAGCGCCAGCAGCGGGATAATTAAGGATAATTTTTTCAACATCAGTTTTTCGGCCGGAGACAATCAGCCGTCAGTGTACCTGCAACGACGGCCTGATGTAAGCGCCGGCCCCGGCGGGCCGGCACAGGCTAGTAGCCGACCGGGTAGATGCGGCCGGTCTGAACGCCTTCAATGCTGCGGCGATAGGCCTGCGCCACGGCGGCGGCGGGAACGCTGGGGAAGCCCGGGAAAAAGTCGCCGTAGGCCGCCAGCGACTCGCTGAGCACGGTGGGACTGATGAGATTGATGCGGATCCCGCGCGGCAGTTCGCAGGCGGCGGCGCGGACAAAGCCTTCCAGACCGGCGTTGACCGTCGTGGCATTGACCCCCTGAGCAATGGGTTCCTGCGCGACAATACCGCTGACCAGGGTAATCGACCCCCCGTCGCGCAGAAAATGCTGGCCGACCAGCGCCAGGCGAATTTGTCCCAGCAGCTTGTCCTGCAGTCCGAGGTTGAACTGGCTGTCGGTCATGGTGCTTAACGGCCCAAAGTGCAGATTGCCGGTGGTGGAGACGATGGCATCTACTTCACCCGTTTGGGCAAATAGCGCCTCGACGCTCTCCTGCGAGGTGATATCCACCTGATAATCTCCCCGGGTGCGGCCGACGCGGATAACCTCATGTCTCTGACTCAGTTCTTCGCTGACCGCGCGACCGATGGTGCCGCTGGCACCGATAACGATAATTTTCATGACAGACTCCTGATGAGGTGAGAGGCTATTTTTTAATAAAAGTAATCTCGGATAAACTGGCTAAAAGTTAGAACATTACTAACCAGAGGTTAGCAATATGGACAAATTACGAGGGATGGAGACGTTTATTGCCGTGGTGGAGTGCGGCAGCTTTACCGGGGCGGCGTCGCGCCTGGGGCTGTCGGCGGTGATGGTTGGGAAATATATCGCCCAGTTGGAAAGCCAGCTGGCGACGCGTCTGCTGGAGCGTAACACCCGACGCCAGAGCCTCACCGACGCCGGGCGAGTCTATTTTGACGAAGCGAAACGGGTGATGGAGCAGGTCTCCATCGCTGAAAGCGCGGTCGAGCGGCTGCGGTTGGCGCCGGCCGGCACCCTGCGGGTGAGCGCTCCCACCTCGTTCGGCGCCAGCGTGATCGCGCCCCTGACCGCCACCTTCCTGCAGGCCTGGCCTGCGGTCCGGGTGGAACTGGATCTGACTAACCGGATGGTCGATCTGGTGGATGAGGGGTTCGATCTGGCGATCCGTATCGGCGAGATCCATCAGGAGGATCTGGTGGCTCGCTACCTGGCGCCGTATCGGATGGTGATCTGCGCCGCGCCGGCTTATCTGGCGCGTTACGGGACGCCCGGGACGCCGGAAGATCTCACCGATCATCTCTGCCTGTCCCATACGGTCTGGACCGCCCGCAACGAGTGGCGGCTGCCGGGCGTAGAGGGAGAAGTGCGCTGGAAACGCGATGCGGTTTTGCGCTGCAACGATGGCTACGCGCTGCGCCAGGCGGCGATCGCCGGGGCCGGGCTGCTGATGCAGCCGGAGGTACTGCTGGCCGATGCGCTGGCCAGCGGCAGCCTGGTGCGCGTGCTGGAGGCGTGGACTCCGCAGCCGCGGCCTGTGCATCTGCTCTGGCGCCAGGATCGTCGGCCCCTGCCGAAGCTGACGCAGTTTATCGCCCACCTTCAGCAGGGAATGGCCGACGCGCTGACAACGACCCGCGCGTCGGAATAATCACTCCGCCCGCAGCGCCTGCTGCCAGTCGGCAATCAGATCGTGAGGATCTTCGATCCCCACCGACAGGCGGATCAGCTGCGGTGTGATACCGTTCGCCAGGCGTTTCTCCAGCGGGATCGAGGCATGGGTCATGCTGAAGGGCTGGCTCACCAGACTCTCCACGCCGCCCAGGCTCTCCGCAAGCGTAAACCAGCGCAGCTTGCTGATGATGCGCTCGGCGTAACCTTCATCGCCCTTCACCACCACCGAAATCATGCCGCCGGGCAGGGCCATTTGCTGGCGCGCCAGCTGATGATGCGGGTGCGAAGCCAGCCAGGGAAACCAGACTCGCTCCACTTCCGGCTGCTGTTCCAGCCATTCGGCGAGCTGCAGCGCGTTCGCGCTGTGGCGCTCCATCCGCAGCGCCAGGGTACGGATGCCGCGCAGCGTCAGGAAGCTGCTGAACGGGTCAAGCACGCCGCCTACCGCATTCTGCAGATAGCCAAGCTTTTCCGCGAGCTCGGAGTTATCGCCAACCACCGCCAGGCCGGCGACGACATCGGAATGGCCGTTGAGGTACTTGGTCGCGGAGTGCACCACAATATCAAACCCATGCTCCAGCGGGCGATGGATCGCCGGCGAAGCAAAGGTGTTATCGGCGACGCTGATCAGGTTATGGCGGCGCGCGATGGCGGCGATGGCGCTGAGATCCGCGAGCTTCAGCAGCGGGTTGGTGGGCGTTTCCACCCAGATCATGCGCGTATCGGGGCGGATCGCCGCTTCAATTCCCGCCAGGTCGTCGGGTTTCACCCAGCTCACCTGCAGACCCGCGCTACGGCGGCGAACGTTTTCCAGCAGGCGGTAAGTGCCGCCATACACATCATCGACCGCCACCAGATGACTGTCCTTATCCAGCAGCTCCAGCACGGTGGAGATGGCGGCCAGCCCGGAGGCGAACGCGTAGCCGCGCGTGCCGTTTTCCAGGTCGGCGATCGCCGTCTCCAGCGCGTGACGGGTGGGATTCCCGCTGCGGGAATATTCATAACCGGTATGCTGCCCCGGCGCTGGCTGAGCAAAAGTGGAGGTGGCATAAATCGGCGGCATCACTGCGCCATGGCTGTCGGTGAAGGTTCCGCTATGTACACTCAGGGTGTGGATAGATGACATAAAAAATTCCTTATTGTGCGACTCGGTTACGCCAGGCGGTCAATACATCGCTGCGGGTGACCAGGCCAAGAAAACGCGTGTTGTCAGCGATCACCGCCACCAGACCGCGATCGAGAATGGCCTGCAGTTCACTCTCTGGCGCACGCTTATCGAGAGTTTCAACATGGCGGCTCATCGCTTCGCTGACCGGCAGGGAGAAGCGTTGGCGATCGCCCTGTACGTGGCGGATCAAATCCCACTCATCGACGATGCCGACCACGCGGCCATCCTCCAGTACCGGCAGTTGGGAGATGTCATACAGCCGCATGCGGGTAAAGACCGCGGCCAGGGTGTCGTCCGGCGCGGCCGTGACGGTAGCGCCTTCGTCATGGCGCAGGGCGATAAAATCACTGAGATCGCCCTGTTCGGGGCGGGCGATCAGTCCTTGCTGGCGCATCCAGTCGTCGTTGAACATTTTGGACAGGTATTTATTGCCGCTGTCGCAGGCGAAGGTTACTACCCGTTTCGGACGGCTTTGTGCCCGGCAGTAGCGCAGCGCGGCGCTGAGCAGGGTGCCGGTGGAAGAGCCGGCCAGCACGCCCTCAACCTGCAGCAGCTGGCGCGCGGTGTGGAACGCTTCGCGGTCGCTGACGCGATACGCGGTATGTACCCCCTCCAGCCTGGCCAGCGGCGGGATAAAATCTTCGCCGATCCCTTCGACCAGCCAGGATCCCGTTTCGCCGTAGCGTCCGGTATCGACCTGATCGGCAAGGATCGAACCCGCCGGATCGGCGAGAATAAATTCCGTTTTCGGCGAGTGCTCAGCAAACCAGGCCTGAAGCCCACCCAGCGTGCCGCCGGAGCCGACGCCGACGACGATGGCGTCGATGTCGCCCTCCAGCTGCTGATAAAGCTCCGGCGCAGTGGAGGTGGCATGGGCCAGCGGATTGGCGTCGTTATTAAACTGGTCGATATAAAAGGCGCCCGGCGTTTCATCGGCAAGGCGGCGGGCATAATCCTGGTAGTAGGCCGGGTGGCCTTTATTGACGTCGGAGCGGGTGAGCAGCACCGTCGCGCCCAGCGCCCGCAGATGAAAGATTTTCTCGCGGCTCATTTTGTCCGGCACCACCAGGATCAGGCGGTAATTTTTCTGCGCCGCAATCAGCGCCAGACCGAGGCCGGTATTGCCGGCGGTGGCTTCGATAATCGTTCCCCCGGGCGCCAGTTTTCCCTGGCGCTCGGCTTCATTAATCATCGACAGCGCAACCCGATCTTTAATTGACCCGCCGGGGTTCTGATTTTCCAGTTTTAAAAACAGACTGCAGGGCCCGGTATCCAGTTTGTGCAACTGGAGCAGGGGAGTATGACCGATCAGGTCGCTCACGGAATGAAACAGTGACATAACCATTTACCCACTCGTTTAAGATATTTTTGCATACTAGAACTGTGAAAACGGTTATTTAAAGAATATTTCTCTGTCATTTAGCGCAAAATGGAATATAAGATGCTATTTGGCCATCTGGAGGGAAAGCAGGGCAGCCACCTGGGCGGATCGATTTCCAGAAAAGGGCGTTTCTAGCCGCTTTTAGCGGGAAAATGGCGATTTTAATCAGTGTGTTATCTGATATCTGAAAATGTATTTGCGAAAAGATTCTATGGAGAATAGGCCTGCGCTTGTCGTTAACTAGCAGCGGGCTGGCCAGGAGAAAAACGCAGCAGGGAAATCACGGGTTAACGCAGTTCGATGGAGAGTCCGGATGCAGAAAAGCAAAAACCCGCCTTGTGGGCGGGTTCTTTAAATAGTGGTGCCCGGACTCGGGAACATTCAGTACTCTATTAACTTGAAATTTATCATAAATCTGTTTTTGGTTAATTATCAAAACTCAGAGTTAGACCCATAATTTTACTTTCAAATCAAAATACTAGATTTGAATATTTAAAGGCATGTCCGGTTCGATACTCCGATTCGATTCCTTATATATTTATCGTAATGACATCTGCGTTACGCGTGTTGTATACTTAATGTCCACAGAAACACAAGAGGACAACACGATGCCAGCCGCAAACAGCATGTCCATAAAACGCGAAACGTTAAATCTGCGCATTAAACCTGCCGAACGCGATCTTATTGATCGGGCGGCGAAAGCCAGAGGGAAAAACCGCACAGACTTTGTGCTGGAGGCCGCCCGCGCTGCCGCTGAGGAAGCGCTGATTGAGCAACGCATCATTATGGCCGATCCGCAGGCTTATCAGGAATTTCTCGCTCGTCTGGATCAGGCTCCTGCACCTAATGCCGCACTGCGTAAAACTATGCAGACCCCTGCGCCGTGGGAACAGGAAGAATGATCTCGGCACCAGAACCGCTTCATGCCGGGCATATTCTTACCCCGTTTTGCTGCGGTATAGATTCCATGGATCACTGGCTGAAACAGCGGGCGATGAAAAATCAGGTTACTGGCGCATCCCGCACCTTTGTCTGCTGCGACGACGCGAAGGTGATGGCTTACTACTCACTGGCTTCCAGCGCTGTGACGACAAATACTGCGCCGGGTCGTTTTCGCCGCAATATGCCTGACCCGATCCCGGTTGTGGTACTGGGTCGTCTGGCGGTGGATAAATCACTACATGGGAAAGGTGTCGGGCGGGCCCTGGTACGTGATGCCGGGCTGCGTGTGATTCAGGTGGCGGAGACTATCGGCATTCGCGGGATGCTGGTTCACGCCCTGTCGGATGAAGCACGGGATTTTTACCTGCGGGTGGGGTTTGAGCCGTCGCCGATGGATCCGATGATGTTGATGGTGACGTTGAGGGATTTGGTTAATGCCTGATGGGTATTATTTATAATTACAAGGGAATCTGAAGTGTTTGTTAAACCCGTAGCGATTCAGTCCCACATGTATCGTCGGTCAGATTATCAACCTGGGACCACGGTCCCATCTGCTCATTTTAGTACTATTTAGTCTGTGACTATGGTCCCAACTGACGGTCAGAAGGCTTCCAACTGTATGTCAAATTTATGCATAACAGTCTGAACCAAGTAATGCAGATTTGTCGTACCGTGACTGGCTATCAAGCTCTTTGAACGCGAATAGACGTGGATGCAGATCTAAGTAATAAGCTCCCCGCTGTAGCTGGGAAAATCCGACAAAGGATGTTCTATATGGACTCACAGGATGTATTGTATATCGTCCGATGTTACGGCGTCGTCAAGCGGTCCTTTACCGCTCCAGGTCACCAATTAGCATATGGAAGCTTAAAGGTCGCCGATGGCGAACTAGATAAGGTTGCCTGCAAAATTCACCGCACAGGTGAAAACAGCCCAGTTAGTCACGACAAGCCATAAAATTAAAATGAATTGACGACGCCGTGCAAATCACATTTTATCGCCGCTATGAACGCTGTGTTCCGGAAACGGCAAAACGGGGAGGGGATGAATAAACCTGCATGTTCTAAGTAATAATTTGTTGCTATGTTGAACGCGAAGGATGATAATTGCTAACAGGAAGCTAATATTACTAAAGGGAAATTTAGATGCCTTCAATTCTCGCAAGGTTGTCAGTTTGTATTATTCTGTCATTGTTTATGGTTTCTTGTTCGGGAAGTTTTGATAAAACTATTGATTATCAAGACGCTAAACAGATGCCCGGCTATGGGTATATAGTCATGGATTTCAGACTGGCAAATGAAATGGCGTATGGCAATGGCTATATTCCAGGAAAAACAAACTATACAATTTCTTATAAAAATAAAGGTGATATTTTTTTTGTTGATATTCAGCATGCTGATTTTCGTAATAGAATATTAAAGGCATACATACCATATATGAAAGGCTATACCTTAATAGGTATAGGGAGAAGTTATTGGTATCCTTTTTTTAGATGTGATAAATGTGACAATGAGCCACAGTTAAAATTTTTATATATAAACATTGTAAAATCTGTGGATGAAGCATGGTGTAGTGAAACAACTTATAAAAATTTACGATCATTTAATGCAATGGACGGTTGCTCCCAAATGGTAGGTGTAGAAGAATCTAGAAAAGTTACAGGAGACGTTCTTATCACCCCAGAATTAAAATCTGATTTCCAGGGGATGTTCACCCCTTATCTGAAGCCAGGACGTTAATCACGAGGCTCTTAAGTTGATCTCCTCCCAGAAAAGAGTGACAGGATAAACTGAAGTCTACGGTTTTTCTTCCATCTCACAGAGAGGCATATCGCCATGAAAAAGACCCGTTATACCGAAGAACAGATTGCATTTGCACTGAAGCAGGCCGAAACCGGCATCTGTGTCGGGGAAGTCTGCCGAAAGATGGGCATTTCTGAAGCCATTTTTATAATTAGAAGAGAAATTCGCTGCTCTGGGCGTAACTGAACTTGAATTGCGTCGTCTGCGGCAACTGGAGGATGAAAATCAGCGGCTGAAAAAGCTTGTGGCTATAAGACCTACCGGGGCGGAGTCAGCTCACCCTCAGTTGTACCCTCGCAATGGACATGATGCGGGTTGAAGTTGATTGAGTTGGGTGGAGTTAAGGGATTGAAGAGATGTTGATTTCTGCGGGCTTGGAATGCAAAAACGGACCTCCGTGGAGGTCCGTTGCTATGAATTTGGTGCCCGGATTCGGACTAACGCCGCAGGCGTTGAACAGCGCGCGTGTCGCGCTGGCCCCGAAGGGGTGAGCCGCTGTGCGGCGAATAATCGAACGCAGTTCGATGGAGAGTTCGGTCGTAGAAAAGCAAAAACCCGCCTTGTGGGCGGGTTCTTTAAATAGTGGTGCCGGACTCGCACCCGTAATATATATTAATATAATAATTATATTGATATTTTTTCATTTAAACCTCTTTTATACCAACGAATATACCATCATTTTATTATATTTCATATTAAAAAATCAATTAAAAACAATTAGTTGTTGTCATTATCTTCTAACTATGTGACTTTCAATGATTTTTATATGACAACATCATGTTGATATTATCTTTTGTTATTTTTTTAATTTAAAACAATTTGTTATGAAGTGAAAGTGTTGTCTTTTCATTGTTTCTGGAAGTTTTCAAGGAATCATCATGAAGGGTATTTACAGATTAAAACATTAAACGCCTCAGAATCGCATACAGAGCGTTTTAAGGCTATATATGGGAAATGTTATATATTTAAAATAAAAGGCTGGGTTTTTATCTGGCCTTTTTTATTTATGGGTTTTGTCTAATTGATCATGGTGTTAAAAATATTATTTATTCATGCTTGACAGGTAATATATAGAGATCTATAAAGAATGAAGATACAAAAAAAGCCAGATACAACAATCTGACTTTTAAGGACTAAAAAAGTTTTCGCTGACTTTTGAAGTCTTGTAATCAGTTCCTAAACAACATGATTACAAATATAATAAAGTATTAAATAATCTTTTCATATTTGTCAAATCTAAATCAGAACTTTTTACAAGTCTGTCAAATACCATTTCCAGAATCCTTTTAGTCTCAAAAGCAATAACGTTAAACCTGCTGTATCAGGTCTAAGAATCTTTGGATATCATGTGTTAAAACTGTTTTGTTCTTAGGTTATTGTGGGTGGCATATAAACGGGGGGAAGTCGGTAGCCATCAACTTGAAGCGTTCATCTAAAATCTATAAAGCGGTAGTGTAATTTTCTTTAGTAAAACGAGAAAATGCTTTAAATGATCATGATGTATCCGTAGGAGTCCGATGGGGTGTCCCGGTAATGGAAACGTGCTGGAACTCAATAGCTACGGTGAGAATCGCCAACCTGCGAACCTAAGAAAAAATATTACAATAGTATTTTTTTACGGGGGGTTAGGGGGGTGAAGCTTGCAGAAAAACTAAGTTTTCCTGACGGAAAACTACTACGACTGAAAGTCGCCATCTAAAACCCCAGAACCTAATCTGATAAAATTCTAGTACTACTAGTACAAAAAATTAAATAAAAAAATAAAAGTAAAACTAGTACAAAAAATAAATAAAAAAGAACATGAAAAATCAGAACAGGAAAATATAAAATAGTAAGGTGCCATTTCATGAGGCACCAATAAAAAATAAGTAAAACTAGATCTGTAAAGAACAGAAAATCCCGCCTCAATGATTAATTAAAAAAATAAAATAAAAGACGATTTGTATTCTGCTATATTTTTTTCTGAAGGAACCAGCAAGGGAATGAATTTTCTCGCTTCTTTTATATTTTTCTGATATCTCATTTATATTTAATGTGTCTGTCATTTTTATCACCCTCTCTTGGTTTATGTTTTGGTGGTTGTGATATTCTCTTTTTATTTTCTTGTTCAGCTTTAAGCATCATTTCTTTTTTATTACTTAGATCAATACCTCGTTTATTTACATCATCAAAAAACTTCTGTAGCTTCGTATATTCATCTTCTCTGCGTTCTTCTGGTATAGGTTTAATATTATCTTCAACTGAATAATCATTATCTAAATGTCTGGCAAAATAACCACCTTTGCCACCGCCTATTTTGTCTGCTTTTTCTATTCTTCTTATTATTTTATTTATCTTTTTACCAATGGATTTTTTCTTGTGCTCGTTATACATTATTTGAATGTTTAATATTATCTTACCAAAAGAACTGTATTTGATGTTTTTTATCTCTCCCCCTTTATCAGCAGTTTTTAAAACTGCTTCTGGGGCGGGGCATGTTTTTTCAATAGTAGTTTTTGTTTTGGATTTTGATTTTATTTTCTTAGGAGCAAAGTTATTTAAAACTATATCCTGTGGTAAAGACAAAACACTCTTTTTAGTCTCTTCAGCAACAACGAGCTGCACATCTCTTCTGTCTTGCTGTGCTTCACGTAAAGCCTTGATCCTCTCCTCGTAATATGGACACGCGCCTAAGCGAGATTCTGATTTTCAAAT
>ERZ1106931.1131-NODE-1131-length-12325-cov-2.476854_pt1 | contig 12325 bp, 13 predicted proteins | sample MGYA00403664_ERZ1106931 | MGnify/ENA primary metagenome ERZ1106931 (study PRJEB35170, sample SAMEA104062435) | human gut metagenome | biome: human gut; feature: human-associated habitat; material: faeces | place: Denmark | collected 2012-06-29 ... | reverse complement strand
CAAATTTAGTATTTATTTGTTTGTGTTCCCACACTCTATATCAACAACTACTGAAACATTGATATAGTTTTTTATCTCCTTATTTCTGATTTTATCGCCCTCACTTGTAAACACGATATGCTTGAAAAAGTGCCTAAAATAAAGGATTTCTACATAGTTTTTCGTTGTAGCAACACACAAGTCTCCACGTGCGGTGTCGTTTTTCACTGCTTTAACAGTACGCGAACCCGCATAGTTACTGAGTTTTTACACCCTTTGACAGGTTGCTAATATCTGCAATCATAAGGTTAAGACATGGCGTACAGACCGTTTGACTTTGCAAACGTGTGGCGGGTACGCCGATATTTTGTAACACTTTTATAATACAAAATTATTCTAAATACTGCTACCAAATTTGGTAATATATCAGTACGCCGATTTGTTTTGGACATTTTTGCGAATGGCATTAACACCCTTTCAATGTTCACTTTTATTGAAACCGATATTTTCCTTTTCCATGTCCTGTTACAGGTACGATTACCTCACTATCAACCAACAGTTTTATTAACTTGGAAGCTCCTGATGGCTTTAATCCAGTAATTTCTTCAACTATCGTTCTTCCGAAACAATTTTCTTTTCCACATTTTGAAAATATTTCTACTGTATGATTTATTGTTTTTTCTGAAATCGTATCTGAGAAAGAAAGTAATTTATTTCGAATGTCCACTTTTGTGCTTTCAATGTCCACTTTTACTCTTTCAATGTCCACTTCTGCAAACCTTCCACTAATGTGCATCGTACGATTATGAAGTTCATTCTTCTCATCCAACAATAAATTTCTTAAAAACAATTCCAAATACTCGGTTGTTTCATGAACACCATTTTTCAAATCGTTATAATTGGCCCTAACAAGTGCATTTCTAAAATACCATGCATTCTCCGCAAAAATATCGTTAGTTGCATCAAATCCAAGTGTTCTAAGATACTTAATAAAAAATACTGCCGTAGTTCGTGTATTTCCTTCAGGCGATACCACATTGAGACCCCGCAAGAAAACGATAGTTAATTTCCACTCTTTGCTTACGATCTTTGCCGGTTCCCTCTGCCTGATATACATAAATACTATCAATCAGCTCCACCAGCATAGAACGGTTCAGTTCTGTTACTGTTTCATACTTACGAATTGTTTCCAAAAATTGATTGGTACTCTGTGTTTTCTTTTCTTCCGCTCTGATTTTAGTTCTTAATTCGTCTCTTTTTTGAGCAAGTTCTTTCTGCTCACTTTCATAAGCTGAGGACATCTTTTCAAAGCGTTCATCAGAAATCTTACCGAGTGCATTCTGCTCAAAGAGCTTCATAATCACACTATCAATTTCTGCAATCCGTTTTTCTGCTACTTCCAAGTCTTTCTCGAACTGTTTGATTTTCTTACTGCCGCCTTTTTCGCTCAATTCGTGCATTTCCTGTATAAACTGATCTCCTAAGGCTTCCATATTCTTAATATGCTTTTGAATATCACTCATAACAATCTGTTGCAACGCCTCATAAGAAATGGCATGTGTTGTACAAAGATTGCTATTCCTTACATAAGTTCTGCAGCGAAAGCGAGGCTCCCTTCCATTTGGATTAGAAAACGCCATGTTGCGACCACAATCCGGGCATTTCACAAGACCCACAAATATATTAGGACGTCCTGTTTTATTCGGCTGTTTTTTTACACTGATGAATTTCTGCACCAGTTCAAAGGTTTCTTCATCAATGATCGCTTCGTGGGTGTTCCGTACTATGATCCATTCTTCTTTCGGAACTGCAACCGGCTTCTTATTCTTAAATGATTTGGTCTGTGTCTTATGAGAAACCATATGTCCCAGGTACACTTGATTCTCCAAAATCATCTTCACATTCTTTGCTACCCAATCCGTTGGAAACTTAAATCCTGTACTTGTTTCCAGAGTGCCGTTCTTCATTGCCCTGTATGCTCTCGGAATCAGAACACCATCCTCGCACAAGGTTCTCGCAATCTGATGAACGCTGTTGCCCTGTTTCGATAATTCAAAAATTCGTTTGACAATAGGTGCTGTATCAGAATCAACCAATAGCTTTCTTTTGTTCTCTGGGTCCACCACATAACCATAAGGTGCAAATGAACCGCAGAACCCACCACTCAATGCTGTTGTCTTTTTTACGCTTCGGATTTTCTTTGATGTATCACGAGCATAATACTCATTCATAATAGATTTAAACGGCATCATCTCGTTTTCATCAAATCTTGTATCGACATCATCATTCAAAGCAATAAACAAAATATCATTATTAGGAAAGATTTCTTCCACATAATACATGAACATGGCATTGTTACGTCCAAAACGTGACATATCCTTTACCATGATACCGCTCGGTTCCGGATCGTCCATAGCATCTTTAATCATACGGTTCAGATCCGGCCGGTTGAAGGTGGTTCCAGAATAACCATCGTCCACATATTCGCCTATCACTTCAAATCCTTTTTCCTTAGCATTGTACCTTAACATCTGCAACTGATTGGTAATGCTGTTGCTTTCCTTATCCGCATCCCCATCGTCTTTCGATAAACGTGCATATAATCTAACTCTTAGTTTTGTCTGCTGTTTTAACATTTCTGCTCCTTTCCAACAGCAAACAAACTGCTTTGTACTTTATAATTATAACACGTTTAAGCACTCTTTTCAGCAATTTGCTCTACTGTTTTTTTCAATCAACGGGTATTGTTTTCCTGCTCAATTTCTTTCTGGATCAGTCGTTTAATTAAATACTCCAACTGAACCGTACCGGAAAAAACGGAAGTTACATAAAACGTTGTATTCCCAATTTGGACTGCATTCTCCTGTTTAGGATTTTCCATGTGCTCACCTCATTTCCGGGCAACAAAAAAACACCATCACTGGTGTTTTTTTGCTCCTATATATTTACAATTCTTCGTGCATATACTCCGCTTTTTAAATCTATCTCTGCATAAACCATACTACTATCGCCAAACTCTGTCTGCCCTGGCTGAATACAGGTTGTAGTACCTATCTGATTCATCCATGATCCTTTTTCTGTATCAGGACTTTCGTGAATATGCCCGTGCAGAGAAAGTAACGGCTGTTTGGCTTTAAGGAACTCATAAATATCTACTGATCCTATATCCAAATCCTGATATAGAAGCTGTCCCAAACGCAATCCGGCAGGAGGCATGTGCATAACATATACCGTTTTCTTCGGACTCTCCGGTTCAGGCAGTTCTTTCAAAATTCCACACATCAATGGAAGTTCTGTTTTGGAATACTCCAACCAGTCAAAAATTCTGTCATAACCATATTCATTCGATATACCGGCAAAAAGGCTAAGTTGTCTTTGGGGAATATAATCTGTCTCTGTAACAACTCGATCCTTACATCCAAAGGGATGATCCAAAATCTGATTCATTCCAATAAATTCATATTCGTCAATGCGGATTTTTTTACCTGCTATATTATGAACATTTGCGAATCCCCCACAAGTCTGTTCAAAAAGATTATCCACAGATAGCAAATCGTCATTCCCCAGCATATTAAGGTATGTAATGTTATGTTCTTGCAATATGGAAAAGTAATTACTTAGAAATCCTTTGATAAATAACGGTTGTTCTGTCTTTCTCCCAATTTTGGAAGCATATCTCCACCATTCACAATAACTCTGATCTCTTGTTTCATAGCTATTTCTAATGATTTTCTGTATTTATTTTTATCTCCATGCAGGTCTGTAACATAAAGTATTTTCATGCTGTATCTCACTCCTTATATCCTTTAAGCATTTGCATCTTGATTGATTATAACACACAGCAACAATACTTTCAGCAGTTTCCGCCGCTATGTTTTCCACCTGTAGTATAGATCACTTTCTTCCCACATTTTTATATCTTATCATCAAAACCACATGAATAGGTCGGATCTATGGTTATTGCACACATAAATCCGGCCCATTATATCTGATTTCGATTTTACTGCCGTATTTGCCACGCACCCCGGCAAGTCCTTCTGTTATAAGGACGGGGCTGTTACAGGCTGCGGGTAGCGTCACCGCATCATAGTCCCACATACGCCGCCGCTTTGCCAGAGCAAGCAAACGCCGCAGGAACTCTCCCCAAGTCTTTAGGAAGCTGTGAAGAAGTACCATTATGATCTGTGTCGTTATCGCGTCCGGCCTGCCACAGCCGGTTTCGTAGGTTGCGTTTATCGCTCGGACAGCCTGGATTCATCACCTCCTTAGGCCGCCTGTCACCGCGCCGCCCCATCTGCCGCTCGGAACACAGAATGAAGTACCTGTAACAGCGTATATTCGGTTGTCAAGGAACAAGCAAGGGGCATGGCAGACAAATTGATATTGCAGTTGGGATGGGAGGATGTATATGCTTCCTTACCACACCCGTCCAGCTTGTCCCGCCGAATATGTCCCTCTACTATTCAGTACATTTTTAGGGGCAAAGTTGCCGTCTGTTATAAAATTTCTTTGAAATATTTTTCCAGACTACGCAATCCGGCTTCGATAGAACGGGTGATCCGGCTTTTGTGTGTTCCTTCCGCTTTGGCAATATCTGCTTTGCTCATGCCAAGAAAAAAGTGTGCATAGATCCGTTGGCGCTGCTTTACCGGAAGTTTGGAAAGACCTTTATAAATCAACTCTGTCATTTGACGCTGTTCCCAAATTTCTGCCGGGTTAAGAGGCTTTTGCAATATCTCACGCTCAATACCTTCGTCTCGATCCAGAGAGTAAAATGCTTTATAGCGGTATGTACGAATCCGATAGGCTTCTTCCAACAACATATATTCCCGAAGCAACAAAGCAACTTCATCCGGCACCTCAACGATCATGTCTTGTGTATAATACGGGTAATAATCCCGAAGATTGATTTTTTTCATAGTAATTTCCTCCAATTTCGATGTTTGAGTTGATGGTAAAAATCGAAATCAGAGGGTGGGCTGCGGCAGTGATAGTGTCTTAGACTCTTTCTGATTAAAAAAAGGGTACAAAAAAGCGCGCCCGTACAAAGAACAGGCGCGCCAAAGCAGCAATATGAAATTTCTCCGGGAGGCTGACAGCGAAAATGCTCTAACTTTGTCGAAACCAAAAACGCCGCAATCCATACGAACTGGACTACGACGTATAGGTGACCGAATGTAAAGCAGTTTATTTGCAAATCTGTGTTGCATAGACGCATAGGCATTTCCTCCCATCATGGAGGAACCTGAATCGGCTGCTTGATACCTCCTTGGGAGAAAATTATATCGGTTATGTTTCCTGTATCAGTCCGCAGACATTCGCTTTTTACTCTTTATATTCGCAATTTTCTACATATTCTGCTCTTAGAATATATGCTGCAAAAAGCAAGCCCACAAGGGGAAACAACACCTTGTGGGCTCATGTTATAGATGTTCAAATTTATAGCCGATTCCGGCGACACTCTCAATATAGTTTGGAAGATCCGGTTCAAAGCGCAATTTCTTACGCAACTTACTTATATGATTATGAATCGCTTTTCTCGAATAGAAATCACAATCCTCTTTCCAAACCAAATCGGTAATCAGTTCGTAAGTAAAAACACGTTTGGGATTGGCAATGAGCAATGTCAGTATATCAAACTCCTTACTTGTCAGGTTGATAATCCGTTCGCGAACCCTGACAGTACGATGTTCCAGGCATAGATAAAGCTCGCCTTCTTGTATTTCTGTAAGAGGATTCTTCTCTGCTGCGGAGAAAGTGTGACAGGAATTGAATACTGTTCCATGACTGACTCCTTGTTCCAAAATATATTGCATTAGAGCATTCTTTTGTTCCTCGTTAAGAAGCAGAAATAACTTTTCACCAATCTTCTTGCCGGATTCTTCAATATCAAAAACAGCTAATGTCCCATCACATCATCACCTCCATATTTTGATAAATTTATTGATTAGAGCTCAATTCTTGCTTTCGATGGCTTATCTTCCCAATAGGTAACTTTAATCGTTGTTCCCTTGTCAGGAACGTTGTTTCCTGCACCAATCCATTTTCGGCAGATGTAATCTTTACCGTCTATCGTATATTTGACCTTGATAGTATGCGGAAAGGCTGCGCCATCCATAGCATGAGCGCGGACAGGTTTACGATTCACTTTTAACCACCATTGTTTTGTAACTGAAATTACAGTTCCCATTGTTTCTTTTTCCATAAGTTACCTCCAATGATATTTTTGATTGATAATACCTATTTTCTATTCAACCTTTTCTTTGTTTGTAGTAAATGCGGGACGCTGCTGCGCCAGTGGCTGCCAACTGAACCAGAATTAGAACAGCAAACAGACCGAAGCTCTCATAATAGAACAGCTCATCCCTAAATAGAAGGACATCACAGAGCGCAGTCAAGGTAAGTGTCACAAAGTAAATGATATAATCTCGCAGGCTTCTGCGGATATTTTGAATTGCTAACTTCCAGTACATCATTACGACCTCCCTTCCTTTAATGTTTTTCTATGTTCCTTTGAAACAGGTAATAGGTTGACACAAAATAACATCCAAAGACGATTATAAAAGAGATATAGGATAGGGTCAGGATTATTCCAATTTGCGAAGGCAAAACATAGGCGATAATCTCATTGTAGTTGCTCCAAAGCAAATAGGAAAAAACTCCAATACTTCCAACTATCGCCATCAGAACCGGAAGTCCAAACCAGAAATACATTTGCCGACGAGCAGTTTTCTGGCATTCTTTACGCTCCACTCCTAATTTACGAATGATGTCAAAACGATGTTTTTGTTCAATAGCATCTGTAAGCTGTTGCACCGATAACATAGTAAAACTGCTTACTAACAACACAAGCGCCGCATAAGTGCCAATCAGTGACAATAACAGCATATTTGAAATACCCTCATTGGACTGTAAGGTATTCAAACGAATAAATGCAGACTCCGGCGGGAAATTCCCAAGTTCTCTCTGATATGTGCCCATATTTTCTTCAAATTGTTTTGCAAATTCATAAGTTAAAGGCTTATCGGTATTTGCAGAGTAAAATGTGGTCGCAATCCGAAGGTCTGAGATAGCTACGTCCGGCAAAACATAAACCGCTTTTGTCCTGCTGGTAAACAGGTTAATTCCTATCGAATCCTGAAAGTCGGCGTCCTGGGCCTTATTAAGAACAATGCCATTCACTTGGATCTGACGGATATTTCGGTCAATTTCCTGCATCTCCGTTTCTACTGCTTCCCGGTTCCAAGAAACCCCAAATGTATCATTGGGCAACACAGCCGGTTCCAGACCAGACAACGCCCTCAATTCATTATAGTCAGATAACGAAACCGCAAGAAACGGAATTTTCTTTTGCCCGTTACCAATATCCTCATTCGCAAGGAAGTAAAGCTCTCCCTGCGCCTTTCCAGTTACAGAGTATCCCCCTTGTTCCAGATAGTCGGTAATCGCATCATAGTCCAGAGTCCCTGTTGGTAACAAAGATTCTTCTGCCCGGTACATCGTCCCTACCTGCACATCGTATACAGAAAGAGCGAGCTGGTACGATTGAATCCGAAGCGCCAGAACGGGAAGATAGGAAAAGAGGACCAGAGCTGCTGTCAGGACGCAGGAGATGACCCCCATCGTCTTGGAACTGGTTCCCATTCTACTCTTGATTTGCCCAAGCCAGAACAGATTCCGATAGTATCTGGCAGAAGGCTTACGAATCATTTTTGATAGCCACCAAGTAAGATTGCTAAAAAAAGCAATCAAGGAAAATACAAGAAGCAATAGTGCAAAGACTGGTGGCATCGTCAAATACGCCTGTATCGCTATTCTTTGGCGTACCAACGAATCAAAAAGCGGGGAAAGAACCAAAAGAGCAATCCCTTCAGCAGCTCCAAAAATTGTGAGTGCCATTAGCGGACCACTTCCATCTCTTTTCTTTCTGCCGGCAAGAAAGAAAAACACAGCTGATACCAAAAAGCCAGCAGCCAGGAAAGTCAGAAACAATACCCTGAAAAGAGCTGCCGGATAATGTAAAACCAAACAGCTTAGAGCAGCCATCATCCCAAGGATCACAGTTGAAACTGCGGTACAGACCACCACCCACTTCCCAACCTGCCTCGTTAAAGGAATATTTTCTACACCTTTCTGGCTATTTTGCAACATCTGAATGATTTTCAGTTTTCGTACAGCAAACAGGTTCTTAATTCCCAGCAAAAGTACAATCGCACCAAAAAAGATAACAGTTCCAAGAAAAGTGTCCGGAAACAGAGACAAATGCAAATGGTAATTCTCACCGAAAGATTGAACAACAATCACACTGATAATCTGAGAAAGCAGCATTCCCAACAGTACACCTAATAAAATCGCAGCAGCTCCCATAACAGAAGTTTCCAAAAAGAATAAGAAGGCAACTGTTTTCTGCTCCATCCCAATAATCGTTTCAATCGCAAATTCCTTCTGTTTACGCCGAAGCATATAGGAATTAACATAGGACATCAAAAATACTACAAAAAGTCCCACCAATGGTACCGCGATCCGCATCATTTTCTTCAGTACATCTAAATGGATGGGTACGGGAAGTGTCGCATTGTAATAGGGACTTACCAGAGAAAAGAATCCATAAAACATTCCAACCGACAAAACCAGTGTAACCACATAAATCAAGTAATCTCTGGCTGTTCGGCGGACATTGCGAAGTGCCAGTTTAGCGTACATCATTCATGCCCCCTCCCATCATGGTGAGGACATCCAGGATTTTTTCAAAGAAAGTCCTGCGGGAATCACCACCCTTACGGATTTCCGTGAAGATCGCGCCATCCCTCAAAAAGAGAATGCGATTGGCGTAGCTTGCCGAGAAAGCGTCGTGTGTCACCATCAGGATCGTGGCTCCGAGATCTTCGTTGATACTCTGAATCGTAGAAAGCAGCATCTGGGACGAGTGACTGTCTAACGCACCGGTGGGTTCATCCGCCAAAATCAGCTTAGGCTGGTTGATAATGGCTCTGGCACAGGCGCACCGCTGCTTCTGGCCGCCGGACACCTGATAGGGGTACTTATCCAGAATATCCGTGATATTCAGCTTTCCGGCCATTTCCCGCACCCGCCCATCAATCTCGCCTGCGGGAACCTTGTTGATGGTCAGCGCCAGGGCTATGTTTTCCGAAATGGTCAGCGTGTCCAGCAGGTTAAAATCCTGAAATACAAAGCCGAGATTCTGACGTCTGAACGTTGCGATCTCTTTTTCTTTTAATTTTCCCAGATCCCTGTCTTTTAAATAAACCTTTCCTTCTGTCGGTTTATCAAGTGCCGCCAGAATATTCAGCAAAGTCGTCTTTCCCGATCCAGACTCTCCCATGATTGCAACATATTCCCCGCGTTCTACCGTAAAATTCACATCTCTTAAAGCCTCTACCTGATTGCTCCCAAAACGAGTCGTATATATCTTCTTCACATTTTTTACTTCCAGTAATGACATAAGTTTTTCTTCCTTTCTTTTTAAGATTTCTTCTTTACGGTATCTATTATAAAAAAAGAGGAAATATCCTGCCATCGAAGCATGTGACATTTCCCCTGTTTAATCTTACATTCCTGTAAGGTTTTCTCTTTTTATCTGATCGTTATTCCGGATTCCATTCTTTCCTTGTCAATTCCAGATATACACGGGTTCCTTTTCCCACCTCTGAATCAATCCATATCTTATGTCCCATCTTATCCATGATCTTTTTGCAAAGATACAGTCCAATCCCGGTAGACTTCTTATCTGCTCTTCCATTATATCCGGTAAACCCTTTTTCAAATACTCTAGGAAGATCTTCTGCCTGAATACCGATTCCATTATCCTCGATCACCAGACACTCCCGTCCTCTTTTTTCTTCCAGACAGATTCTGATCTCGCCGCCATTCTTTGTGTATTTCAAAGCATTAGACAGGATCTGTTCTATCACAAACTCCAGCCATTTTTCATCTGTAAGAACTATTCGTTCCACCGACCGGTAATCCAGACGGATCTTCTGAAGAATAAACATCTGAGAATATTTCCGGACAGATTGTTTCAGAATCTTATCCAAAGATACCTTCTCAAACTGCAAATCCCCGGACATATCTTCCATGCGGAGATACGTCAGCACCATCTCCACATACTGTTCCATTTTAAAAAGTTCCATCTTCATCTCTTTTAATTCCGGCAGTGCCGGGTTTTCATCTTCCACCGATTGCAGCAATATGTGCATCGCAGCGATAGGTGTCTTGATCTGATGCACCCACATACCATAATAATCACTTAAGTCCTGGCCTTTGATTCTTGCCTCTGATTTCAACTCCAGAATCTTTTCGTCAAAGATCCCCAGTAATTCCTGATAATCCAGTTCCAGAAGATTCCTGCACTCTGGAAGTTCTTTTGTGCACTCCTGCGTGCTCTTCTTAAACCGTTCCAGCAGAAGATGCTTCTTCCGGAAGCGATGATATTCCGTTATTACATATAGGAGCAGCCACAATATCACCAGCAGCAGTGCATATTTCAACGCATCCATCCTGATATTATAAAGAAATGCTACAACAATAAATATTCCGACCGTTCCGGCATAAAGGCTGATCTCTCTTGTTTTATCTTTAAAAAATGCTATTAACAGTTTCATGCCTCCACCATATATCCTATTCCTTTTTTTGTGATGATCTTTCCGCCAAGGCCAATCTGTTCCATTTTTTTACGGAGTCTTGCCACATTGACCGTCAATGTATTGTCATCAATAAATTCATTGCTGTCCCAGAGTCTCGTCATAATACTTTCACGGCTTACGATCTTCCCTGTATTTTCCAGAAGTATCTGCAGAATCTTGAATTCGTTCTTGCTCAGTTCCAGTTTCTGGTCCTGATACAGAACTGTCGCATCTGCCAGATTCAGGATCGCACCGTTCCACTCCATGACATCTGCCGTTCCACGGAATTCATAGGTTCTTCTTAACACGGCCTGCACCTTTGCCGTTACCACATTCAGGTCAAACGGTTTCTCGATGAATTCGTCGCCGCCCATATTCATTGCCATCACAATATTCATATTGTCATTTACCGATGACAGGAAGATGATCGGCACCTTCGATATCTTCCGGATCTCCTGACACCAGTGAAATCCATTAAAAAATGGAAGCACAATGTCCAATAACACAAGCTGCGGCTCAAATTCCACGAATTTTCCCATTACGTCTTTAAAATCTGTCATACATTCTGCCTGATAATTCCATTTTTCCAAATGGTTTTTCAGTCCGCCTGCTATTGTTTCATCATCTTCCACGATTAAAATCTTATACAATCTTTCTTCTCCCCATACTTCAAACTCTGTCCTTATCTGCGTAAGTTACCATCGTCATCTTTTCTAATGCGCGGTGACAAAAAGGACAAAAGTTTAACACTTTTGCCCTCTTATCGTAATACATTTGTCATGCAATTGTCAATTCCGGCTTTCTTAAGATTTCTTTCGAATTTCTGAAGAACTCCGGCTCCATTCCATATGCATTTCTTTCTATATTATTTCTACAAATGTTAGTGGAAATAATGTGCCCCGATCTTCATTCCGGCACCGCCTTGATCAAAATACAGACAGTTTCCAATCGGATTCGAGCCATTCAACGCATCTCCAGCAGCCTGCAGAGCTGTCTGTGAATATCCCTTTGAACTTCTCACTCTGTTCAGCCATCCGGTCGCTGCCGGTCCGAACTGCCCGGACTGATAGATGACTTCTTCGATGGAATTCGGATAACTTCCACTCTTTACACGGTTCATGATCACCGCACCGACGGCAACCTGGCCTTCATACGGCTGGTTTCCTGCTTCGCAGTAGATGATGGATGCAAGCAGTTCCTGATTGGCTCTTACGTATGCTTCTCTTGCTTCGCGTTCTGCTTTTTCTTTTGCTTCCTGCTCTGCCTTTTCTCTTGCGAGGCGTTCTTCCTCTTCTTTTTTCGCTATATTGTCTGCAATTACCTGCTGGCTTGCATCCGTCATTTCCTGCGCAGATGCCACGATATTCTGTGATATCGCCTGTACAGCAGTGTGTGTATTCGTATTTTCCCCTTTTGTTTCTGTGATTGTTGTTACTTCCGGCTGTTCAGAGGCTGCCTGACTGGTAAAACCAGTTGCCATTACTGCGCATGCTGAATACAGCACGAACATCGATTTCAGTCTCTTCGCTTTTAACATAATATAAATACCCTCCTGATTTTGTTGCAATGATTTACATTTCTTTTAATAAAGTATATTCATTTTTTTCAACTTTATTACAAATATTACAAATTTGTTACAAGCAACGATTGGTATCATATCATGTATGTCTCGTTTTGTCAACTTTTTTATTTACTTTTTTAAA
>ERZ1106931.1130-NODE-1130-length-12336-cov-11.859783_pt1 | contig 12336 bp, 14 predicted proteins | sample MGYA00403664_ERZ1106931 | MGnify/ENA primary metagenome ERZ1106931 (study PRJEB35170, sample SAMEA104062435) | human gut metagenome | biome: human gut; feature: human-associated habitat; material: faeces | place: Denmark | collected 2012-06-29 ... | reverse complement strand
GGTTTCCGGTTGCGCCTTGAGCGCAACCGGAAACCGTGCTGTTGGAGGGGTCAAGGGGAGGCGTAGCCGCCCCTTGCAAGGCCCGTTGTGCGAAATCGAGCGTAGCGAGATGTAGCCACAATGGGTAGCCTTGTTTAATATGAGGCCTGTGGCGAAATCAATCTTATTTTTCATTACTGCGTAACGTTACGCAGTAACAAAATGGGGTGTGTATGGCTATGACAGGAGCGGAGCGTCAGCGGAAATATCGCCAGCTATGTGCTTCGCGATCAGATGCACGATTAAACATGTTTATCTCTCGCAATGCCGGTGACGCACTGGAACTACTTACAGCGCATTACGGGATGAGTAAACGAGAAGTGCTTGAATTTATTCTCTGTATGGAAGCGGAGAGTTTGAACTTGAGCGGCGATATTGATGATGGCGATGATGATTATGACGAAACAAGAACGGCAGAACGACTTGAAAACTAACGTACTTAAGGTGCGGTTTTCTGATGCTGAGTTATCAGCATTGAAACAACGTGCCGCAAATGCGGGTTGTAGCATGTCTGAACTGGTCAGAAATTACGCAGGAAAGATCCAGATAAAGAACCGCCAGGATGAGCGGGAACGAACTATCGTTCTTAACCGATTGAATGCAAACCTGAACATGATCGCTAAGTGGGCGAATACCTACAATGCTGGACTTCCGGCAGTTGAAGTGATCAGCCACTTAGTTGCGATCGAGAGATCTATCAGGGAGCTGGATAAATGATTATCGGTTTTAGCAAATACGGAACTGGTAGCGGAAAAAAAGCCGTTAATTACTGCATCGATGAATCAAGACCAGGCAGAGAACATAACCCGCCGGAGGTTCTTCGGGGCAACCCCGAATACACCACAGAACTGATTGACTCCCTTGATTTTAAGTACAAATACACTTCTGGGGTTCTTTCCTTTGCACCTGGTGAAACCATCACACCAGAGATGGAAGAAGCAATCATGGATCGCTTTGAAGATACCGCTTTTGCAGGACTCTCACGGGATCAATACAGCATTATGTGGGTAAGGCATTCACATGCTGGCCATCACGAACTGCACTTTATCACCCCACGAGTTGAACTGAGCACAGGCAAAAGCCTGAACATCAGGCCACCAGGAAAAGAAACACAGAAGCTGTTTGACGCGCTGAGGAGTGAAATTAACGCGCGCTATGGTCTGGCTGACCCTGACGATCCCGCCAGGGCAAGAAATGTGCGCATACCTGACTATGAGCTAAAAATTGCGGCTGAAAAACTTCGTAACGGTCAGGAACCGGAAGCAGACATCAGAAAGCTACTGGATGATTTATTTACCCAACGTGCAGCACACGGAATGATAAAAAATCGTGCTGATTTGGTTGAACAGGTATCAGAACTGGGGTTTGAGGTTGCAAGACAAGGCAAGAACTACATCACCGTTCTGGAGCCGGAGAGTGGCAAACGCTGGAGATTAAAAGGTCAGTTATATGAACAGGAATTTAACGCTGAACGAGCGATTGAAGCAGCAGGCAGAATTGGAACTGCAAGAAATAGAGGAAGTGCACAAAGAAGCGCTGAGGAATATCGTCAGAGAGTTGAGGCGTATTGCGCAAACAGAAAAGAATACAATCAGCAAAGATATAGAAGAACTGAAAGAGAATTTGAAAACGGAAACAGAAGAGAAGCTGAAAGAACTCACGGACTTGATGAGGGAGCCGATCAAAGAAGAATTAGCGGAACAGAAAAAACTATTAACGCAACTGAAAACACAAATTACAGCAACCAATCTTATACGCCCTGTATGGATACTGGTCGCAATAACGATTCTGCTATTTATTTTCGGTTACCTTACGAAAATCTGGCAAGTGTACCAGATAGAAGAGAACCAGAAAGAAATAGCACAACAAGAAGAAACACTGAGCAAGCTGAACGCCAAAACATGGGGGATAACGTATCAGGAATACAAAGAAGGTCGATTCCTGATACTACCGAAAGGTTCGACAGTGGAAACAAAATGGAAAATAGATGGACATCCGGCAATAAAAATTATCGAGGAGTAGATGAAGATGACCGAATTAGAAAAACATTTATTGCACGCTTTGAAAGCTATGCAGGAGCAATTCGAGACGCAATATTACGCTTTCGGACAATGGCAGAAAGAAATGCAGAACGCATTCGAGAGTATTGCAGAGAGCAACCTGACATTACTGAAACAAGTAAACGAATTAGAGCAACAGGCAAAGAACTTGACATTGCAAGTATCGGAATTCAAAAAACTTTATCAGTTGAACAGATGATATTTAAGAAAAGAGAAACGGCAAAAGCATTACACCAGGCAATGCAAAGAGAGGCAGAAGCCAGGGCTTATTTTGAACAAAAGGAAAGGGAGAGAATTGCCCAGGAACAGCGTTTTCAACCTCGCCCGAATAGAGGGCCATCAATGGGTCGCTAATTTATTAAAACAAATAATCGAAGGTCTTTAAAATTAATTAAAGACCTTCGGTAAAATTAGCGCCATGATTATTACATCGCTTGCTCTTGACCGCTCTCCTCTCCGGAAAACATAGCCATTATCCGGCGTTTTATTTCTCTATCCTTGTTCACTAATGTCTTGGTAACAAAGGCTGAGTAGTCTTTTGATGTGTTATATCCCTTCCAGACTTCGTGAGGATCTAAAGCGTAAGCACAAACCTTTCCAGCAACTGGTATTCTTACCAAAGCACCTTTCTCCTCCAAATAATCTAACCAACGACGAATTGTTCGAGTAGAAACACCCATCTGATTAGCTAAAAACTGCTGATCGCAGACCACTGCACCGCATGTAGGATCTATGTGTTCAGCGAAAAATGAGTAAAGACCTATAGCGGCAGCACCCTGTTTGTCCCTCACAAGCTCTCTAATGCGTTGCCAGCCCTTTGGGTATGTCTGAGTGAAGTTACTGTTCTTCTTTGCCTCCTCGTGCTCTTTAGATGCCTTCTTGTCGATTTCCTGTATTTCTTTCTGCCTTAGCTTTGCTTGGTGTTCTGAAGCTACGATCATCTTTATCCCTCGGTGTCTTTTTGATAGGACATTTTTGTCCCATCATAGGACTTGTGGTGTCCTATGTCCAGCCACATGCGGACACCAGCTGTGTCCTCACGTGCGGACACCAGCTGTGTCCTATCAGAAAAACCCAAAACTATAAAAATCAATAACTTATTATTTATCTCTATTCTCTTCTATGAAAACCAACAGACAACACCAAAGTTCAAAGTCGGTATCCCGGTATTTGGTTTGGCTCTAGGCCTTGCCACAACTGATTTTCCTATCTGTCTATGAATCTATCTTAGATTTTGTGCGTAAGTGCGTTATGCCGATACAGGCTCCTTTCCGCTTCCTCGCCCACTCGCTCGCTACGCTCGGTCGCTGGGGCTGCGGCGAGCGGTGTCAGCTCTCGCATGTTGTCGGTGATTCCGCTGTCATTCTTTCGGGGATGAGTCGTCAGATCGCCCTAAAACGCGCTCAGAAGCTCTCAGACGCACGAAACGGGTTTTAAATGCCCGTCAGGGCATGGAAGGCGCGAAAAACGCTTACAGAGGCTCTCAGGAGGTCAGGCGCGCCGAAGCCCCGCGTCAGCGGGTTGCGGTCGTTACCGGAACTACGGGACAGCGCCCCGCGCCCCCTGCTAAGCCCAACCGCACGGGACTGGTAGCTACTCGGTTGGTTGGTGGTCGTAGACCGTCGGTGTTACAGCGATGGGGGTCTGGGGGTCTCCCCAGACGGTTTCCGGTTGCGCTCAAGGCGCTGCCGGAACCGTGGCAGGAAAAAATCTGCGATGATGTCAGACATGGAGTACGCAAATTCATCATCGCAGCCGCCATAGACGGAACGCATAAGGATTTGATTGTGATATGCGAGTGGTTGTTAACCACCCGTCAGGAATATTTTGCTCTCATCGTAGAAGGTATCGCAACAATCGTTCTGAAGAACGGGAAGAAAATTGTCGAGGACAGCATTGCGGTTGGTCACAGTGAATGTGAGCAATATTTTGTTTTGTTTAGCATCGTGCTATGTTCATCGAGAGGGATGAATGCAAGAAGTACAGTCATATAACGAAAACATAGTTTTGTTTTTCCGCCCCCAAAAAATTGGGGGTTCTTTTTTCGCTGCATCAGTGCGTACGTGCTCAATGTAGTTTCCGGTTCACTTCCGCTTCCTCGCCCACTCGCTCACTAACGTTCGGTCGCTGGGGCTGCGGCGAGCACGACCACCTCAATCATACGGTAAGCCGCCGAAAGCCGACCGCATCGCCGATGATAATCAAAAATCGATTTTAAGGCCCCTAGAACGCGCTCAGGCGCGTTTTTTCGTTTCAGGGGTGTCAGATACTACCCTGGCCACGTTTAACGCGTCAGAGAGCGTCTCACCGCGTCACGGGTGAATTGTTTTTCCGGTCGGCTTGCGGCAAAATTTGACTCACTCACATTATTCAAGCTGTTCATACATGTAATTTTTTGCTTACCGCCATCTCTTGGCGGTTTTTTTTGCCCGCAGACTGCTCATCCTGCCCTGTTTCAACTGATAAATAATCCCTGTGCAGGGCCGCTGCTGTTGCATAAAATTTCGCTCTGCGTCGAGTGTTTCTTAATCAATAATTCCGCTGATACTCCGGAAAAACGCGAGTCTGTTCTCATGCCTGAAATGTCCACACCCCACGCAAAACTAACTTTTTGCTGATTTCTTTTTTAAATCAGGTTGTTATGTTTAAAAAAATGTATTTTCTTATTCAGATTTATACAAAAGCGCGTCGTCGACGACCCTATGGCGACCCTAGGACGACCCTACCTAGGGTCAGTACTGACTATCTGTAGAAAAAACAGTTAATTAATGTAGGGGCGGCCCTAGGGGCGTGTCGCATTTTTTTACAGAGCGATCCTAGGGGCGCCCCTAGGATCGCTCTGGTCTGATATGCAGCAATGAGCCAGGGATTCACGAATTGAAAATGTCCGAAAATATGTCTTATAGGCACTGTATGCGCCCAAACCGATCGCCATTCGCTTTCATGCATAGCTATGCAGGCAGCCCAGCGCGACCTGTCCGCGCTCAAAAAAAACCCGCCTGGAGAGGGCGGGGAAAAGTATATCGTATGATTAAACGGTTTCGATTTCTGCGGATGTGCGCACCCGCACCACACAATTTGCCGTATATTCCGACACAAAACAAGTCCTTACACCACGCGCCCACCCCGCGGTCGTTCCCGTTCCGTACAGCCATAGCCACCGCCGCGCCAGCCTCCTGCAAAGCCCATTCGCACGGCACAGGCAGCTATTCGGCTGGTTGGTGGTCGTAGACCATCGATGCTACAGCGGTGGGGGTCTGGGGAGAACCCCAGACGGTTTCCGGTAGCGCTCAAGGCGCTACCGGAAACCGTGACAGAGAACACGACAGAACACGACGGAGGATGAGCGCGTTTCGGGGACCACGGACAATGTGGGTCAAGGGACTGTGAAGAAACGCGCTCAAATAATCTTGTAATGCAATTCCTATTCAATATGTGTCAACGCCAAGATTATTGGCCGTTTTTCGCCATTTTTAATGTCCGCTATTGGTCATTAATGTTGTCCGCTTTCCGCCATTTCATCATCACTGATTGGCGTGGCGTTTTTTGCCAGCACTCCCGCTTTGCGTTTTTCCTTTAATCGGTAGCTTTCTCCTTTGATGTTCAGTGTGGTTGAGTGGTGGAGCAGTCGATCCAGGATTGCCGTTGCCAGCACGTTATCGCCGAACATCTCTCCCCAGTCGGCGAACCCTTTATTTGACGTCAGTACGATGCTCGCTTTTTCATATCGACGGTTCAGCAACCGGAAGAACAGACTGGCTTCCTCGCGGGTCATCGGCAGATAGCCTATCTCATCCAGTATCAGTACCCGGGCATAACCAAGCTGCTGTAGCTGTTTTTCCAGCCGGTTTTCCTGTTTTGCCTTCATGAGTGTGGCGATCAGCTTATCCAGTGGCATGAACAGTACCCGATGACCAGCGTCCGCCGCTTTTACCCCGAGAGCGACTGCCAGGTGCGTTTTACCCACACCGGGCGGACCCAGCAGGATCACGTTCTCGCTACGCTCCACGAACGCCAGCCCGGCCAGCTCACGGACGACCTTACGATCGATACCTGGCTGGAAGCCGAAGTCGAACTGCTCCAGCGTTTTGACCCACGGGAAGCGGGCCTGTTTCAGCCGGGACTCCATACCGCGCTGATGCCTCCCGTTCCATTCCTGCTGCAACGCCATGCACAGGAACTCGCGGTAGTTCAGTTCTTTTTTGGCCGCCTGCTCCAGCAGGCTTTCAACGTGGTAGCCCAGATGTTCCATTTTAAGACGACTCAGCAGTGTCTCCAGTTCATGCATCACAACAGCTCCTCATACGTACTCAACGGTCTGTGTTCCACCTGACTGACCTGCTGCCAGAGTGGGGCGTGATGCTCCGGCACGGTTTGCCAGCTGGATGCAGCCGAACAGAGACGGTGCGATGCTACCTGTTGCTCATTACTGTAGATCCGTAGTTCATCATCCAGCGAGATCCGTATTGATACCGGCTGGCCACACAGGCTTTCCGGTACGCTGTAACGATTCCCGCCAACCTCGATATAGCCATCCCAGGAGACATGACGGATATCGAAATAGCTGGTATCGAAGTCCGTACCCGGCAGCGGATGCAGATGCTCCTGTTCCTGCGTGAAGCGCTGTTCCGGTGTCTGCCTGAACTGGCGAAGTTCTCGCCTGTCAGCAACGTCAGCCATCCACTGCTCCAGTAGCTGGTTAACATGGGCGAAGCTGTCGAACCGGCGGTACCGGATGAAGAAGTTTTCCTTGAGGTATTTCACCATCCGTTCAACCTTACCTTTGGTTCTGGCCCTTCGTGGACGGCAGGCCCGTGGCAGGAAGCCATAGTGATCGGCCAGCAGCAGGAACCCGGAGTTGAACACCACCTTCCCGTTGTTATTTTTCAGCACTGCGGCTTTCTGGTTATCGACCAGCACGGTTTTCACGCTACCGCCGAAGTAGCGAAAGGCGCGGACCAGTGACTCATAGGTATGTTCAGCATCCTGCTTTGGTGCCGCGAAGACATGGAAGCGACGTGAGAACCCCAGCGTATTAACCGCGAAGTTAACCCTGCATCGTTGCCCGGCAACCTCAGCCTCAACTTCTCCCCAGTCATGCTGTAGCTGGTAACCGGGCTGAGTTTCGAAGCGAACCGTTTTCTTCGATGGCCGCATCTTACGTTTGGGCTGGATGTAGTAGCGCAACATGGAACGGCCACCGGTATAACCCATCGCTTTGATTTCCGCCAGGATGACCTCGCCGTTCCAGACGTTCTCAGCCAGACGCATATCTATATAGTCCATGAACGGCTTGAGTTTGGCCATTTTGTGGCGTGTTTTTCTGGCCGGAGGTTCCGGGTATTTCAGGTACCGTCTGACGGTCCGCTCAGAGCAACCAACCTGAGTGGCAATATCAACAATATACGCACCTTGCTGGCGCATTTGCTTTATCATGTAAAAATCCTCTCTGCTCAGCATGAGTGTTCCCTTTGTGGTGTAGGAACCTTAAGGAAACAACATGTTGGGTGGAGCGGACAATCCAAATGGTGAATTACTGTCTTATATCATTGGCGCTGACACATTGGCTATCCAGCTCTTGCCACATCCTGTCGGACCGGTTATCAGCAGGTTTTTCCTGTGGGTTATGTAGTGGTCGTTCAGCAGTTCCCTCATCTGTTCAGCCCGCAGACCTCTTGAGGCCGGATAGCGCAGCCCTTCCGGTGTTGCCTGATATTTCAGGCCGGCATTTTTTCTCAACCGTGCCACACGGCTGTTTTCCCTGCTCAGAAGCTCGTCATCAACCAGCAGCGTCAGCCTTTCCTCGAACGACAGTTCGTCGTAGGTCTGAGGCGTTTCCCGCTGCCGTATCAGGCTCCCGGCCATCGCCGGGAGTTTCAGTTGGGTCAGTTTGTTTAACAGGTTATCACTCATACTGTTGTTCCTTCTGTCAGTGGTAGTAGCCCGGACCACGCAGGTTTTCATGCTCTGAAGCATATGCCGGATGTTGTTCGCCCTGGCGGGATAATGGAAGCTCCTGGTTCTCCCGATGGTGACGCAGCAGATTGTCGATAAAGCGTCTGTCAGGGGCGTTATAGTGCAGGGCAACGTAACAGGCCTTTTCCAGCCGTTCCGGGCCGTATTTTTTCTGAAGTGCCAGCAGCCCCAGAACTGCACGATAAGCCAGTTCCGGATGGGGTTTTGCCTTCAGCATGGATTCAACCACCCGGCCTGTGGACGGGCCCGTACGTTTTCCCTGCCCGATAAGGCGTTCCGGTGTCCATGTCCCGTGCTGCCGGTGGCGCTCTGGCATGTGAAGCGGATTGGTTGTGTGTTTATATTCATGTGTGCTGCGCGGATGTTGCGCCACACACTGCCCCTTGTGCCAGAGCTGTACCACCGACTGCCCCGCCTTCAGTGACAGACGCTGACCGACCAGTTCGTGTGGAACGGAGTACCAGTGACGGGCATATTCAACGTGGTAGTCAGGGCCAACCTTTACGGCTTTGTATTCCGTGTATTCATAAGGAGTCAGAGGCAGCGGAGAGAGAGCTGGCGCATCCAGTATGCGGAAGCGTTCTGCACGGGTTTGATTGCCGTACCCCTTCATTGGCCGGTTATTCATGTCTGTCAGTAACTCCCGAAGGCGCGCATTCAGCGCCCTGAGCGTGTGGAAGGTTTCATTACGGATACGGGCAAGAAGCCATCGTTCGACGATGAGGACGCCGTTTTCTGCTTTTGGTTTATCTTTAGGTTTGCGTGGTCGGGCCGGGATGATAACCGTGTCATAGTGCTCAGCCAGTGCCTGATAACTGTCGTTGATGACAGGCTCATAGCGATCGGCCTTTTTCACTGCGCTTCTGAGGTTATCGGGGATGAGCAGCTTCGGTACGCCGCCCAGGAAGGTCAGACAACGGCTGTGGGCATTTAACCATGACATCATGTCCTGACCTTCGCACGCTTCAACGTAGGTATAGTTGGACGCCCCCATTACGGCCACGAAGATTGCCACGCGGCGTATCTCACCGGTGTCCGGATTAATAGTGACGTTCCGGGCATCTCATCTTGACGCAATGATCACAGCCTGTTAGCCGAACCTGGGCAATCCGCTCGGATGCTGAAGTACTGAGCAGGGTGTTCGCGACGGACGTTGAAGTACTGACCAGGGGAATGGCGGTATGGGCGGCGAGTACTGACTCGGGTTTTTCACGGCGCTGAAGCCGCGTGGTGAGCGGGCTCCCGCTGTTTTCGGTGTCAGGCGCGTAAGTCCTGACGTCAGGAGTTACCGGGGGACTGGCAGGTCATCGGGCGGGTCACAGTCCCTTCCCGATCAGCATTTATGCCCCTTAAGCTGAGAAGGTGAACCCCGGCAGTGGCAGCAGTTCCTCAAGACGATCTTCGGGCCATAACGGCAGTCTCTTCAGTACATCCGTCAGCCAGGCATGTGGCTCCAGACCATTGAGCTTAGCCGTTTCCAGCAGACTCATTATCCGGGCCGCACGCTCTCCCGCTATCCGTGAACCGGCGAAGAGCCACGATTTTCTGCCCATGACCACCGTTTTGATGGCTCTTTCACAAGGGTTATTGTCGAGGGGGACCGCGCCATCCTCCAGGAACAGACTCAGTTCCACACGCCGCGCCAGCGCATAGACGATCGCTTTGTGTAATGCACCTCCCGGAGGGCATCTTTGCTCCTGCTCCTCAAGCCAGGACCACAGATCTTCCAGTATCGGGCGGGCATAACGCTGTCGCCACTGGCGGATTTTCTCCACGGGACGGCTGCTGATCTTTTTCTCCAGCCTGTACAACCCGGCGATCTTTTTCACCGCGATGGCTGCCCGTGGATCTTTGTTCATTTTATACAGGTCGGCGAAGCCCCTTCTGGCGTGGGCCCAGCATCCGGCAAGGATAATACCGGGCGTTTTACCCGCCATCGTCCGGTAAGCCTGGTAACCATCGACAACCAGCGTCCCGCTCCAGCCCTGAAGCCAGTTTTCAGGATGTTCATGACCACGCCCGGTCTGGCAGTCGAAGCTGACTATCTGTGGACCACTTCTTTCTCCGCTGGCATAACACCACAGATAACCCGAACGTGATTTACCGCCTTTTTTCGTGTCCAGGATACGCAGCCCGGTCTCGTCGGCGTGTATCACGCCGCGGGTCAGGAGTTTCGTGTGTAACCGTTTCGCCAGTGGTGACAGAGCCGCGCCTGCGGCACCAACCATATCTGACAGCGTGCTCTCTGGCAGGTCAACATCCGCGCGGGCGAAGATGTTATTCTGACGATACAGGGGCGCATGGTCACAGTATTTGTTGATAACCACCTGCGCGATGACCGACGGTTCAACGGCACTTTTCGGGAGGATGTGAGCCGGCATTTCACCACTGAACACCTTCTGGCAACAGGGGCAACTGTACTGCGGGCGCACATAGCGGTTCACCACGAAGTGCGCGGGGATATACTCCAGTTTTTCACTCACCGCATCGCGGATATGGCGCAGCGGTTCGTCACATTCAGGGCAATGATCAGTGGCCGGCAGGATTTCCTTTTCAACACGCGGAAGATGGGACGGTAAAGGTTTACGAACCGGACGTGAACGGGGCGCTTTGTCGTCTTCTTCAACAGAGGGCGGCAGCAGTTTATCCAGTTGCGCAGTGATTTCGGCGATGTCAGCGTCCACGTCCTCTTCGAACAGGGAACGCTGCATCCCGGCCAGTGTTTCGCATTTTTTACCGAAGCGTTGCTGACGCACCAGTTTCAGCATTTCTTCCAGAAGCTGGATACGCTGGCTTTTGGCCTGTAATTCCCGCTCTTTTTCAGCATTCTCCGACATGGCTTTTTGCACCATGGCAAGTACCATCGCGCGCAGTTTTTCGATGTCATTTGTCGTGGTGAGAGCGGAGATATCCATGCCGTAGAGTATACCACTTAAGGCATAGATATTCATTATTTTTCACTGAGTTATCGCTGTATTTTGCGTATATGCGGAAGGTGTTTCCGGGAGCCATTTAGCCATGTCGTGACCATTGACCTGTTGCCAGTCAACGCCACAGACGAGCCAGTGAAACTCATCCGGTGTGAGATGCCATGTGGCATCACCTTTCCGGGGCCAGCGGAAGCTTCCCCGGTGCAGTCGTCGGGTACACAGCCATACACCATGTTTGTCCCACCGGAGAACTTTTATCCGGGAGCGGGCTTTGTTGGTAAAGACAAAAGCAGCTCCGTCATGCCATGCTGCGTTAAGTTCGTTCTGAACGTACTGGGTCAGGGTGTCGATACCGGCACGCATATCGACGGGTTTCACGGCCAGCCAGACGTTATCAGGTGTCAGCATGGCGAAGCGCCCTGAATACATCAGCCAGTTGCGCTGCCCGGCAGCACAGTCGGATACCACCGGGCAGATATAACGAAACCGGTTCGTCAGCGGGGGCAGTCGCAGTTGTCCCCCGACTCTCCGGAAGTCCGGATACGCTGACCGGGATGAAGGCGGGTCCATGCGCCTTCCTGTCGGCCCGGGCGATATCTTTCGGCCAGTAGCGCATGGATTTATGGGGGATATTGTGCTGTTCGCAGTACGCCATCCGGGAAAGTCCACTGGCCCGCCATGCGCCAACATGTTGTCTTTTTTGCTCAAGCGTCCATCGTGTATCTGGCATTGTCATTTTCCTCCAGGTTGCAGACATGTAGCAATCCTAAAGGAGTGAAATTTTCTGTGAAGATGAGTTCACCGGAACGTTACGGTTCACGCTGAGATGGCAAAGGCGTTCGCGTACCTGCTGAAACAGTGGGATGGGCTGAACGAATACTGCCGCAACGGTCAGGTGGAAATCGACAATAACATCGGTGAAAACGCGCTACGCTCAGTGGCCGTGGGGCGAAAAAATTATCTGTTCTTCGGCTCTGACAACGGTGGAGAGGCTGCGGCGATCATCTACAGTCTGCTCGGCACCTGCAGGCTGAACGGTGTGGAGCCGGAGAACTGGTTGCGTGAGGTGATCGGCAAAATCAACAACTGGCCCTCAAACCGGGTACACGACCTGCTGCCCTGGAACCTCTCTCCTGTAAAATAATCCTTACGCCACGTTCAGGACGGGGCGCTTACCAACGCACAACATCGGTAATATTATGACCGCCAACCGGGTCGCCGTCTCCCTAGTAACTGAGTGTCACTACCACTGTATCCTGATAATCCCCTAGCTTGGGCCAGTTCTGGACGGGAATAGCGCCATACACTACCAGAGACTGAGCGCTGCCCGT
>ERZ1106931.1105-NODE-1105-length-12606-cov-2.466576_pt1 | contig 12606 bp, 20 predicted proteins | sample MGYA00403664_ERZ1106931 | MGnify/ENA primary metagenome ERZ1106931 (study PRJEB35170, sample SAMEA104062435) | human gut metagenome | biome: human gut; feature: human-associated habitat; material: faeces | place: Denmark | collected 2012-06-29 ... | reverse complement strand
TGAGTGATTCAGTTGATAATTAGAAAGAGTTAAAAAGTGATCTTTGAAAATTGAATAGTACGGTATTTACAAAATATGTTATAATGAATTCGTAATAGTATGATTTACATATAATTGAATAAGGGGGCTATAATAAAATGACTGTTAGTGTTCAAGAGCTATTTAGATACTCACTTGCTATTGTTATCCTCGTTTCATTTATTGCAATGATTGTTTATTTTTTGAGTGGTTTAAAAAATAAAAACTATGCAAAGGCAAAAATATTTGCGATGATTTATGTATGTTCAAATGTATTGCGACTTCTATTAAGTTATTTTAATCTGTATTAATTTAAAGCTTTATTTTAAAGTATTACGAAGATAAAATTAAATATTAAATTATTATGAAAATACCGTATTATTCAAAAAGAATATGCGGTATTTTTTTATTCGCAATTCTAAGAAAGTACGAAGGAGTTGGATAGTTTATGAAATTTGACGATTTAATAAAAGAGGACCAGGAATTAATAAAAAGTACTATAATAGCTCAATCAGTAAGTATGACTGCTGAAGCTATTCAATGTAAAGATGTTATGCCAGAGGAAGTCTACGAAAGAGAAATGAAGAATGCAGATAGATTAATTTATTTGGTCAATGTATTGAATGGAATAATTAATTATGATAATTAACACTTGTTAAATAAATATAAGAGGTAATGTATAGTGGAAAGAATAGAAGAGTTAAGAGCAGAGATGCATGAATTAATAGAGAGCAAAGGAAGAGAAGCGATAGAAACAATAAATAAGAGCAAAGAACTAGATGAGGAAATAGTTAAGTTCTATTATAGATAGGGGGAAACAGTTATGAGAGAAAAAAGCAATATAGATATTATAAATGAAAATGTGGCAAAGAGTGTTGATGCAGCTATAGGAAAACATGCAGATACCATAGCAGATAAAGTAATAGAGAAACTTAATAAAAGTAATAAGGTGAAGAGGGAACTGAGTTATTATAGGAAAGTGGAAATATTACTTTATAATTACAGTAGTTTAAAAGATGCCATAGAAGATAAAGTACAAGCTATAGAAGATTTAAATAGATATGGATTACAGGAAAAATCAAAATCAATAGTATCTTATAGCAGCAGTTCAGGTAAAGCAGAAGGAGATAGATATACAGAGTTGGTGGAGAAATATAATCTTGAGAAGATAGAGACAGAAAGAGAACTGAAGAGGATAGATAATGCTTTAGATAAAATAAGAGATGATAAATATTATAAGATAATAGAGCTTAAATATTTAGCAGATGAAGAGGAAAAGATATCAACAGATGAGAAATTGGCAGAAAAGCTTAGTAGAGATCAGAGCACTATAACTAGAAATAGGAAGAGGTTAATGAACAGATTAACAACAATACTATTTCCAGAAAGCTTAAGGGAATTTGCATAAAACGTGCATAAAATGTGCCATTGATAGTTAATGTATTACGTAGTAATATGATATTAACAAAGTTTAATATATAACCTCATAAATTCTCATATACAGATTAGCGCTTAGGAAACTAGGCGCTTTTTTGCTACCTTATTTACGACGTTAGGTGTGTACAGAAAAATATAAATAAGGAGATGGTAGAATGTTAAAGGTATTAAGCTTATTCAGTGGAATAGGAGCTTTTGAGAAAGCACTAGAAAATTTAAAAGTTGAACATGAAGTTATAAAGTATTGTGAAATAGATAAGTATGCAAGTTATGCATATAGTTTATTGCATAATATTGGAGAGGAAAAGAACTTAGGAGATATATCAAAAGTAAAAACTGTAGAATTAGGTGACTTTGATTTATTGACTTATGGTTTTCCATGTCAAGATATAAGCTTGGCTGGAAAGAGAAAAGGTATTATAAAGGGGGAAACAAGAAGTGGATTGTTATTTGAGGCACTTAGGATAATAGAAGATAAGAGACCTAAGTATGCTATAGCTGAAAATGTAAGGAACTTAGTAAGCAAAATGTTTATTAAGGATTTTGAAGAACTTTTAAGTACATTAGATAACTTGGGATACAATTCATATTGGAAAATAGTAAATAGTAAGGATCATAGTAGTATTCAAAGTAGAGAAAGAGTATTCATTGTAAGTATAAGAAAAGATGTAGATAATAAAAAGTTTAAGTTTCCTGAAGAGGAAATAAACAATAGAAAGCTATTAGAGGTATTACAAGATAATCCAGATATCAAATATTACTGTAAGAACAATGAATACTTAAAGAAATTTATAAAAGAAGTTAAAAGAAAGACTGTAGAGTTTAGGAGTCCCAATAAAAGTGGATTGTTAAGAATAGGTGATATAGAAAATCCTAATATGTTAGAAATGAATAGAAGGGTATTTTCAGATGAGGGATTGAGTCCTACTCTGGTAACTGGATCAGATAGCATACCAAAGATACTTACTTATAAAGTTAGAAGATTAACGCCACTAGAATGTTGGAGACTAACAGGTTTCACTGATGAAGATTATTGGAAGGTAAGAAAGGGATTTGAAGATAAGTTCTATAAGGGTAAAGACAGAAGTGATAGTCAAATGTATAAGTTGGCAGGAAATAGTATAGTTGTTGAAGTGATAGAAAAAATATTAAAAAATTTATTATGCCAATAGTAATATTAAGAGCTCTATAAATAGGGCTCTTTTTCATTAATTTGAAGGAGGATGCTATATGTTATTTATTAGGAGTAAAGAAAAGCCAAAGGGAAATATGTTTGATAAAGAAATTGTAATACCACCAGATATAGAGATAAGTTATATGTGCGGATATGAAATATGGGGCAAGAGTGAGTTTGTAAAGTATTCAATCAGTGCAGGTGCAATGAATAAGAAAACAATTGATGATAGGTGGGAAAGAATCTCAAAAGGCTACAATTTCATTATAGCTATATATAAAAGAGATATAAGAGGCTATGATTTATTTTCAGTTCAAACTTTCAATGAAAGATTAGGATAGTAACATTTTAATTAAATTAGGGAGGTAAAAATGAAGATATTTAGGTTAAAGGTTAATGCATCATCAGATGATTATAGAAAGATTAAAGAGAAGTTAGAAGAAGAATGTAATGAAAAAGTATTACTATTATCTAAAGATATGGAATTAATGAATGATGTCTGCGGTATTAAAGAAGAGGATATAAGAATAACTGATGTACAACTTGAGGCAAATTCAATAAGTTGTGATGTTGGAATAGTAGAACATATTTTAGCAGGAACAAAAGTTAGCTTTGAATATAAAGATATAAGTGCCAATCTATTTATAAAGGGTAATAGACTATTAACCATTAAGGAAATGAAAAGAGAAATAATTAATAGATTCTCGATACAGGAAATCAATGTTAAAGAAGATATGTAGGTGTGGAAAAGTAATACCTTATAGCATGAAGAGGTGCCCTGAATGTGAAGCTAAGGCAGAAAAGGAACGCAAAGAAAATATAAGATATTATAAGCAAACCACCTATGATAGAGATAGCAAGTACAATAAGTTTTATAAAAGTAAGGAATGGATTAAAGGAAGACAACTAGCAATAGTAAGAGATCATGCACTATGTAGAGATTGTTTAGATAAAGATGTAATAACTCCATATAACACAGTACACCACATAGTACCAATCAAAGAAGATTGGAGTAAAAGGTTAGATATAGATAACCTTATTTGTTTATGTGAGAGTTGCCACCAAAAGAGGCATAAAAGCATGAAGAGGTAGGGGGGATACGAAAAGTATTGAACTTTCAGACGAAGAGTGCGAGTGGAGATTCATTTTCACAAAATTCCCTAAATGAAAAATTTTAAAGGAGATGGACTTATGGGTAGTGGTTACTTAAATAATAGAAATGATATTTCCAGAATATCAAGATATATAATAGAAGAGAACCCAGAAGAAGTGTGGGTAATTTCAAGCAATATGATTATGGCAAGAGAATTTTGGAGAAAGTTAAACAAACTTGAACACGATGCTTTCAGAAAAATAAAACCACGAATAATATCTAGTAGAAAATCATGTATTGATGGATTAAATCCTAAAAAATCAATAATTATTATGTGTGGTTCGTGGTGGAAAAATCCAGTGTATGGTGAATCGGTGCTTGATTATTATATAAAAAATGCAAAAGGTACATTTCCAATAAGTGAATTGCCATAATAAACTATAAATATTAAAGGGGGTGAGGGAGTGGCAAGACCTAGTAAAAGTGTTAAAGTAATGAGTAAAAATCTAACTAAAGAAGAGAAAGCGTTGAGATTAGAAACAGAAGAGAAACTAAAAGGTGGAGCAGATAACATTTCCCCACCAACTTATTTAAACGCGAGGCAAAAGAAGATATTTAATTATATTATAGAGCAATTAAAGGCAAGTAACATACTAGGCAATCTTGATATTTATATACTAGCACAAGCTTCTATATCAATAGATAGACTGCAGCAAATTGAAAAAATGATAAATAAAGATTCTAACAAGTTATTCGATAAAGATATTCTGAAAGCTAAACGTGAATACACCAAAGATTTCTTTAGATGCTGTAATGAATTGTCATTAAGTCCTCAAAGTAGAGCGAAGCTAGGAAATATCAACTTACAAGCTGAACAAGAAAAACAAGATCCATTGCTACAAGTTTTAGCAGGTGGTAGAAATGGATATGAAATTAATGATTACCAAAGAGGATTTAATAGGCTATAAATGGGCTAAAAGAGTTATAGAAGGTAAAGAAATAGCTAATAAATGGGTTAAATTAGAGTGTAAAAGATATATAGATAGACTAGAAGGCAAGGTTGATATACCTTGCTTTTTTGATTTTGAAGAAGCTGAAACAATATATAAGCTACTAAGTTTAATGAACTATGCAACAGTTTTTTTTGCTAATCAACCAATATTAGATCATGTAGCAGGATTTCAAATGATGATATGGGAAAATATTTTCTGTTGGTTTTATAAAGAACTGGATGAAAATGGTATGAGAAAAAGGATGATAGAAGAAGTTTACCTGGAAATAGGGAGAAAGTCAGCAAAATCATTTATTTGTGCTGTAACAGAAATTCTTATAATGCTTAGAAGTCCACAATTTGCACAACACGCCACTGCAGGTAAAACTAGAGATATATCAGCACTTGTTAGAGATGCTATCGTTGAGATAATAAAGGCAAGTCCATTGATTTCAAAGCATTTTAAAGTTACTAGAGATAAAATTGAATGCAAATTGAACAATAGCACTACTAAGCATTTAAGTGGAGAAGCAAACAATATAAATGGTTTACTATTAAGTAGCTTTATAGTGGACGAAGTTGCAAACCAGGAAGATGGAAGCATTATAGGCGCTTTAAAACTGTCTCAAATGTCTACTAAGGATAGACTAAGTATTTATATATCAACTCAATATGACTTAGAATTCAACGCTTTTAATGAACTTATAGAGTATCATAAGAACATTTTAAAAGGTGTAGATGGTGATGTTATTAATACATTTGGACTTTTATTTGAATTAGATGAGGGAGACGACTTCAATAATGAAGAAAACTGGATAAAAGCAAGTCCTTTACAGATGTCTATGGAAAATGGAATAAAGTTTTTAAGACAAGAGTATAAAAAAGGGTTAAGTATTCCAAGTGCCATGAAAGAATTTAGAATTAAAATTCTGAATGAAAGACTTAGTGGTGTTTTAGAGAATGGATATATTGACTTTGAAGCTTGGAAGAAATGTAAGGTAAATAAAATAGATTTACAAGGTAAAGAGGTAGTAGTTGGAGTTGACTTATCGATAACTACTGATTTAACTGCAGTATCAATTATGTATAAGGAAAATGGTAAATATTATTTGATTTCTCACGGCTTTTTACCTTCAGATACACTTGGAGAAAGAAGAGAAAAGATAGATTATAGGAGCCTTGAAGGAAAAGGATATTGCACTATAACACCAGGTGCAATAGTCAATTATTCTGTCGTAGAAGATCGTATAAGAAATATAGAAAATAAATATAAATGCAAGATTAAATGTATTGTGTCAGACCCATTTAATGCAATGCAGATGATGGAGAGTTTATCTAATGACTATGATGTTATAATGCTAAAACAAACTTATAGTAATCTATCTCCAGCGTTAAAACAATTTAGAGATGATGTTTACTTAGGAAAAGTAGTTTATGAATATAACAAACTTTTAGATTGGTGTATGAGTAATACAACTACAATAAAGGGGCGTACTACCGATGATATATTACTTGCTAAGGAGAATAAAAATAAAACTAGGATAGACTTAGTTGTTGCAAGTGTATTTTGTTATACACAACTATATTTACAAGACAATACTGTCAACTTAAATGAAGTTACAGAGGATTACTTGAAAATGATGGGATGGTAAATCTGAGAGGAGGTGAATAAATGGGTAAGCTAAAAGGAATATTTAATAAATTTAGAAATGCTATTATTCCATATAAAAAAGGCGTAGATATGCAAAGTCAAGAATTACTAGAATGGCTAGGTATAAGTTCAACTTCTAAGAGTTTGGTTAGTGAAGTGACGTATTTCACTTGTTTAAAAATGTTATCAGAAACATTAGCAAAAATGCCTTTAAAGGTATACCAGAATACTAAAGCAGGGATAGAAAAGGTTGGATTTAATAAAGTTCACGCACTTTTAGATACTAGACCGAATGCATTAATGACACCATCTACATTCTGGGCTACAGTAGAACAAAATAGAAATCACTATGGAAATGCTTATGTTTGGATAAGAAGAAGTTTAAAAAGAAGTAAATACGGTGGAAGTTATGAAATTCAAGATTTTTGGATAATGCCTTCTAATGATGTACAAGTTCTTATAGATGATAAAGGATTATTTGGAGCAAAAGGACGTTTGTGGTACAGCTATACAGATAAATATAGTGGGGAGCAATATGTATTTAAAAGCGATGATGTAATGCACTTTAAAACTTCTTATAGTTTTGATGGCATATTAGGAGTACCAGTTAAAGAAATCCTAAAAAGCACTATTGAAGGTGGATTAGAAAGTCAAACTTTCATGAATAATATGTATAAGACAGGACTTACAGCTAAGGCTGTTCTTGAATATACTGGAGATCTAGATAAGACAGCACAAGAGAGACTTGTAAAAGGTTTTGAAGACTTTGCTAATGGTTCAAAAAACACAGGAAAGATTATTCCAGTTCCGTTAGGTATGAAGATTGTACCACTTGATATAAAGCTTACAGATAGTCAGTTCTTTGAGTTAAAAAAGTTTAATGCGCTTCAAATAGCAGGAGCATTTGGGATAAAACCTAATCAAATTAATGATTATGAGAAGAGTTCTTATGCCAATTCGGAAATGCAGCAATTAAGCTTTTATGTAGATACTGTGCTTTTTATATTAAAGCAGTATGAAGAAGAAATTAATTATAAACTTTTAAGTAAAGAGGAAAGAAAAGAAGGAATTTTCTTTAAATTTAATGAAAAAGTTATATTAAGAACAGATTCTAAGACGCAAATTGAAGCTTTATCAAAGGCTGTAAATAATGGCATTTATACACCTAATGAGGCAAGAGAATATATGGATAAACCAGCTATGAAAAGCGGAAATGAACTATATATGAATGGAAATTATATTCCTATAGAATATGTTGGTAAACAGTATGAGAAAGGGGGTGAAAATAATGAGTAAAACACTAGAATTTCTTTCAAGAAATAAGGAAGGGAAGCTTAACAAGGTTGGCCACATGGAATTTAAGAATGAAGTCAATAGCCAAGAGCTTTATTTTTATGGTGACATAGTTAGTGACAGCTGGGGAAAGTGGTGTGATGAAGATAAGTGTCCACAAGATGTTTTAGAAGTTTTAAATTCTATTGATGAAGATAAGGATTTAAATATTTATATAAACAGTGGTGGAGGTTCTGTTTATGCAGGTCTTGCTATTTACAACCAACTTAAAAGAAAGAAGTGTAACAAAATAGTCCATGTTGATGGTTTAGCTGCAAGTATTGCTTCTGTAATAATGTTGGCTGGAGATACTGTTATCATTCCTAAAACCGCTCAAACAATGATACATGATCCTTGGATGGGGATATGGGGAGGATATAATGCTAAGGAATTTAGAAAAATGGCTGATGACTTAGATGCTTGCGGAGAAACAATTCTAAATGTTTATGCTGAAAACCTAAAAGATGGAGTTAGCATAGATGAGATTAAGACAATGATGCAAGAAGAGACGTGGATGACAGGAGATAAGGCAGCACAATACTTTAATATTGAAGTTGAAGATTCAGCTATGGCTGTAGCGTGTGTATCTAGCTATTTTAATAGATATAAAAATACTCCTGAAGATTTAAAGAAAAAGGATAAACCACATAGTAAAGTACAAGATAACTTAGAAAATGAAAAAGAAAGTATATTAGAAGATTTATATTTGTATGGAATGTAAGTCTTTTTTTATTGAAATTTTTAAATTAAAAAATGAAAGTGAGGAAATAAATAATGCCACAAGAATTAAGAGAATTATTAAACAAGATTAATGCTAAAAAGGAAGAAGTCAAAAATTTAGCAAAGGAAAATAAGATTGAAGAGGCAAAGGCTGCAAAGAAAGAATTAATAGACCTTCAAGCAAAATTTGATGTTTTATATGATCTAGAAGATGAAGCAGAAGAGAAAATAAAAGATGATATTGAAAATGAAAATGTAACAGTTATATCTGGAGCAGTTAATAAGGGAAAAGAAGTTGTTAATGCTTTTGTTAATGCTATTAAGGCAGGATTATCAAAGAAACCAGTAGCAGAAAAAGATATGAAAATATTAAAAAACTCTATGAAAGAGGGAACAGAAGCAGATGGAGGGTTGACAGTGCCTCAAGATATCCAAACTTCAATAAAGGAGCTAAGAAGAAGTCAGGATGCATTAGAAAATTTAGTTAATGTTGAAACTGTATCTACAGAAACAGGGACAAGAGTTATAGAGAAAGCAGCAGATCAAACTCCTTTTGACAATGTTGATGAGGAAGCAGAATTCCAAGAAGTATCAACTCCACAATTTGAAAAGATATCTTATAAGGTTAAGAAAAAAGGTGGAATTTTAAAAGTAACTAGAGAGTTATTACAAGATACTGCTGAAAATATAATGGGTTATTTAAGAAGATGGATAGCAAAGAAGAGTAAAGCAACTAGAAATGCATTAATAGTAAAAAAGATTGATGAAATAACTACTAGTAAAGAGGTTTCTATTAAAGATTTAGATGGATTAAAGGATATTTTTAATGAAAAGTTAGATCCTGCTATTGCTGTTTCTTCTGGTGTTGTAACTAATCAAAGTGGTTTTAATTGGTTAGATAAATTAAAAGATTCTGATGGAAAGTATGTATTACAAGCAGATCCAACTAATGCAACTAATAAATTACTATTTGGTGAATATCCAGTTACTGTTGTATCTAATAAAGTTCTAAAGTCTAAGGGAGTAGGTTCTTCAGGACAAGAAACAGCTTGGAAGCATCCGATAATATGTGGAGATTTAAAAGAAGCTATAACTATATTTGATAGAGAGAACATGACAATAGAAATATCAACAGAAGCTGGAGACCTATGGGGAAAAGACCAAACAGGTATAAAAGTAAGAGAAAGATTAGATATTCAAGCAGTTGATTCAGAGGCTATAGTAAAAGCAGAAGTTGAAGTAGCTGTGACTCCCTAGTATTCCCCTAGATAATGCTAGGGTTGGAAAAGCCAAAGTTGGTAAGGCAAAAGTAGGAAAGGAGTAATGAAGGATGGCAGCATACGAAAAGCAAACATGGGTTGATGGAGAAACAATAACAAAATCAAAATTAGATCATATAGAAGAAGGTATTGCAAGTATAGAACTTATTCCTGGGCCAACAGGACCAAAAGGAGAAAGAGGAGAAACCGGACCTGCAGGAGCAGCTGGACCAAAAGGTGAAAAAGGAGATCCAGGGCCAGCTGGACCAAAAGGTGCAGATGCGACAATTAATAAGTTAAATAAAGTAGATGCGTTAGATGGTGGAGCAGAAGTTGCAGCAGTAGTAACAGCATTTAATAATTTAATTGCAGATTTAAAAGCAAAAGGCTTAATGAATAGTCAATAGAGAGTGGGAGTAAAATCTCATTCTCTTTTTATGAGGTGAATTATGGAATTAGAAGAATTAAAGTTGTTTCTTAGAATTGATGGGGAAGAGGAAGATACATTAATTAAAGGATTGCAGATTGGTGCTGAAGAGTATCTAACTAATGCTGGAATTGCTAAGGATTATGAAAAAGAATTATATAAACTTGCTATAAGAATATTAGTATCTCATTGGTATGAGAACAGGTCAGTTGAAACAGTAGGCAAAAATGTAAGTAAAATAGCTTTTGGATTAGATACTATAATAACTCAATTAAAATATACTCAAGGTGATCTTATATGAACATAGGACAATTAAAGCACAGAATTGAATTTCAAAGGTTAGAAAATACTTATGACAAAGAAGGATTTCCAATAGAAGAATGTGTTACTTTTCAAAAAGCTTGGGCTGATGTTAATGACCTTTATGGAAAAGAATATTGGAATAGCAAACAAAATATATCAGAAAATATAACTGTTTTTCATACTAGGTTTTATAAAAATATTGATACTGATTGTTTTATTCTTTTTAAAGGACAGAGGTATGAGATTATTGAACCACCAGATAATATTAAGTACCTAAATAAAGAATTAAAAATAAAAACTAAATTGCAGGTGATTAATAATGGGGATTGAAATTAAAGGCTTTGATGATGTTTTTGACATGCTTGACGATATGAATATTTCTGATAAGAAGAAAAGAAGAGCATTAAAAGAAGGGGGAGAAATAGTAAGGCAAGCTGTAGTCGATAATTCTCCAGTAAGAACTAGTAAGATGAAAAAGAGTTGGAAGTTAAAAATAAAAAGGTTTGATGGAAACTTAGGTTTTGAAGTAAGAGGAAACACTCAACAAGATATTGAAAATGAATTTGGTTCATCTACAAATAAAAAACATATTGGATTTTTCAGTAATGCTGTAGACAAGGTAGCAAACCAAGCTGTGAATATTATAGCTAAGGAGATAGTTAAATGATTGAAGAGTTATTAAAAGAAATATTAAGTAACGAAGAATTAATTTTATTATTAGGAGTAGATAAAGATGGAAATCCTAAACGATATCTTTTAAAAGCTCCAGATAATACTGCAGCTCCTTATATTGAATATGAAATACTTAATGAAAATGGTTCAATGTATGCTGAAAATGAAGAATTAGAAACGACTTATACGATTCAAATAGATGTGTACACAAAAGGAAGTTATACAAAGATAGTTAAAATTATAAAAAAAATAATGAAAGAAAAAGGTTTCTTAAAAGAGTTTGGAGGTTCTAATTATGAAGAAAAGTCCAAGCTCTTTCATTATGTTTTAAGATTTAATTATGAAAGTGAGGAATAGAGATGAGTAAAAAGATTACTACTGGCGTAGAAAAGGCTTATTACGCTATTTTAAAAGAAGATGGAGTTACTCCTAAATATGGTACAGTTCACTATTTACCAGGATTAAGAGAAATTTCTGTTGCTGCAAAGGAGGAACAAGCTACTATTTATGCAGAGAATAGACTGTATGATAGTGAAAATTCTTTAGGGGAAATTGAGGTTACTTTAGACTTTGCTTCTATAGATACTGCTGATTATGCAGCTTTATTTGGAAAGAAAATAGCTAAAAATGGAGGGATAATAGAAAGTTCAAGTGATCAGCCACCTTATATAGTTTTAATGGTAGAAAAAACATTAAGCGGTGGAGTTAAAGAATATTTAACCCTTTTTAAGGGTAAATTAGCTATTCCAGAGGATAAAGCTAAGACCAAGGAAGGTAAGACAGAATATCAAACAATGTCTTTAAATGGTATTTTTATGCCTTTAGACAATGGGATGTGGAAACACTCTGTAAAAACTACTGATGAAGGATTTGATGCTAAAACACATGCAGAAAGTTGGGGGAAAACTGTATTATTACCTAGTACAGAAGCTGTTGAAAAACTTACTGTTACTGGAGATCCAGAAGATAATGCTACTGACGTAGCTAAGAATAAAACTATTACTTTAACTTTTAACAATGCAATTACTCAATTTACAGTATCTTTACTAAAGAATGACTTTACTGTTGTTGATTCTAACATAAGTATTAATGAAACTAAAAAAGTTATTACTATAGATCCTAAATCAGATTTAACTGGAACAACTAAATATGCAGTAATGGTTAATGGAGTAAAAGATATTTATGGACAAGTATTGGCAGATACAATTATAGATTTTACAACAATAGCATAGAGGAAAACAGGCAGCTTAATAGCTGCCTTTTATCTTAGGGAGGAGTAAAAATGTTAGTAAATGAGATAAAAACTTATAAAGTTATAATTTGTGGTCAAGAAGTGGAATTAAAGCTTGATTTTAACGCTCTAATAAAGATGCATAAGGAATATGGAAATGCTTTTTTACTTGTTTATGAGTATGTTTTCCAAAATGATTTGGAAAAGTTGCCACAGATTATAAGATGCATGGCTAATAAAGAATTTACAGAAGAAGAAATTAAAAACAATATGATTATAAACATTTCATCTATAGAAC
>ERZ1106931.1099-NODE-1099-length-12664-cov-59.678166_pt1 | contig 12664 bp, 10 predicted proteins | sample MGYA00403664_ERZ1106931 | MGnify/ENA primary metagenome ERZ1106931 (study PRJEB35170, sample SAMEA104062435) | human gut metagenome | biome: human gut; feature: human-associated habitat; material: faeces | place: Denmark | collected 2012-06-29 ... | reverse complement strand
ATGCCCCGCCGTTGTTCAGGGTGTACAGATTCCAGATACCACCGCAGTAGTCTTCACACAGACGGTCCATCCAGCCGAAGATACGGGGCTCCAGGGTCACCCACTGTGGAATGAGGCCAAAGTGCTGCGGCCAGAAGCTGATGCGCCGTTCATCAGGGACGGGAGTGGCTACCAGTTTTTGCAGGTCAGTCTCCGGTGCACAGGCCGAAGAGGTGGTGTTCTGAGACAATGTTTTCATGTATGAAATCCTTGTAATGTGAATAAATGAGAGGGAGTAAAGGTCGGGAGCTGGCAACATCACGTTCATCACTGACCGTGATGACCCGGTAATATCAGGGATGAATGATATTCGGCTGAAATTCCGGACAGCCGTACGCGTAACCGTTCCGGTCACAGACGGATGGCCAGATGCCATTGCCTGTATACTCAGTCTGCACAGACTGATTTCTCCGGGACGGTAAAGCAGACGGGTACACCAGGCGCACAGGTCATCATCAGAAATGGAACGACACCCCGGCAGCGCCTCCGGGGCGTCGGGTGATTCTGGTGCCTGAATCACGCCTTCAGGGACATGCTGCATCAGCGCAGGCTCTCCAGCAGCGTTTCTGCCATTACCCACAATGCGCGGTTGAGCTTAATATCGGTGTCGATGTTGTGAATGGCACGGGTGTGGATACGTTTTCCTTTTGCACTGCGGCCGGAAATTCCGCCTTTCAGCATATTCTCCTGGATGGTCTGATATGCGCTCCACAGGTCTTTACCGTAATCCTCCCGGCGTCGTGGTGTCAGAATGTCAGCGGTGGTGACTGGCTGATGTTCGTCACCATAACGGTAAGTCAGTGCCGCCTGTGCCAGCGCCTGGCGTGTCGGTGGCGGCAGGACCAGCGACTGCATGGCATCACGCTTTTCCTCAATCCGGTCAAACACGCCCACCACTTCGTAAGCACCTTCTATGACCCTGTCCACCACGTTTCCCCGGTGTGGCACCCGGACTTCTCCCAGCGACTGACCGCAGACCAGGCCATTGGTACAAATGGCACGAAAATATCCGGGTAACATCTGGTAGCTGGATGAACCGTCATGGGAGTTGAGCAGAATAATTTCAGGCACATGCTGACCGGTTATCTGTCCGGCCCGCCGCAGACGCAGCATATGTTTGGTATATTCCCGGCGGCTCTGGTCGCGCACACGGGTCTGGCAGGCGAAGAACGGCTGAAAGCCTTCCCGCTGCAGATTTTCCAGGACGGTGATGGTGGGAATGTACGCATACCGTTCACTGCGGGAGGTGTGCCGGTCTTCTCCAAAAATACTCGGGACGTGGTACATCAGTTCTTCGCGTGTCAGTGGGCGCTCCCGACGGATCTGATTTACATGACCAAAACGACTGGCTAATTGCATACTTTGCTCCTTATGAATGAATTAGCGGTATAAACGAAAAGGCCGCGTCTCCCGGAGAAGACGCGGCCTGATGGATGAAATCAATGAGGTTTATTGTCTGAGAAGCCCTCCACTGGCGAGCCACGCATTAAGCTGTTTTCCGGCATCAGCTTCAGAGTTCCGGCAGCGCCAGCGTCGCTGACCTTCCGCGTTGCGGATAACCCGACGGAAATGCATTCCCGGGTCATCCTGGATAAACACATTGCGGTAAGCGGTTATGACAGCAACCGCCTGCCCGTATGAGAAAGATCCTTCAGCCAGGACATACTCTGTGTAACCCAGCATATCTGTTTTCTCCTGATAAATAAAAAGCCTCTGCCACGCGTTGTGACAGAGGCTGAAGCATGAAACTGACTTCAGGGATCAGTTAACGTTTTTTCCGGAAACGGTAATCAGCAGTGGATGGTAGTCCTGGGGATCGAAAACCGATAACGGCAGACTGACACGATGGCCGTTACTTTCTTCAGTTGCTTTAATGATTTCGGTTGTGGCGACATTTTCCACGCACTCCGTTTCCAGAAATGCGTCTGTGGTTCGCGTGGCATTACTGTCACCAAAGGCTTCCGTTTCCATTTTTCTGGTCACCAGCGTCTGACCATATTTGTCTTTGAGTTGCAGAGTGATGGTGAGGGGGCCAAATCCTTCATCGTTTCCGCCATTATCCAGCCGGAACTGGTAAGCACAAATATTTCCCGGGAGCCATATCGTATCTGTATTGCGTATACTGATGTAACGTTGATCCTGTGCCCGGAGTGGGGCAGACCACGTTAACCCCAGAATGAAGGCGGTAATCATGCAGGTTTTGAACAGGTGAATCATGGTATTTACCTCTCTGAGTCATGACGATGACACTGACAAATCAGGTGATAAAACGTAAAAGGCGCAGAATAGCCGTTATGCCGGTAACTCCGGGGGTAATGTTTCTTCCAGTCGGTTAACCATATTGCCGAGATGGGATGCATCATATTCCATGACGGGGCGTTGCCTGATGATACTGACCACCAGTGGTTTGATTAACATGTTGGTCGCGGCCCGTTGTTGTATACCGGCGGCGAAAATGATCTCCAGAGCATTCTGATCGATAACACGGGCCAGATTCGCGTTCAGATTTTCAATCTCATGTCCGGTCAGCAGGAAACTGCCGGCAAGCCATGTCATCTGCTCCTGAATCATTGCCAGAATTTTGACGCGATCTTCTTCAACCAGCGCTCCGGCAATTTTTCCTGATACAGCGGAGGCAATCATTCCCCCCAGAACACCGCCAACCACACGCCCTGTCAGTGCACCAAATGGTCCCAGTGGACTGAACAATATCCCGCCCGCCACTGACCCGACAGCACCACCTGCCACACAGGAAGATGCCACGGCAAGATTCCTGATGAACTGCGCACCGGAGATCCGTCCCCGCAACATTTTGATCATGTCAGGGCCGGTTGTGACAGCTACCAGTGCCAGAGATGTCACCAGCGAACCCTTCATCACTTTGTTCAGGGCACTGATATTTCCTGCACCGGTCCCCTTCTGAAGCGCCTGCCGGACAGTCGGGCTGGCCGTCGAAAAATCAATATGCTTCAGCATACCCTGAACAACACTGAGCCGGTGAAGTTGCTGGGTTGTGACGTAGACAGCCAGTGTGCGGGTGAAGGTTTTTCCTGCCTGGACAGCAGCTGTCTGCAGGGCAGCATCGCGATCGCCGGTGCTGAGCCAGAAGACCGATGCCGTCAGGGCAAAACTGATCCCTCCGGCCGCCAGACTGACAACCGACCCCTCGGCAATATCATAAGTGACCGATTCGATGGTCCCGAACCGGGTGATATTACGGGCCTGGGTATAAGTCAGATGTCCCCGACGAATCAGCCGGGACGCTTCTGCGGGATCGGTTACACCGGGTACTTTACCTTCGCGGATCTTATTCTTCATGGTTTCCACAGCGCCGGCATACTGATCACGGGGGACTTCCAGTTGCATGGGACCATGATTTCCCATGTAACGATACTGTCCGTTCTGTCCGTCGAATGCCGCACTGTTAATGCCAGCGAATGTGGCGTTGAATATCCGTTGCGCCGGTCCGGGTCCCGATCATGATGATCGGGACCACAAAGAGGCGATGGTTCTGTCAGAAGGTCACATTCAGCGTGGCCTGACCGTTATAGCCTTCAGCGCTGTTGCCGCTGACACTGTGGGCATAACCGGCCTGAACGCCCAGGGTGATATTTTCCCGGACACGGGCTTCCAGTCCGGCCTGCAGGTCCAGTGACGTGCCATTCCGGGACGGTGAGAACGTCATGTTACTGCCGGCTGCGGCTGTACCCATGCTCATGTCTCCCCGGGAGCTGAAGGTGCGGATAACAGAAGGCTGTACCCACCAGTTCACCGGCAGTTCACTCACACTGTGTTTTGCACTGTCGCGCAGGGTGTCACGGGATGAGGTGCCTTCACCAAAGGTCATATCGTTGTGGCTGCCCAGACGGAAACCGGCACGCACATGTTGTGCACTGCCATGCCCGAACTTCACATAACCGGCGTTATCCTGGCCGTCATCCAGGGAGAGTCCCTGCCAGGTGTACTGCAGTTGTGGCTCCAGCATCAGATTGTCAGTGATACTGAAGGGCAGACCGGTTTCCAGTGAGCCCAGCCAGCCCCAGCCCCGGGCGCGGAAGTCGTTATTGTCCGATGACGCTTTCATGCTGTGACGGGTTCCCTGGGCCACAATGTCAGCCCACAGGCCGGAGGATGTGTGTACCAGATTCAGGTATCCGCCCAGACTGCCGGCATCATCCCGGACCGTGCCGGCGCGGGAGCCGTCATCATCCTTAACATCAACGGAAGAATGGCCTGCAGCACCATACACTCCTGTCGTCAGTGACATACCGGCAACCTCTGTTCTGAGCAGGTCACCCTCCAGACGGACGAAGCCATAGCTGCCGCTGCTTTCCGGCGTGGCTCCACGGGCAATACCGCCGTTGTTATCGTGACCGAGATGACCGCCCTGAATGCTGAGACGGACGCTGTTATTTTCACCGTTTACACCGGTCTGATGGCTGCGGGAGCCTGCCAGAATCCGGTCATAGTCCATTGCCTGTGTCAGCATGGAGGCATACAGGGGGACTTCAGCACGATAAGCATTTTCACTGCGCAGATACCAGCTCTCATCACTGTCCCGGTTGAGGGTGTAGTTAAAGGCCCCGGCCTGCAACATATTCCCCTGGACAAAAGCCCCTTCCTCCGTGGTGGCACCGTTAATGGCCTCAACCACCTGAATACCCTTACCGGTGGTCGCCAGCCCCGTACCACTGTTGCCGGCGTTCACCAGATTCAGGATGGTTTTTCCGGTTGCCCTGCCACCGTCAATGACCAGTCTGTCAGCATTGTTCTGCGCCATATCCGGGCGTACACGCAGGCTGATGGTGCCATTCTGCCCGTTCAGGTTTTTCACCTGCAGAGTTGTCGGAACGAACTTCCCTGTGCGGGCGGAGGTGAAATGAATCTGTCCGGCATGGCTGAGGTCATCCACCACCGACTGAACCGTGGCGTTATCGGGGATATTCCAGGTGGCACCGGATGTCAGGGTGACATTCGTGGGGTCAATGGCACCGTTCAGCACTGTGCTGCCGGTCAGCTTCAGGGCTGTACCGCGCTGAGCAATGACATCCGTGGTGACGGTACTGTCGTTCAGCGTCAGCGTGCCTTCATTCAGGTTGACGGCTTTCTGGGTGAGTGTGGTGTTGCTGACAGTGAGTGTGCCACTTCCTGATTTTTCCACGCTGCCGTTACCGGTAAGAGCGCCTCCCTGCAGGAGTGCATCGCCTTCACGGATGGTCAGGGTATCGTTGTTCACCGTCTTCCCGGAAAGGGTAAGTGTGGCGCCGTTATTCAGCGTGGTGGTGCCCGCCAGTGTGCCGCCCCTGGCGGTGAACAGTCCGCCATTTACCGTGGTATCCGTGGCCGTATCACCGGCGTTCAGCGTGAATGAACTGCCTTTTTCCAGCATCAGGGCATCCGCCTGACCGCCTCCGATACTGAATGCCTTTCCGTCGCTCCGGGTACCACTGACAGCGGCACCGGAATCGGCCAGCAGTACACCGCCATTCCCCATGGATACGGTGGTGGCGGCACCACCGTTGCGGATATCCAGCGTTCCGCCATCATCCACACGGGTATTAGTGGCTGTGTGTCCGCTCAGCACATCCAGACGTCCGCCATTTTCCAGTACGACATTATCAGCCTTACCCGCCACAACGGAGAATGCTCCCAGGCGGTTTGTGCCGGTGACGGTTGCAGCTGTACTGGTAACCAGTGCACCGCCCGTGTTCTGGGTGACATCAGACGCTTTACCGCCGGCATTCACCTGCAGCTTTCCTTTCTGGTTGATGGTGGTATGCGCGGCAGTTCCTCCTTCCTTAATCACCTGCCAGCCATCACGGTTTATCAGCGTCTCTGTTGCCGTGCCACCGTTGTGTACATACTGGTTACCCCCCTCCAGTCGGGTGTTATGTGCCTCTCCGTGTACCGTCTGGTCACCACCGGCGTAAATGAGGGTGTCCCGTGCCATCCCCGAAGACCAGATAACCTGCCGGCCATTTTTATTGATGGTGGTGGATTCAGCCGTCCCTCCGACCATCTGACCGCTGGACACATTTTCAGACTCCGGACCACCTTCTGCACCGGTGTTGACGATGGTTCCGGTTGCCAGTCCGCCATGTTTTATGGTCTGGTAACCATCCTGGTTAATAATTGTACCGGCAGCTTTCCCTCCCCCGTGTACCCACTGCTCACCTCTGTTATCCAGCGTGGTGTTCACCGCCAGTCCGTTAAGGCTCTGCCCTCCGCCATCACGAATAACCGTATCACTGGCAGTTCCTCCTGCCTGCACAATCTGACGACCATTTGCGGTGACAGTGGTGTTTCTGCCTGTGCCACCCGCTTTTATCCATTGCCCGCCGGTGTTTTCGTCACTGTCCGGCCCCAGCTCAAGCCCGGTACTGACAGTCACGCCATCAGCTGTTCCGGATACAAACTGGTTGTCATGGTTTACCAGTGTTCCGCCATTCACTGTTTCACACGGGTGCACAACGATGTCAGCAGCCAGCACCGGGAGTGACGTGACCGCGGCAAGAGACAGTGCCACCGCCACACCGCCACGTTTACCCCGTGCGCGGGCCAGTTCGGAGGCAACCACGAAAGCGCCCGTAATGTGATTCCATACCAGCCTGTAGCAGGTATTCAGATGTCGTTTCATCAGCATTTCCTTAATCAGAGTGAGGGTGAATAAAAAAGCCGGTATCCACAGATGTGGATACCGGCAGGTAAAGGGTTACAGTGCCGGAGGTCCGGCTGACGGAAGTTTCTGACGTGTGGCTCTGTTGTTCCCTGAATCTCATGTCTGTGTGTATCTGCGCACGTTGCTAACAGGAGTTATTATTAGCATAACGATCGATATTAACGATCGGTAAAATGGGTATTGATCGTTTTATTCTTTTATCAAGCTATTGCACGGACAAGAGAGACAGTAACGAAAACAGCGCTTTTGTGAGCATACTTAGAGGCAGGGAGGACATCATCCACAACAGGTTCAGAAGAAGATCCAGTTCCATACCGCGCGGGCAACAGAGACCACTGTGTCACGGACGGCACGCAGAACCGTGCGTGCAACAGAGGCAACACAGACGCTCTCCGCTGTGTCAAATATCCGGTCCACCGCACCGGTAAACTGCTCACGGGCCTGAGCGCGGACAGATTCCGTGCGCAGCTCGTCCTGCAGGCGGGTCATCAGGGGACTGGCGGCATGGTCGGGAAGTGCTGTCATGAGCGCACTGACCAGCGTATCCAGTTCCCAGCCGGTGCGGGCCGATACGGCCACAACCGGATGTACGGGCCGGAACAGACGGAATACCGCCTCCGTTTTCTCCCGAATGTTCTGTGCCTGTGCGGGAGAAGGCTGAATGCCGGCCATATCCCATTCATGGCAGGGCTCCGTTTTGTCGGCCTGCGTCACCACAAACAGCACCTGCTGATGTCCCCGGTGCAGGATGTGTCGCCAGAAATACTCATCCACAGACAGGGCACGGTCATCGGCTTTAATCAGCCACAGTACCAGGTCAAGTTCAGGCAGAATGTCACGGTACAGGGCTTCATACTCTGCATCCCTGTCCCGGCTCTCGCCCACCCCGGGCAGGTCAGTGATAACCATGCTGTGACCATGGCCACTCAGACGGAAGCGCCGTACTTCCCGGGTGCCGGCGTGAACATCACTGACCGGGGTGACCTCCCCCTGAAACAGTGCATTACAGAGTGAGGATTTACCGGCCCCGCTTTTACCCATAATGCCAATCACGGGTTCGTGACTGGTGAGTTTGCGCAGATGTTCCAGGATGTGACGGGAAAGCGAGTAAGGCAGGGAGGAGAGCGGTTTTTCAATTGCCTCAATGGCATCAGACGGATTCATACATGTATTCCCGGTGAAAAAAGACAAAACCCCCGCACACCGGAAAGGTGGCGGGGGACTCACGGAGATAATATATGTCTGAAATTATCTGGAATGTCGGTACCTTTTATACTCTTCAACAATCAGGTCATGCAGCATTTCGCCGGTACTGAGTCTTCTGACCCTCGATAATTCTTTGAGCTGCGCCCTGGTTTCTGCGTCAAGAAAAAACTGTACATTGACTTTATCTTCCTGCATTTTTTTGTACTTGCGCTGCGCCTTGGCCTTATTGAAACTGTTTCTGAAATTTTTTATATCGTCAGGTGAGGTGAGTGGACAGGTAACCCATATGTCAAATGAAAGGTGGATTGCGTGGTAAATATCAGCAGAACCAGGAAAACTGGCCAGTTTTTCCAGTGCAATATTTTTTCCCTTCAAATAATTCCATGTCCATATGCATTCATGTTCGTTCTCCGGGAGGAGGTAACTGAAAGGACTCTTTGATTTAAATGCCCGTATCCATCTGTCTTTGGTCTGGATTATCCACTCATCCCGCAAATTCTTATCAGAAAGAATATCGAGAACTCTGAGTATTTGTCTGAACTGTGTCGATGAGTCCGACGGGAAGGCATTCCCTTCCAGATACTCTTCTTTAAGATACAGTTTATTCTTTTGAAGCAAGTCTGCGCTTATTTTTGCCCTGTTATTCTGGATAAACTGCATCAACAGATACCAGGAAAATAAGCATGCGCGTTCACTGCCCGCGATCCAGGATATTTTTTCCAGGGGGACCAGGAAGGCCAGGGCCTTCAGACGCATACCAGAAATTATTTGTTCAAGTTCAAAATCTGAAAGTGTGATGTTCAGATTTTCTCTGTTTTTTTTTATGTAAGCGATAAAACGTTCCGGGGGATCATAAACATTAAGGGGCAGTACGGAGATATTACGCTCTCCAAGATAATAAGAGTAATACGCATTTGTTCTTTCATTCATAACCTTATCCGACAAAATTTTCTGAACCATCCTCTTTCTCCGGTTGCTTAAAAATTAAACATAATAAGGTGATAATAACATGATAAAAAGAAGTTTATAATAGTATATTAAGGTGGTCAATAAAAAGGCAATCTGCGCGCTGTACAGTCATTCTGACAGGAAATGCAGGAGGAAGGGAAGGTAACCGGCTTCGTTATGCTGACAGGAATACCTGTTATCATGGAAGTGCACTCATGTGGCCGACGTAGCTTAAGAGGATGGAAGAGTGGAGACTGCAGACAGGGGGTATTGAAAGGTAAACATGTTTCGCCCGCCAGCTGCACCGGGGGCCAGCATCACTTTTTTTACGTTGTAACCCGGTATGCATTCCGGCTTTGATGATTACAGTCAGAGGGCAGCAGACTGACGTTATTTAACCGGACAGAAAAATTATGGACACTGAAATATCGTCTGTTAATACCTCGTTTGTCGGTGTGGTATTCCCTGTATTACCGGCGTCACCGATAAAGAGAGTTATAAACGCCAGAAAGGTACCTCCTTTATGCCGGGGAACACTTACGGAAAATGAAGTCTGAAAAGGAGCACAATGAAAAGAGGCGTGTCCCGTAAATATAACGAATCATCGCAGGATATGCATTATCAGGTGATACCAGAGGGCATTAAACTGTCGCCACGGATAAGAATATACAACATTTCTGATAACAAAACATCATAACGTGTTTCAGATATGTTCCGGCATCAGTCTGACGGATATTATTTCCCGGGAAAACAAACCTGCTACTGTGACGGTTAACTGTATCTGCATAAATTATTTATGATGAAAGAACAGTATTACGGATTCAAATATCATCCTGTTTGCATTCAGGCGGACATTCCCGGATGCCGGAAAGAATATCCTGCAGGCTGAGTGAGTCTCTTCCACAGTGCCGGGATCGCTGTCGCCACGTACATATTGTCACCAGGATGGGTATGTACCGCAGCATGCCATTTCTGGTGAATAACCGCACCTGCACATTCAGTCTGCTGAGAACCTGGCGTGCATCGGGCTGTAAAGAACATCCCTGTCCGTGGCTCCTCTGGTGGTGTTGCCTGCTCAGCAATGACAGGATGCCCTTAAGACGCCCGTCATGGCTCAGTATGATGACGACGAACACGCTCTGCAGGTGAGCATGCGGGGCCGGGAGCATCATCATTTCCGTATTTTGTCACACCTTCCGGAAGCAACCGGCATCAGTTGCGGTTATCGTCAACCGTTGTGCGGTATGCCAGGAGCACGTACTGATCCATCAGATCCGTCAGTGCTGCGCTCTGCCTCTGACGGTTGATGATCCATTCCTCCAGCTCTTTTTCTGATTTCCGTTTCAGGTTCTCTTTCCAGTCTTCAAGGCTGTTTCCGGTCATTAAATCAAGCCAGCAAAGCCAGACCAGTTTGAGGCGCAACTCCGTGCCACCAAACTGACGGAAGAGGCTAATCAGTTTATTTGCCAGAGAACGCTGCCTCAGACGTTCACATTCAGACAGGAGAATGCCTTCCAGCATCGGATGATGAACCAGCAGATGTTCACTGGTGCATAAATTCACTATCAGATCATCATCCAGGGGCGGCGTGGCCCGTTTGTCAGGGCCATAAATCAGCCGGTGCAGGCTCTGGGGTACGATGGCAATCTCCGGTTTTTCACCATTGAATGACACCCACCCGGGCGTCAGATTATGGAAGTAGTAGATATTCGGATGACACACGCCCCAGGATACGGCGTGCCGGGTGAAGCCGGTCAGCCATTTCTGGTAGCTTTCGTGGAGCAGTTCGTAACGGGTCTGATACTGTTGTTTCATTTTCATATTCCTCACGGGGGATATAACAGGCAGCAGAATGCCGCCGGCAGGCCGGGGATTACGTCTGCTGCGGGTGAACGGATAACGGTCAGAAATTACGGGCGGGGCTGTGCAATACGCGCCTGTAGCCAGGCTTCCACTTCACTTTTCAGCCAGCGGGAGCTGCGGCCCAGCTTGATGGGAGCCGGAAAGGCCCCATCCCTGATGAGCCTGTAAAACCACTTATCTGTCAGGCCGTTCAGTTGAGTGATAAATGCCATGTCGACCATCTGGTCATCCATCAGTGAAACTGGGGTGGTCATGAGAATGTTCCTCCGGATGTTGTTAATCTCAACCGGCGTTGGTGATGAAAACAACGCACCACCTTCACCGGCATAACAACCGGGGAGAAACGTAAAAAATAATCGGGAATGTGACCGTCAGGAGATAAACGGGGGGATTGCGGTGGCTGAGCCGTACCGGTATGTCGGGTGGTTGTTGCGAAACGATGCTTCCGCACGCGCACGCGATAAAGGAGGGAGGACTTTCGTGAGACAAGGGGAAAACTAGCGTTCTGATAATTGCAGAGTTGTTTTTGAAGGCGGTTGTGGTATATCAGCCTGTGACCTGTGGGCAGGCGACAGTTATCACTGGTGGGATAAGACTGTCTGATTGGTATTATAAATATATAAGAGAGATCAAACACATGAGATCAAATACATGAGTTCATATATGTGAAATAAACACTGTGAGTGCGATCAGTGGGCATGAGAACGCAGTAGCAGCAGATTGCGTTGTACCCACAGGGCTATCTCTGATAGCTGGCGTATAACCTGCGTATATAAAACGTACCTGCAACACACGTGAACAGAGTGCATTAAGCATCCGTCTGAGCGGTAAACGTATCCGACCTGGTGAGTGACAGTCTGAGAGACCGGTTAAGTGGTGGCACGGGAGTAATGAGTTTGGGGAGGGTACCAGAATGCCAGGCTGGTGCGGTATGCTGACAGCATCCTGTTAACCGCAGCATAAAGTAATGAGAGGCTAATGGAAGTTAAAACCACAGCAGTTCCGTCGTTGTTCATCCCGGGAGACGCTGGAAAAAGTGATTTCCCACACGCGTTATAAACTTACCCCTGCGGAGCTGGAAGCCTTTAACTCTGCCGTTGACAACCGGCTGGCAGAACTGACAATGAACAAACTTTACGATCGCGTGCCGGCTTCCGTCTGGAAATATGTCACCTGAATCTTGAATCCGCGCTACGATGACTCCGGTGTTATCTGTGCACCGGAAGATCGGGAACATTAAGCAGTATAACGGCAACAAAGAATTCGAAATCAAAAGGGAATGGTGTACAGAGGGGCAGGCGTTCAGGCATTACCGGCCTGTATCTTCTGAAGGGGACTCGTATTTGTCGGGGCTGAGTATTCCGCTCGATTCGATCACGGATTGGCGGAATACCTGACTGTGATTGATTCAGGTACCATTTTGCAGGGAGCCGGTGCGTTACTGTCTGGCACAACAAACGCAGCGGGTCGCTCTGCCCCGCCGATTCCTGATAATCCCTCCCCTGTAACCTACTGCAACAGTACAAATACACTGACGCCTGAAACGGTAACCAGAATCAGCACCAGCAGTAACGTCAGTAAACAGAGCAGACGATCGGTCTTCCGGTAATAACCGAAGGGGTCGACAGCGCCACAATACGGGCAACAAACTGTATTATGAGTAATTGCGTTACCACAGTCCCTGCACTTCTTTTTGCGTATCACGATCGCTCCCTCTCCACGCCTTATCCGTAACCTGTTTTTTACATTAAAAAAACAACGCCGGGAATTCAATCGTCAGTCCGGCGATGACCGTTCGGGTTATCACAGAGTGCCTGAGACAGTGTCCTGCCGGAGGTCACCTCAGGGGCTCTGCGCATTTTTTACGACGTGGTTATTCCGTATGAACCATACGGAGATTTAACCATGACCTACAAATACAACCCCTTC
>ERZ1106931.1098-NODE-1098-length-12670-cov-3.088545_pt1 | contig 12670 bp, 9 predicted proteins | sample MGYA00403664_ERZ1106931 | MGnify/ENA primary metagenome ERZ1106931 (study PRJEB35170, sample SAMEA104062435) | human gut metagenome | biome: human gut; feature: human-associated habitat; material: faeces | place: Denmark | collected 2012-06-29 ... | reverse complement strand
ATGGATGGAGCTCTTTTCAATTAGAATACAGCGCACTTTTCAATTAGTATCTACAAGTTTGGGCTGGTGGCATCAGGATTTTCCAGATCATTTTACTTACGGCGGAAGGGCCGGGGTTTCATTGGAATCCGAGCATTTCATTTACACTATCGATGGTAAGTGTTCTCTTCGTAAGAGACCTTTCGGGCGGAGTGTCAGTTTATCGGCCGGTGTAGGATATAAGTTCTGAGTTTTCTGTATCTTTGTCACCGGAGAATAAAAATAGAGTTGCATGTATGTTTATATAAAACAGTTGGGTATTGTTTGCCTTCTATGTTGGCTTGGTCTTTCCTGTACTTTGCAGCGCACGGAACATCCTGCTTTGCGGCAAGCCGGATACTTGATGGAAGAACATTCCGACAGTGCGTTTTCATTATTGAAATCCATCTCTTCCCTAACCGGTATGAGCCCGGAAGACAAGGCCGGTTACGCTTTGCTGCTGGCTGAGGCTGCGGATAAAAATGGTTATTCACTGCTTCCTTGTGACTCATTATTGAATTTTGCTCTCCATGTATATCATGAAGAAGCCAAAGAACATGCCATAGCTCTTCTGTATAAGGGTAAAGTGCAACAGGAAATGGAAAACTATGCCGATGCCCTGAAGAGTTACCGTATGGCGCTTGAAATTCTTTCCGCCTATCCATGCGAATTCTATTGGAAAGGGTTTGTATATAATATGTTGGGTGGGCTGTATGGCAAACAGAACTTGTACGCACAGGCCAAAGATATGTATGTCAAGGCTTGTTATAATGATTCGCTGGCACGGCATAACCGTCATTTCATCAGTTCACTCAGCAATCTGGGGGTAGCTTACATTGGGTATGGAAATATAGACTCCGCTTTTATCTGCCAGCAACGCGCTTTGCAGCTTTCTCTTTCTACTGATAGTTTCCTTTTGCATTCTCTTTATGGAAATATAGGGGATTTATGCGGACGTACAGGACGGAACAGTATAGCTATTATTTGTCTGAAAAGGGCATACGATGCCTGTCGTCTTAGAGAAGACAGCTTGCAGTGTCTTTGGAATCTAGGGGAATTTTATTATAATAACGGGCAGCTTGATTCGGCTCTTTATTATTTGAACCGAAGCAAGGAAGCTGTCGATATTCATATCCGGTATCTCTCTTTCTTTGACTTGTATGCCATAGCCAAGCAGCAGGGAAATGTGGAGAAAGCTTTGGAATATCTGGAAATCAGCACCCAGTTGGAAGATTCTATCTATTCCACCAATGTGGCTACGGAACTGGAGAAGAAGACCTATCGTTGGAATGCCGACGCGCAAGTAAGGAAAGAACAGTTCAAGGCTAAACGGAGGATATACACCATTGCGATGATAGCTGTGGTGTTGCTGCTGGTCATTGTGATTATTTATCAACAGATACTGAAGAACAAGAAGATACAGCAATCCAACTATAAATATCTGTTGCAGAAGCTGAAACAGAACCTGATGGATATGCAGCAGAATATTGCTCAACATGAAGAGGTGATAGCCGAATTGAAACAGAAACAAGAAAGCCGTGTCGAGGAAATAGAAGAGAAGGAACGGGCTATAGAGGCCATGAAGATGGAGAAGGAGAAATTGCGCAACTGGTTGTTCCGGCAAAGTGCCCTCTATACGAAAATAGACAAACTGGCCAACCAGCAAAAGCATCACAAAGAGCGTATTGCAGTGCTCACCAATGCTGAGCAACGCCAACTCAGAGTGATTATAGGACAGATTTATGCTGATTACATAGAGCAACTGCATACCCGGTATCCCAAGTTGAACGAAGATGATGTCCTTTTGCTATGTCTGCAATTGGCGGATTTATCTCCTTTTGCCATCGCTTTATGCTTTGGTAATAATGATGCACAGATTGTAGCGCAACGCAAATATCGTATGAAAAGTAAGATGGAATAACTGTGTGTTACAGAATTTGCATAATGTTTTTTTAATAGATGTTTGTATATCAGGTTATAAAGGCATTTTGCTATCTTTGTGCATAGAAAGCTAAAAGATAAAATCACTATGCGTTCATTTATTATATATTTAAATTTCGTCAGTTTGCTGGCTGTCTGTTTATTTGCCTGTAACCACCATTCTTCCAATCCGATGTTACAGCAAGTAGATTCATTGTTGGAAATGAAGCCGGACAGTGCATTGACTATTTTAAAAAATATATCTGTTTTAGAGGATTTGCCGGAAGTAGACAAGGCATACTATGCTTTGTTGCTGGCTGAGGCTACGGACAAGAACAAACTACCCTTATTGCCTTGCGATTCCTTATTGAATTTCGCCTTGGATTATTATGGAGATGATGATAGGGAGAAGGCTGTGGCATTGATGTATAAGGGAAGGCTGCTGGCAGAGATGGATGATGAAAAGGCAGCGATAGAGATGAATTTGAAGGCATTGGAAATATTGCAGGATTATCCGGTAGATACAAAATATAGAAGATTAATTTATAGTGCGCTGGGATTGTGGTATGGGAATTGTGGATTGAATGACAAGGCACTGGAGGTGTTGCACCAATCTCTTCATTATTCTTTTGATGCTAAAGATACTGCCATTGCTTATATTAATATAGGATATATTTATGGCATGAGAAATATGCAGGATTCTGCCATAACCTATCAGCGCAAAGCTGTGAAGTATGCCATGCGTTCTAAAGATAGAAGCATGATACTTACTTCTTGGCATAATTTGAGCATTTGTTATAGACACTTTGAAAATGTCGATTCGGCTGTTGTTTATGCGCATAAGGTTTTACAGCATTTATCTTATGGGAATGGAAAAGCAGATGCTTATTATAATATGGGGGATTTATATGTTGATTTGGAACAATATGATTCAGCACGCCATTATTTAGAAAAGAGTTTGTTTCTTTCTCCATCCCGCTCTATACCCTACTGGTCACTTGCCGTAATGGAGGCTGAACTAGGAAATTTTAAGTCTGCCTATCACTATCTGGATACGTTTGTTATGGTTCAGGACTCATTAGATAACAGTGAGCTATTGACGGAAGTGCAACATTTAGTCTATAAACATCAGACGGAATTAAGAGTAAAGGATGAACAGATAAAATCCAAAAGGATTATAAGATGGATTGTCTTTGTATCCGTTATTATTTGCTTTGTCGTTGCTTTGATTTACCAACGTTGGATAAATAAGAAAAATAACCAGCAGGCACTCTATCGGCAAGCATTACAATATGCTGATGAGAAACAGAATGTGATGCAGCAGCGCATAGAAGAAAATGAATCCGCTCTTGCACTGTTACAGGATAGGGAAAACCAAAATCTTGATGAAATTGCCCAAAAAGAGCAATTGATAACTCAATTGAAGAAAGAAAAGTTGGCACTTCGTACATGGTTATTTCAGCAGACTTCTATATACAAAAAGGTGATGTCATTGTCTGACCAGCAGCAGGTGAATAAGAAAATCCGTAAGGTGATGGCAGCTGCTGAATTGGACAAACTGAAGAAAACGACCTTTGAAATCTATGCTGATTATATTTCTCCTTTGCAAGCACAATACTCCCAACTGACGGAGGATGACTTGTTGGTCCTTTGCCTGCAAGAAGCGGGTATTTCTCCGTTGGCCATTTCTTTATGTTTCGGACATACGGATACGGTAGCCCTCAATCAAAGGAAATCGCGTCTAAAAAAGAAAATGTCAGAGTGATAAACTGAAATATATTGTTTATCAGTGTTTTATAGAAATATTATGTCACAGCAAATAGTTGTACGTTCTTTCCTTTCCCTCTAACTTTGCGGCATCATTTTTAAACAAAAAGAAGTATGAAAGCAAAGTTATTATTGATGTTATTTTTAGTTTCCTTGAGTTTGGGAGTTTTTGCTTCGGAGCATCACCAAAAGAAGCCTCATGCAGTTTGCAAAGTTTATGAAAAGGTGGCTACTAGAATTCCTTTTATTTTTTCAGTACAAGCCGAAGATATAAATGACTGCTTGTATCTCACATTTCAATTTTCATTAGATGATGCTGACATTACTATGCTAGATAAGGATGGTAATGAAAAGGTGTAGTTATGGATAACGCATTTGAAAAAACAGCTGTATTTCCTAAATGTGATAAAGGAAGTGCTAACTCGACTCAGATAAATTTAAGTTTTTAAGTAATTCCAATTAAGGCTGTATGATAATATTTTAGTTGATAATCTAAGGTTATTGATAATGTGAAGTTCATATCTGAATCTTATTTTATTGCTCATGTTATGATAAAATATGTTATATGGTTGATTTTTAGTGTTGTATAGGTGAGTGGATGTTATATGGATAGAGCTTTATGCTTATATCTTCTTTCTAATTTTGCAACATCAAATAAAAAAATAAGTATGAAGACTAAAATGATTGTAGTGGTGGTGTTGGCTGCCATGTGTGTATTGCCTTTGTCTGCACAGGTAAAAGTTGGTGTGGAAGGTGGAATGAACCTGTCTCATTATCTGGTTTCCGGTTCTGACGGATATAAAGCCGAACAGGTAGGTGGAATGAAGCCCGGCTTTCAATTGGGGGTGACTGTGGACTACGAGATAGGAAAGCATTGGATGTTAATGTCCGGTTTGTCTTGGTTGCAGAATAGAAGTACCATGAAAATGATGGATCACATGGTTACTTATTTTCCTAAGACAGAGATAAAGATGAATAATCTGATTTTGCCGTTAAAAATGGGATATAATATTCGGGTTTCGGATAAACTCAGCCTCATTCCGTCGGTTGGAGTTTATGCTTCTTACGGATTTGGTGCTGGAAACTGTTCTTTGGATGTTATTCACCAAGAGGGGGATAATATAACTACCGAGCCTGCAAAATGGAAGCCCTTGGATGGTTTTTCCTATAAAGCCGGGGAGCCCAATAATAGTGGTAATCTTCAGGCTTTCCGCCGTTGGGATTATGGGGGCATTGTTGGAATGAAGGCTGTTATTGCCGATCATTATACGATAAGTTTTGATTATAGGGTCGGAATAAAAAAGATACAGGCACAAAATGGTTTGCGGAATTCAACTTTCCAGTTCTCCGTAGGCTATCGTTTCTAAACTGATTTAATTAAACTGGCAATCTGTCAAAATGATAATGCCGGTGTATGAGGGTGTCCTGTTTTAAAGGATACAGTTTGTGTATTTTCATCGTATTCTCGTGCATCGGCATTTTGACAGATTGTCTTCTTTTTCTGGTTATTTATTCTTTTATGGATATATGTGAACGTATATGTAGGGAAATGCATACATACGTGTCCGACAGGGATCTTTATGCCTTTTGAGATCCCTCTATTTATTGAGCCAGCTCTTTCAATATCTCCTCTATTTTCTGAAAGAGTTGTCCTATGTGCGCTCCGTCCACAAAAGCATGGTTTACAGTGAAAGCGATGGGCATTACCAGTCTTCCTTCGCGTGGCACTACTTTGCCGGCATTCATCAGCGGATAGTCTAATGGATGGTCGGGAGCCATTTGTGTATAGGTGAGTGAAGTGAAATAAAGCTGAGGCGTGGCACTCAGTTGGATAATATCAAAATCTCCCTGTTCTTTAATGACTTTTTCGGCTCCATACGGGTCACCCTCTTCGGGGATGTTATGGACGATGTGATATGCTTCGGCATAAAACCGTTCAAAATCTGCATGGTAAGGGATGCGGACTGTGTAGAAAGTCTTGCCGGGTACAGCGATAGGTGATATGATGTCCACCTGATCGTGATAGACCACCTGTCCGTTTTTATCTGTACGGAAACGGAATTCTTTCACTTCATTGGCAGCACGTAGCACAGCATACAGGTAATACAAAAGAGCGCTTGGCGGCTTTTGCAGCTGGAAATGCTTCAGTGCAATCCACTTCACTGGTAATGGATATCCATGAATTATGGAAGTTGCGGAAAAAATTATAATTGTCCCGGCGTTCCCAGGTTTCAATATCTATTATATGTTTCATTTATTTTACGGGTTTAAAAGAATGGTACATGAAGTGCGCTCCCAGCAGTATGAACGGAATGCTGAGCCATTGCCCCATGTTCAGCATCATACTGTCTTCAAAGGCTTCCTGGCTGGCTTTTATAAACTCCACAAGGAAGCGGAAGGTGAATATGGTAGTGAGGCAGTAGCCGAAATAGAAACCGGGGTATAGCGTGGTTTTGTACTTTTTATACAACCGCAAGCCTATGATAAAAATCAGAAGATAGGCGATGGCTTCGTAGAGTTGTGCCGGGTGGCGGGGTTGCATATCTTCGTGCGGAAAAATGAACGCCCAAGGAACATGAGTTACCGTACCTACTATTTCACCATTCATCAGGTTACCTAAACGGATAAAACAACCTGCCAGCGGGGTGGCGATGGCTATATTGTCTAGTACAGTCAGGAACTTCAATTTTACACGGCGTGAATAGATCCATAAGGCGAGCATTAGTCCGATGGTTCCTCCATGGCTGGCAAGACCTTGATAACCGGTCCATTTTATCCCAGAATCGGTAATCTTGACGGGCAACAGCATTTCTACAGGGTGAGAGAGCCAATAGCCTGGCTCATAGAACAGACAATGTCCCAAGCGAGCACCGATAACAATACCCAGCAGGCAGTAAACGAACAGGGAATCAAATTTTTCGTAAGGAATTTTTTGGTCTTGGTAGAGTTTGTATATCACCCAGTAGGCCAATGAAAGCCCTGTAACGAACAATACGGAGTAATAACGGATGGAAATGCCGAAAATGGAAAAGATTTCTATATCGGGATTCCAAAGAATGGCTGACAGTGTATTCATATCTTGAATTTTTGTGCAACTTTGCGGTAAGTGGGCATATCCACATCCATCTTTTCGCCCAGTGCGATCATATCAAACAATAGTCCTTGTATTTCGGACTCGTGTCCTTTGGCTATATCTTTTTGCATGGATGCGGTACTGTCCGGGTCTAATTTGTCAATCACTTTTAAGTTGTATCCTATCGGGTCTTCCGCATAGGTAATTCCCATTTTGCGGCCTATTTCAGAACTTTCCTTGGACAGACCGATGAAAGTGTCGCGTTCTGCTCCGGGATGTTGCAGAGGACCCATCGGGACATCATGGTAGGCACCTGTGCAGGCCATAGCTGAGATGAATGACCATTTGATGAAGGTGTCGCGATTGATATCATCCGAAATATCGGCTTTGATCCCTGCTTTTCTTAGTACATCGGCAATGGTTTCCAGACGTTCCGGAGCCACACCCTGTTGGGGACGTGCACCGAAAACCAGCCGGAATATTTTGCCCATTTGTGTGATTTCACCCGGTCCGGAAACGAAACCTACGATGTAGATGCATCCGTCCAATACTGTTACATGTGGAACGAGTTGCCCGATGCGGGGACCTGTACCGTAAACATTCAGGATGGGGATAATCAAGGTATCTTTATCCGAGGCTTTTTCCAACAGATCTTTGATGGAATCCAGGGAATAGCCCTTCACGCATACAAAAATTACGTTGGCCTTCTCGTTGTATTCCTCGGCTGTGCAGGCTTGTATAGGTAGAAAGTGATTACCTTTTAAGTCTGATCTTAGGTGAAGCCCTTTTTCACGAATGGCTTCCAGATGCTTGCCACGGGCAATGCATGTTACGTCTTTTCCTGCTAAAGCAAGGAAACCGGCGATGCTTCCTCCAACGCCGCCGGTTCCCACGATTAAATATTTTTCCATGTTAGTTGTATTTTGTTTTAGGAAACAAAACACTGACTTATCGGTCTGCCATCAGTTTTGCTGGTTTCCTGATGTTTTTTCATGCATTGCATGACAAGTCTTTTGCGTTTTGATTTACCTTATACATTGAAACGGAAGTGCATGATGTCACCGTCCTGTACTACGTATTCTTTACCTTCCACGCCCATTTTTCCAGCCTCTTTCACGGCGGCTTCCGAACCATATTTAATGTAGTCTTCGTACTTGATTACCTCGGCACGGATAAATCCTTTCTCGAAATCGGTGTGGATGACTCCTGCACATTGGGGGGCTTTCCATCCTTTACGATAGGTCCAGGCTTTTACTTCCATTTCTCCGGCGGTGATGAAGGTTTCCAGTTCCAGCAGGTGATAAGCCGATTTGATCAGACGGTTTACACCTGATTCTTTCAGACCGACTTCCTGAAGGAACATCTGGCGGTCTTCATAGGTTTCAAGTTCTGCGATATCGGCTTCGGTTTTGGCGGCTACGACCAGAATTTCTGCATTTTCTTCTTTTACGGCTTCGCGTACTTGTTCTACATATTTATTGCCGGTAGCAGCACTTGCTTCGTCCACGTTGCATACGTACATCACTGGTTTGCTGGTCAGCAAGAACAGTTCTTTTGCGATTTTTTGTTCGTCTTTGCTGTCAAATTGTACGGTACGCGCAGATTTGCCTTGTTCCAATGCGTCTTTATATTTAACAAGGATGTCGTACATTTGTTTTGCTTGTTTGTCACCGCCCGTCTGTGCCTGTTTTTGTACTTTTTGAATACGGCTTTCAATGGTTTCCAAATCTTTCAGCTGGAGTTCGGTGTCAATGATTTCTTTGTCACGTACCGGATCTACACTACCGTCTACATGAGTTACATTTTCATCGTCAAAACAACGGAGTACGTGCAGGATAGCATCTGTTTCACGGATATTTGCCAGAAACTTGTTTCCCAGCCCTTCACCTTTGCTAGCCCCTTTTACAAGTCCTGCAATGTCAACAATTTCTACAGTAGTGGGAACGATACGTCCCGGATGAACCAGTTCGGCAAGTTTGGTCAGGCGTTCATCAGGAACGGTGATGACACCTACATTCGGTTCGATGGTACAGAAAGGGAAGTTGGCTGCTTGAGCCTTTGCATTCGATAAACAATTAAAAAGTGTCGACTTTCCTACGTTTGGAAGACCGACAATACCACATTGTAAAGCCATTATCTATTTGTTTTTTTGATTATTATCTATCTATTTGTTTGCAAAGATAACCATTCTTTTTGTATCAGACTTCATATTGAAGTCAGATTTGGCTTTTTTATATGCGAAAAGGGGGAGGCTTGTTACGAAACAGAAAGGGCAACCGTCACGGCTGCCCTTTCGTCGAGTTTTTATGAAAAGTGTTAGATTGTTAGAATAGATTTATTTGTCCATAGTTACGGTCATTTCGGGTACTAATATATATTCTTTCTTTTTAGAGTTCCATTTGTAATATTCAGTAGTCATACTTTTATTGCCATAAGTATAACGAATGCAGAGGTTATTTTCCCAGCGGTTTTTGTTACTGTTCCATTTTTGCGCCTCGTCCTCAGTACGTTGGTTGTTGGCGTCATACTTGTAATTGTGTTTCATATAATTAGTAAGCATGGTGCCTTCCATTTTAAAAATCGTTTCCGAAACAACTACTCCATTTACTTCTTCTGCATTGTAAATCAGGTTGTCACCCGGATTTCCTGCAAAAACTGTAAGGTTAGCAATAAATAAAATTGCTACAACGAGCATTCCTTTCAAAAAATTGATCTTCTTCATGATATTGATATATTAGATTGTTACTTTCATATTGTTTTTAAAAGCGGTGCAAATGTACGAAATAAAATTGAATCTCCTAACATTTCTACTAGAAAATGATGATATTTTTGCAAAATGTCACTGATTAAACAAATATTAAGAATTGCATAAGGGATATTTGTTATAATTGTCTTGTCTTTGTGTTTTCCATTTATGTTTGGGATGGTAAATGAAAAGCTCAATGGATTGGAAAATACCATTGAGCTTTTATGATATAAATACTTTACATATAGTACTATCTATCTTGCTAATAGTTGGTTTATGTATGCTTTAATGCGCTTCAAGCCAGTTGCTTCCCCAACCGCAGTCTGCGCGTAAAGGTACTTGCATACGGTAGGCATTTTCCATCTCTTCAATCACAATCTTCTGTACTTTTTCCTTTTCTTCGGGTAGAACGCTGAAATTTAACTCATCATGTACCTGAAGTATCATTTTGGACTTTATACTTTCAGATTGAAAGCGCTGGTATATGCGTACCATAGCTACCTTGATAATATCGGCTGCACTTCCTTGGATAGGAGCATTGATGGCATTCCGTTCGGCATATCCGCGCACAACCGAATTTCTGGAATTGATATCCGGAAGATATCGTTTACGGCCGAATATGGTTTCAATATATCCTTGTCCGCGGGCAAGGTCAATGCTTTTGTCCATATATTCCTTTATTTGGGGATAAGTTTCGAAGTAGCCGTCTATTAGTTCTTTTGCCTCTTTGCGGTCTACATTCATACGTTCTGCCAGTCCGAATACGCTGATGCCGTAGATGATACCGAAATTAGCTGTTTTTGCTTTACTGCGTTGTTCGCGGGTAACTTTGTCTATACTTATCTTATATACTTTTGCTGCGGTGGCGGCATGAATGTCATCTCCTTCCTTGAAAGCCTCTATCATATTGGCATCTCCGCTAAGGTGTGCCATAATGCGTAGCTCAATCTGTGAATAGTCGGCGGAGAAAAATTCGCAGCCATCATCGGGGATGAAAGCCTTACGGATTTCCTTGCCGTCTTCGTTGCGGATAGGGATGTTCTGAAGGTTCGGGTTGCTGGAACTGAGCCGGCCGGTAGCAGTGACCGTTTGATTGAACGAAGTATGAATTTTACCTGTTTCTTTATTAATCAATAGGGGCAGAGCATCAATATAAGTACCGAGAAGCTTCTTCAGACCGCGGTGTTCCAATATCTTGCCTACTATTTCGTGTTTTCCTCGCAGACTTTCCAATACTTCTTCACTGGTGACATATTGTCCGGTTTTGGTTTTCTTGGCCTTCTCCACGATGCGCAGTTTGTCAAAAAGCACTTCACCTACCTGTTTGGGTGAAGCTATGTTGAAATCCGTACCTGCCAGTTGGTGCACTTCTTCTTCTATTTGGTTCATGCGGGCGGTGAAATGTTCCGAGGTCTGTTTTAAGGCTTCAGTGTCTACACGTACACCGTTGCGTTCCATATAAGTAAGTACGGGTACCAGGGGCATTTCTATTTCGTAGAAGAGTTTTTCCGCATCGTTGGTTTTCAATTCCTGTTCCAAGATGTTTTTCAATTTCAGTGTGACATCAGCATCCTCGCATGCGTACTTATAGATAGCTTCGGGGGAGAGGTCGCGCATATTCTTTTGACCTTTGCCTTTAGGACCAATCAGTTCTTCGATGTGGATAGTCTGATAATGCAGGTAGATTTCGGCAAGGTAGTCCATGTTGTGACGCAATTCCGGTTGTAGTACATAATGTGCCACCATGGTATCGAACAGGGGACCGCGCACTTCGGTTCCGTAGTTGCCCAGTACCAGCATATCGTATTTTATATTTTGCCCTACTTTCAATACTCCTTCTTTTTCGAAAGCCAGCCGGAACTCATTAACTATTTTTTGCGCTTCAGCCCGATCGGCAGGTACAGGAACATAAAATGCTTGATTTTCGGCATAGCTGAAGCTCATTCCCACGAGTTCTGCGGTGATGGGATCGGTTCCTGTTGTTTCTGTGTCTAGACTGAAAATTTCTTTTGTAAGTAAGTTTTGTAATAATTCAGTTCTTTTCTCTTCTGTATCAACGAGTTGATAGTCGTATTTTAAATTATCTAAACATGCTAGATTCGAATATTTCTCACTTTCCGTCCCTCCGTCGGTAAATTCTGCAAAGAGATTGCCTTGAGGAGAAGACGGGGAAGCGGGTGATTCACCGTTCGAAGCTGGTTCGCCGAAAAGGGAGAGTTGTCCCGAACCGTTCGGCGTATTTCCCTGCCGGGCGCTTCCTCCCAGTGTACGGTTTCGTCCTTGCGGGTCGTTTCCGGTCGCATCGGGGTATGTTCCGGCGAAGGCGGATTTCTTGTTTCGGTTGAAAACGCGGTCGATGAGGGTACGGAACTCCATCTCTTCAAAAATCTTCCGTAGTTCCTCTTCATTCGGTTCTTCTCTTTTCAGTTCGTCCATGTTCAAAGCGATGGGGACATCAATCTTGATAGTTGCCAGAAACTTGGAGAACTCAATCATTTTCCGGTTAGTTTCCACTTTGGTCTTCAAGGCTCCTTTCAGTTCGGCAGAGTGGGAGAGGAGGTTCTCGATGCTGCCATATTGCGCGATTAACTTTTGTGCTGTTTTCTCGCCCACGCCCGGACAACCGGGAATGTTGTCGGAACTATCGCCCATCAGTCCCAGCATATCAATGACTTGTGCGGGTGACTGGATATCGAACTTTGCCTTTACCTCTTCTATTCCCATCACTTCAAAACCGCCTGTATGCTTGGGACGGTACATGAAAACATTTCCGCCCACCAGTTGGCCATAGTCTTTGTCCGGTGTCATCATATAAGTAGTGATCCCCCGTTTGCCGGCTTCGGTGGCCAGTGTACCGATCACGTCGTCGGCCTCGTATCCCGGTACTTCCAGAATAGGAATACGGTAGGCCCGTATAATATCCTTTATAATGGGTACGGACAAACGGATTACTTCGGGTGTTTCTTCACGTTGTGCCTTATACTGTTCATAGGCTTCGTGCCGGAAGGTGGGACCGGCGGGATCAAATGCCACACCGATGTGCGTAGGATTTTCTTTCTTCAAGACCTCTTCCAGTGTATTGACAAATCCCAGTACGGCTGAAGTGTTGAAACCCTTGGAGTTAATGCGCGGGCTTTTGATGAAAG
>ERZ1106931.1091-NODE-1091-length-12780-cov-2.304047_pt1 | contig 12780 bp, 10 predicted proteins | sample MGYA00403664_ERZ1106931 | MGnify/ENA primary metagenome ERZ1106931 (study PRJEB35170, sample SAMEA104062435) | human gut metagenome | biome: human gut; feature: human-associated habitat; material: faeces | place: Denmark | collected 2012-06-29 ... | reverse complement strand
ATTCATGTACTTAGAAAAGCTTCGCTGAAAAGAGGAAATACTTCCAAAACCAACATCACTGCTGATCTGTGTAACTGTTCGGTCTGTAGCACTCAAGTAACTGCAGGCAATCCGGATCCTGATTTCTTCCAGAAGTTCTTGTATGCTTCGCCCAAACGTCTCTCTCGCTCTTCTTTCAATCAGAGATTCCTTCTTTTTCATCTCTGTCTCCATTTCTTTCATTTGAAATGGTTTTTGAAAATGCAGGAAAAGATATTCTAAAATCTGCAGTGATTCCTCCCCGGACTGCATTTGTGCTCCACATCCGATATTTTTCGTCTGATATTCTCTCACACTGACTTTCCTGTATCGTTTAAACACTCTGTAAAAATCTTCCACATTCGTAAATCCCAGATAATCACTGATATACTGAATGTTCAGCTCCGGAAAATGCAGCAGAGCGCAGGCATTCAATACCTTTCCCATTTTCTGGAGCTGAAAAACTGTATATCCGCACCGGTTTACGATTTTCCGGTTCAGCGTCACTGCAGTCATACCCACGGTTTCTGCGTACTCTTCCAAAGAGACGGTCTTACTCGTATCCAGAAGTACTCTCTGGATGATATTCCACACCTCATCCTTTTGTATCCCCTCTTTTTTCTTCCGTTCCATCGCATACCGACAGTATAATACATAGAGCTGCATCGCAAGATAAATACTCATATTCTGCACCGAAAATCGCTGTTCTTTTTCTTCCGCCAACAGATCTTCCAAAACACGTTCTACTCTCTTTTGCTCCTCTTTATCCAGAAAAAGAAGAGACTGCACTCCGTATACCAGCATCTCATTTTCTCTTGCCTTGCGCTGTTCAAAACACAAAGACATAAACAGGCCAATATGAAAAGAAACCTTTACACAATGCAAAGGTTTTCTGATATTTTCAATCCGATAAAAAAGATGCATATACAGGCAGAAAAAACTACCTTCCTGAATCTGAAATTTCTCTCCGTTGATCCAGAGTTCTGCATCTCCACTGATTACATAATAAATTTCGGTCTGCTCATGAAACCGCTGCTCGACCGGCTTTTTAATCTCCATCTCTGTAATATGGACCTGTTTTTCTTTTAAATTATAGTAATCAATTCCGGTAAACCAGTCTTTCTGATACCACATCCTACTTCTCCTTCTGCAGCGGCTGCTTTTCCATCCTGTAGTTTTTCAGGAGTACACCTTTTCTGACAACCCCTTGTTCCTGAATGACCATATATCCTCTGGATTCAAAAAACGGTCTTGCCGTGATTGAAGCATGCGTTTCAACCACATTCTGATCTGCATAATGCTCCAGCTCGTCACAGATTGCAGAAGCGATTCCCTGATGCTGATACGCTTTGTGAACATACAGCCGGTCCAGATAGCCGGTGTCACTGATATCCCCAAATCCTATGATTCCATTTTCCTCTTCTGCGATCACCGTGTAATGCTCTAAAAAGGACTGATTCCATTTTTCCAGATCCACATTGCCATCTGCCCATGCATCCACCTGCTCTTTTGTATAATCCTTTGTATTGACCGAATGAACAGTCTCATAAAACAACTCTGTAAGCGCCTTGCAATCTGCCGGTTTATAAACTCTTAAGATCAATTTAGTTTCCTCTTTTCTTTTTTCATTTTCAATTCTCATACTTTTTTACTCTGCCAGCGATAAATGCCTCCCAGAAGTCCATATTCCAAAATTATCATCAGATAAATTCCGGAAAGCTGCAGCAGCTCTGCCGCTGCAAACGCACCAACACCAAAGATCACAGATGCCGCAGCCGTAATCCAAAAGACCTGCCCTTCTTTTCCGATTCCCTGAAGATACAGCAGCCTGATCCGATATGGAATTTTGACCAGCACCAAAAGCACGATCATCCAAAGATAATCTCCCGCCCTGGCAATGATCATCTCGTCTGATAAAATCCAGTGAAACACTTCTTTTTGAAAGATTCCGCACAGCATCCCCACTGACAGAACAATCATGCCTGATAATTGTATCCCCGCTTTTTCATAACTTCTGACTGCCGCTTTCTTTCCTGCCGCATGATTTTGCAAGGCATAGGTCTACGTTGCTACCGCATACGCATACACAGGAAGCTCCAGCATCCCACAGACGAGATTCAGCAGCTTATAAACAGCCACATCTTCTGCTCCTAATCTTGCCACCGCTGCCAGAACCATAAATACAAAGATTGTACTTTCCAGCAATTCCTGTCCCAGTAAAGACGGATAGATTTTCCATATCCTGTATATCAATCCCCGGATCTCTTCTGCCCTGATCGTTTTTCTCCTTTGCCGTTCTTTCCAGTAAGTAATCTGATAAACCAATAGTCCGCAACCAAGACCAAGAATACTTCCCCAGGCGGCTCCTGCTGTTCCAAGACGAGGAAAGCCAGCTGCTCCGTATACAAGCACAAAATCGAAAAACAGATTTACTGTTGTAGAAACAACAGTCACCCAAAGGGTAATCTTTGTATTCTGCCTGTTTTTAAAGTATACACTATATTGAAAAATCAACATATTCTGCAGTACGGTAAATGATGCCGGATAAAAGTACCCAAGAAGCTCCTGTAATTCTTTTCCCTGTTGTCTATATACCGCATAAAAAAATGGCTTTCCAAACAGGATACTTACAAGTACAACTGTCAGACCGATCAAAATAACAAGAATTTTACTTCCTGCAAATGCATTCTCAAATCCTCGCTCATCCTGCTTTCCTATCTTCTCTGCCGCAATAATGTGAAACGCCGAAGAAAGCATCCCCAGGGCTCCTGTCACTCCATACACAACAGAAGCTGCAATTCCAACTACTGCAAACCCCCGCACAGAATAATGTCCTACAATCGCCTGATCCAGAATCTCAAACAGACTGGTCAATAAATAATGCAGCAAAATCGGATATGCCATCCGATTGAGTTCCTGAAATTCTTTTCTATTTTTCATTTTCCTTCTCCTTTTGCTAAATCTACAATTTTAAAAGGAGAATATGTCTGTATCGCCTATTCTCCCAATAGGCCGATCACATGCGCATATGCCATAAAAACCCTCTTTTCTATATTAAATTCTTGTATTCCTTTTGATTTATGTTTCCACAGAGCTGGTTTCCCGCATTCTTTTTTCAGACGGTAAACCGTGCTGGTATTAACCGAAAAGCGTTCTGCGATTTTCTTTGCATTGTGTGTCTTGTTCCAAGCTTCGACAAGTAATTTACGTACTTCATTGTTATAATAATCTTAACTTTATCACAATCCCTTTGTCAAGTATGTGCCGTATTATTGGGGCTTGCTGATTTCAGCACAGAATTACAAAATATCCTTGATGAACCGTTTAATCCTGATCTCCCGAATGCTGTTTGATGTTCAGATATCTGAAGCAGGAAAAAGAGCCTGAACGAAAAAAGTACAACGTGGAGAACACTATCGTTTTTTGAAACAACGGATGTTATAATAATTTCAGTTGTACCGTTTTATACTTTCGAAAATATTATGGAGGACTAAGAATATGATAAGAATGATGAAAGAAACTGATATAGATAATGTTTGCGAAATTATTAATGAGAACTGGAAAAAAGTATATAAAGGATATGTAAATTCAGAATTATTAAGTCCTGCTGGCTGTGCGGATAGAATATGTGAATTGAAAAACGATTTTTTTCGGGACGATTAAAAGAATACGTGTGGGAAGAAAACGGAAACGTAGTAGCTATGCTATCGTTTGGAAATACCGCAGATCATGATAAAGCTGGAGCTTTTGAAATATGGAGAATTTATATTACATCAGATTTTCAAGGGAAAGGAATTGGACACAACTTAATTGCGTTTGCAGAACAAGCAGCGAAAGAAGAAGGATATACAGAAGTTGTAATATGGGCATTTAAGAATAATCTTAATGCTATCTCTTTTTACCGAAAGCATGGTTATATTTTGGAAAAAGAGGAATATTTAGGGAAACCGTATTTAACTATGGGTGTTCGTTTAAATAAAAAAATTTGAGTATGAATTTTCCATATAGAAACTGGAGCGCAGACAGCATTACTAACTATTCGCGCCCCAGTTTCTGTGGGTACGGGGCATATAATCCATTCGCTATTTATGCTAAATGCCCCAATCCTGACTAATCATTTGCAGCTTCACCATATGAGGATAAATTCTGCCTGTATTCATCAGATCCTCCGGCTTCCCCTGTTCTGCAACCGTACCGTCTGAAAGTACAATCACTTTATCCGCACCACTTACGGTACGCATACGGTGAGCGATAACAAGTACCGTCTTATCCTTTATCAGCCTTGACAAAGCAGCCTGTATCAACGTTTCATTCTCCACATCAAGGCTTGCCGTTGCCTCATCCAGTAAAATGATTGGGGAATTTTTGAGGAAAGCGCGGGCGATTGAAATACGCTGACGTTCACCGCCGGACAGTTCGCAACCATTTTCTCCAATCATACTGTTATAACCGTCCGGGAGCTTTGCCGCAAATTCCTCACAATTTGCCAGTCTTGCTGCCGCAATGACTTCTTCATCAGTTGCATCTTTTCTTCCTATCCTGATATTCTCCATGATTGTATTGTTAAACAGCGTCACATCCTGAAATACGATAGAGTACAACGACAGTAATGTTTCCGGCTCTATTTTTGATATGTCCATACCTCCGACAGTAATTTTGCCTTTGTTAATATCCCAAAACCGCGCAGCAAGGCGTGACACCGTAGTTTTGCCTCCGCCGGACGGTCCGACTAAGGCAGTAACTTCTCCCTGTTTTGCTGTAAAGGACACGTCTTCCAATACGTTTTCCCCTGCGTTGTAGGCAAATTCTACATGGTCGAACACAATATCATAGCCTTTGTTTGTTACCCTGTCTGTGCCCGTCTGGACAGGCTGGTCAAGTATTTCATTCATGCGGTTTATGTTCGTTCTGGTAGAGATTACCGCTGCAAGATTTTGTAATGCACCCTCAAGCGGAGCATACAACCTGGAAGCCACAAGTAAAAACAGAAAGAACAGCGGAACATCAATTTCCCCTCGAATGAGCAGCACAGAACCCACAAGCGCAACCGTAGCAATCCCAAACTTTAATATCAGTGTTGAGGAAACAACAAACAGGGCAGTCCCAAGCTCAGTGATAATGTGCCGTTTTTCCACATCGTCAATTTTTTTGCCAAGCTCGCTCAGATAGCTTTCTTCTGCATTATTTGCCTTTAAGTCCTGCAAACTTTCGATACACTCCTGCACACCGCTTTCAAGAGCAACATTTGCTGCTACGGATTTGCGGTTGAAATATTCCTGTATTCGGGCTGAAAAAAATGTAATTATAAATGCAATCGGCAAAACCCAAACAGCCGCAAAAGCCATGCGCCAATCATAAACAAAAAGACTGATTGAAATCAGTGTTGTTGAAATCAGAGACCCTGCCAAAGCGGAGACATAATGAGAGAACGCTGTTTCTAGCGTGGCACAATCTCCCATAATGGAATTTGTTAAATCAGCAAGGTCTTTTTTACCAAAAAAGGATAACGGAATTTTGCGGATCTGTTCTGCTAAAGATATACGCCTTACCCCACTTTCCACATAAGTAGCTAAATAAGTGGCATTATATTGAAACCAGGTCGCGATAAATATAAGGCATAAGCAAACCAACGCACCAACGGCATAGAAAGCGACATGTTTTTTGCTTACTCCTCCGTTCATCATATCAATAACCAGAAAATACAGAAGCCCGACAGGAATCATAAAAGATATATCCTGTGCAACGCAAGCAATACAGCCTTTTATCAAATCGACAGCCCCTTGCTCTGATAACGCAAACCGTCTTTGCAATATCTTAATCATGTTCTTACCTCCTAGCAATTTTCCATTCTGCTGCTTCGGAATAATTTTTCCACATACGCGCAAATATTCCGTTTTTCTCGATTAGTCTGCTGTGTGTACGACTTTCAACAATCTCACCGTTTTGCAGCACATAAATACAATCTGCATCTTTGATTGACGACAGCCTGTGTGCAATCATAATAACCGTCTTGCCCTCCACCAGTTTTGCAATAGCACGCTGAATCAAAACCTCGTTCTCTGGGTCAAGGGACGCTGTTGCCTCATCAAGCAGAATAATAGGTGCGTCCTTCAAAAGCGCGCGGGCAATGGAAATCCGCTGACGCTCACCACCGGAAAGAGTGCTGCCGTTCTCGCCAAGGACAGTCTGATAACCGTCTGGCAATCGCTGGATAAATTCGTCACAGTATGCCGCCTTTGCCGCCGCCATGACCTGCTCCTCGGTAGCGTTCATGTTGCCTACACGGATATTGTTAAAAACAGTATCATTGAACAGGGTCACATCCTGGAATACAAAGGACATACAGCGCATCAGGTGTTCCGGTTCAATGGTGCTGACATCTATGCCGCCAATGGTGATCTGGCCTTTTCTTACATCCCAAAAACGGGCGATCAGTTTGGAAATCGTGCTTTTGCCGCTGCCGGAAGGCCCTACCAGAGCCGTTACGCTGCCAGCGGGAATAGAGAAAGACACATCCTTGATAACATCGTCCTGGTTATATCCGAAAGTGACATTTTTCAGTTCAATGTCATATTTGGATACATCCTTGTCCTCGCCCTCCATGGCGGGCGTGGTCAGCAGGGTACGCATACGGTTGGTAACAGTCCCCAAGTGAAACAGAGAGGTCAACTGCGAGAGAATGGCAAGGATCGGACCGTAAATTTGCGTAGAGAACATCAGTAGAACCAGTAAAGAAAGCAGTTCAATTTTACCGTTTGTTATCAGCACCGTTCCAATGAAAATAGTAATGCCAAGCCCTGCTTGCAGGATCAGGCTGGCTCCCTGAACCAGAATACCGGAGGCCAGTTCTACCTTGATGGCGATTTTTCTCATAGCCTGGAGTGCTTTATCCAACGCATCGAAGCGGGAACCGCCAAGACCACAGGATTTGATGATTTTGATACCTTCCAGGTATTCCTGAATCTGGCTAGATGCCTCCAGTTTCACATCCACCTGTTTGTCAAACAGACGAAGTTGTAGCTTGCGCCCGCACCAGATGATAAGGAATGTAACCGGCATTGTGCAGAAAATCGCAAGGGCCATTCTCCAGTCAAAAAATGCCAGACAAACGCAGGTCAGGGTAACAGAGATGATATTTGCAATCAGCGGCGGGATGGTACTGCTGAGCATGGATTCCATGCTGCTGCAATCCGCCATCATGTTGGTGGTAATATCGGACAAATCTTTTGTGTTAAAGAAGCTCATGGGGAGCTTGCGAAGATGCTCCGCGATCCGAAGTCTGGTCGTACTGGCCTCCTTATAGGAAGCAATATAGGTTTTCCTATAATCGTTTTTTGCGGCCAGGAATACCAGAATAGCCGCCACCAGCCCCAGGCCCAGCAGCTTCCACAACGCGGCCCACGAAATTGCTTCTCCCGTAAACGGTTTTAACAGCTCCCAAAAGATCAGGCAGGCTACCATTGATGGGAGCAATAACGCGATATTGGTTATTGTGCAGGCCGTAATTGCTTTTTTCAGGTCGGAATAGCCTTTCTCCGACAGCATTAACTTTTCTTTCAGCTTACTCATAGATCACACCGCCTTTCCTGTGCCAATTCGACTCCGTATAGCTGCTCCACATCTGCGCGTATTTTCCATCCTTCTTCAGCAGCTCGTCATGGGTGCCGGATTCAATCAGGCAGCCCTTTTCCATGACAAGTATCTGGTCAGCATTACGAATCGTGGACAGGCGATGGGCGATCATTACAACTGTTTTATTTTGGATCAGCTTTTCAAAGGCTTTTTGAATCAGGTACTTGTTCTCCGGGTCACTGAACGCAGTAGCCTCGTCCAGAACGATGATGGGCGCGTCTTTTACGATAGCCCTTGCAATGGCAATCCGCTGACGCTCACCACCGGAGAGATGGACGCCGGTACTGCCGATCACAGTCTGATAACCGTTTGGAAGCTGCTCAATAAAATCATGGCATCTTGCAGCCTTTGCCGCCGCAATCACCTGTTCTTCCGTGACATCTGGATTTCCCATACGGATGTTATCCAGGATGCTCTGTTTGAACAGGAACGTATCCTGAAATACGAAGCTGACCTTATCCATCAGCGCATCCAGAGGAATATCCCGAATGTCAACGCCGCCGATCTGAATACTTCCGTCCGTCACATCATAAAACCGGGGGATTAGGCTGGCGATGGTACTTTTACCGCCACCGGAGGGGCCGACAATGGCTGTCACCTTGCCCTGATCCGCAAAGAAAGAAACATGAGACAGGGCCTTGACCTGGGAATCGGCTTCGTAGGAAAAGCTGACATCCCGGAAAGCAATCCCATAGTTTTCGATTGCTTGCGCCGTACTCTTTTCGGGCAGGGCCGGGATACGCAGGATTTCATCCATACGCTCCACGCTGCCGTCAATCTGCGTAAAGGACTCAGAGATATACATGATTTTATTCAGGACACCGGAAATCGCATGGACAATAATCAGGTAGAAAATAAATGTCAGCGAATACTCCCTGAAATCCGTAGTGTGCATCCCGATCAGAATGCCCACCGGAATCAAAAGCAGATAAATATTGTTGATGATCGTGGTAAAAGCAGGCATACAGTTCTGCCAGCCCAATGCGTACTCCAACACAAAAGAGGTATAGTCTGTAATGGATTTGCCCAACCGCTTAAAGGAATCGGCGGTCTGATTAAATGCTTTGATCTCCGACATACCACGTACATATTCCACAGAAGCGCTGTTCATGTTCTCCTGGGCGGTCTGAAAACGGTGCATTTTTTCCTTTGCTTCTCCGTTGAAGCCCTCAAACTGCACGATAAAGGCCAGAACAATACCGACCAGACAAACCACGCCATACCGCCAGTCAATTCCAAGAAGAATGATAACCAGAACAAGCGGCGCGACCAAAGAGGCCACAAAGTCCGGGAGCTGGTGAGCGATGAATTTCTCAACACTTTCAATGTTTTCATCCATGATCTTTCTCATTTTGCCGCTGCCCAGGGTCAGATGATACCCAAGGGGAATCTGCATGATGTGGTCGGCAAAGGCCACCTTCAATTCATAAAGCGTTCCAAACGCCGCAACGTGGGAACACAACAGGGCAAAAAAGTAAAATACGATGTTCCCCAAAATTCCAGCCAGGGCCAGCCATCCCCAGGTCGAGATTGCGGAAACATTCAAGAGCGACATATCCGGGTAAACAAACAGGATTTCCCGAATGATGTAGTAGATTGATAAGTACGGAACAAAAGAACAGATCGCAGCCAGCGCCGCCAAAAACCCTGCCAGGAACACCAACCCTTTATGGCCGGAAGCCAGTTCCAGGCAGCGTGCCAGTCCGGTTTTCGCCATCGGCTGCTTCTTGTTTTGCTGTGCCATTTCTAACCCTCCTTTTTGTCATATCCAATTTTGTCTAAGAGAAGCTCTGCGCCTCTGATTTGAAAATCATCGGTAATGCAGCCGTTCTCCAGGCGTATTGCCCGCTCACAGCAGGCAAGCGCACACTCCGCGTCATGGGTAATGACGATAATGGTGCGCCCCATTTTCGCCAGCTTGCGGATCATCCGGCTGACATTCCGCATATTCGTACCGTCCAGCCCGCTTGTCGGCTCATCCAGCACGATAATCGGTGCTTCGTGCATTAGAGCCACGCCAAGAGCCAGCCGCTGCTTTTGCCCTCCTGACAGCGTAGAGGGATGCTGTTTGATGAATGGCGTCAGTTCCAGGGCCTCCAGGATTTCTTCCGCCGCTTGTTTCCGCTCCGGGTTGACTTCTGCGCCGGTAGTCAGTTCGTCAAGCAAATCCTCACCGAATAGCTGACTGTCTAAATCCTGGGGAATATACCAGACCTTTCCCAAGCGGCCTTTCGGTCTACAATGATTTCCGAATAAAACGACTTCGCCGGATTTCTCTTTCAAAAGCCCTGCCAAGATTCGCCCTATGGTGCTTTTGCCCGTCCCGTTTGGGCCGATCAGGGCTATCGCTTCTCCCTTATGGCATTGAAAGTCAATATCCTTAGATACAATCGTTTCACCAAAAGAGTGGTTCAGTTTTTTCACTTCCAGAACAACCTCACTGGTTGCCGCAGACGGGATTTCCGTCTGCTCAATCTGATGCAGGTTAGGAGTTCGAAGCCCCAGCGCCTGGATTTCCTTATTAGTCAGAGCTTTCATCTGCTGTGCAGTAAATTCCCGCACAATTTTCCCTTTCTGGACACACAGGAAACGGTCTGCCAGATCCATCAGATAATAAAGCCGGTGTTCCGCTATAATGATGGTTTTTCCCTTCTTCTTCAAATCGTGAATAATATCTGCAAAGCGGTAGGTAGATACAATATCCAGATTGGCAGACGGTTCATCCATGACATAGATTTCAGGATCAATCGCCTCTGCGGATGCAATCGCAACCTTCTGACGCATTCCATAGGACAGGCTGTGCAGGCTGTGATCCAAAATATCCTGAATCTTGATGTTCGCCGCTGCCCGGTGAACATGGTTCTGAATTTCTTCATGGGAATAACCGTAGTTCTCACAGCCAAAAGCAATCTCGCATGCGACCTCATTGGCAAAAAACTGGCTCCTCGGGTCTTGAAATACATTTCCTGCGATTTTGCCGCGTTCCCAGGAAGGAATCTCTTTCAGCAGTTTTCCATCCACAAAAACCTCACCGCTTAATTCTCCCTCGTAAAAGTAGGGGATCAGGCCGTTAATTACTCTTGTCAAAGAGCTTTTCCCACTTCCCGATGGGCCGGTCATAACAATGACCTCCCCGGCGGCAATGTCTAATGATATATGTTCCAGTTGATTTCCGTTCCCGCCATAGGAAAAGGTCAGGTCACGGATCATAATTTCTTTTCCCATTCCATTCCTCCTATAAAAGACAGCAGCACACGGCAGCTCCCACGCTGACAACAATCAAAACGCAATCCAGCACAGCGATCCGGCTGACATAGTAGCTTTCTTTCTTGTAGGGGCTTTCAATTCCCCTGACTATGGCAGAAGCTGCTAACTCGTCCGCGATCTTTAAGGAGCGGAACACCATCGGAACAATGGCGTATTCCAACGTGTCCATTGGATGCCTCAAAACATTACCGACCGATTTTAAGAAGCCACGAATTTTCATGGCTTCCCTGACTTCTCCAAATTCATGCAGCACAGTCGGCGCAAAGCGGAGCATGACGATCAATACAAGCATGATATGGGTAGAAATCGGCATTCTTCTCAAGCTGGCCGTTAATTTCCCAGAGGGGATTTTAGCCAGAAGATAGGCAGGCATAGCCGGAAGCAAAAGTTTGTAAACCATGCTGAGCAACAGTGGAGATGGGACACTGATTTTATATTTCATTTCAATCAGTAGCCATACAAGTGCAACCATATAAATTGAAAAGCACCCAATCGCCTGACGAAACAAACCAAACCAGCACAGGATCAAACAAATCCAAAGGGTAAAAATTCCATGTCCTAAAAAACTTGTTGTAAGGAAAGTAACAAGACAAGCGCACAGCGTCAGGAAAAGAACTGTGCGCCCGTCAATTCGATCAATCCGTCTGCTTTTTGATACGGCCATCATCCTACAATGCCTGCCTTTTGGAAATGCTTTCTGAGTAGACGCTGGCCAAACAACGTGCCGAGGATTGCAAGAACCGCAGTAATAACAACGCCCAAAAGCATCAGCGCAGGAGACGTTACCATAGAGAGCTGCATATTTAAGGTGTTGGCATCAAAACCACTGTTTGCAGCCATTTCCTGATAACTGTCCCAGGACCACCACAACGGTACGGCACAACCTACAAAATTACCGATTGAGTTGACCATCCAGCCAATTCGGTTACGAACCGCACTTTGGTATGTATTCTTGCCAACCATGCACAGTTCGGCAACGAGAGCTACAATCAAGAAATAGGGAATCAAGAACATATAACCCATAACTCCTTGAATCACCCCATAAACCGCAGCCCATGCAAACAACAGTCCGTGTTTGTTGACGCGGTTTGCTGCAACCAGATAAAAGATTGCGCCGATAAATGCATCAATTCCGGCAGAGCCGTACAAATATACTACCGGAAAAGGCAATGTAACCATACCAATTATCATTGCAATAGCAAAATTGATGACCATCATTGCGGCAATCGTCATAATATCGCGAATGCCAAACTTTTTCTTCACCGTTTGTTCCATCTTTGAAACCTCCTTAAAATAAAATGACAGTGTAGTTAGCAACAACTAACTACACTGTCATTTTACACCGGTTTGCAGTCTCTAACTACTCCAAAGGGAAAAGTAAATCAAGAAAACAGCCCAAAAGTTAAATCACTTTTTTGCTTTACGGTAATCCTTTGGAAGCATTCCAAACACTTCTTGAAAGGCTCGCGCAAATTTACTAATATTTGAATATCCAAGTTCACCGGCTATTTGCGTGATTGATTGATCTGTTTCCTGCAAATAAACAGCCGCAAGATTCATTTTATACTTTTTGATATGTGCATAGGGCGTATCGCCATAAATCTGTTTGAAAATAGCTTGAAATGTGGCCTTGCTCATTGGCTCTTTTCGCAAGAGTTCTTCTATGGATAGTTTTTTGTCGAGGTTTTCTATAAGCTGATGTCGGATACGCTTAATGATTTCAATTTGCTTTTTGGAATAATATGTTGCTTCATACTGATCTTCAATCCGCAGTTGTTTGATATGGTAAAACAATTCCAATAATTTAATACGGAAGTAATCTTTTCCTTCCACGCCTTTTGCAGCGTATAATTCATCAAAGAT